>Ga0310695_10006001_pt1 | contig 20533 bp, 13 predicted proteins | sample RumenRJG_04DNA_FD_203882 | JGI IMG/M metagenome (GOLD analysis project Ga0310695, IMG submission 203882) | Bovine rumen microbial communities from Lethbridge, Alberta, Canada - RJG_04 (v2) (version 2) | ecosystem: Host-associated > Mammals > Digestive system > Stomach > Rumen | place: Canada...
ATCCGCTTTTAATGACCTGAATGAGAAGTTCCCCAACCATATCGTGGAGGTGGTATCGCCTGAACATCTTGTCATCGAAGGGGATTGGCTCATAGATGGGTTGTTCGGCTCAGGACTCAACCGCCCACTCTCCGGCATATACGCTGATATTGTCCGTATCATCAACGAAAGCGGTAAGCATATCGTTTCCATCGACCTACCTTCCGGTTTGATGGGGGAGGACAATGGCTCGAACGATCCGCAAACCATCGTGAAGGCGAATCGTACCTTCACCTTCCAGTTCCCTAAGCTCTCTTTCCTCTTGCCTGAGAATGAGCAGTATGTGGGTGAGGTGACGATCCTCGACATCCAATTGCACGCTAAGGCGATTGCAGAGGTGGAGACTGGGTTCTTCCTGACGGAACAGGAGGATGCGCAGGCTCTCTTACGCCCTCGTAGCCGTTTCGCTCATAAGGGAACATGTGGACATGCCTTGTTGGTCGCAGGTTCCAGGCAGATGACCGGTGCGGCTATTTTGGCCGCACGCTCCGCTATGCGTTCGGGGTGTGGCTTGCTGACCGTTCAGGTGCCTTCCTCTTGCCGACAGGTGTTGCAAATATCCGTGCCAGAGGCGATTGTGAGAACTGACGATTCGGAGGAGTGCTTCACCACCGCTCCGGATTGCATGAAATACAATGCGGTGGGTGTGGGACCTGGTCTTGGAACGTCCGACGCTTCGGCGCAGGCCTTCTCCCATCTTCTGGATGTGCTGGGCGACAAGTCTTTGGTGGTGGATGCGGACGCGTTGAATCTATTGGGAAAGAATCCGTCGTTGTGGAACAAGATACCGAAGGGGACGATCCTGACCCCTCATCCGAAGGAGTTCGAACGTATTTCAGGCGTGAATACAAGCGGCTATGCCCGTTGGATGAAGCAAATCGAGCTGTCCGTTCAGCATCAGGTCGTGGTGGTACTGAAGGGTGCGTATACCTCCGTCTCCTTCCCTGACGGCTCGTTGCATCTTAACACTACGGGCAATGCGGGCATGGCGACGGCTGGGAGCGGCGACGTGCTGACGGGTATCATCCTCTCGTTGTTGGCCCAAGGCTATGAACCTTCTCAGGCTGCGCTCTTGGGTGTGTGGTTGCACGGAAAGGCGGGAGACTGCGCTTTGACGGAGCAGTCGGAGGAGAGCTTGGTGGCGGGTGACTTGATCGCTTCTTTGGGGGAAGCGTTTAGAGAATTAAGAATTAGGAGTTGAATTGTTTTGGGGAGTTATTTACTATTTAACTATTTGCAATTTACTATTTAACGATTTGCGATTTACTATTCCGAGAGGGTTTTAAAGTTTTTTCTTCCTAGTAGGCGGTTGTTATCTCTTAATTTTATAAATTTGAGCAACGTTTTTTTACGTTACATTTTTTTGAAATGAATTATTATGGCAAAATCAAATAAGAAATCGAGGGCTAGTTTGCCTTCTAAAAAAAATAAGCGGGCCAAGGAACCTGCAGGGGGCAAGCAGCTCACGAAGCAGGAGATGTTGAACCGTACGGTCCGTTTCTTCGAGCAGAATCCTACACAATCGTATAATTACAAGCAGGTCGCTTTCGAGATTGGCATCTCGAACATGACCCAGAAGCGCCAGTTGATCCAGCTGATGGAGGACTTGGTGCTGCAGGAGTTCCTCTTCTCCCCTTCGAGCGGGAAGTATAGGCTTGACAATCGTAGCGGTGCTATCGTGGGTAAGCTGGAGCGCCGCACGGGCGGAAAAATATTCCTCGTGCCGGAGGATGGTGGCGAAGAGGTATTCATCATGGATAAATACCTGAACAAGTCCATCGTGGGCGATACGGTCCGTGTCCGCCTCTTCGCGCGCCGCAAGGGATGCATCCAGGAGGGTCAGGTGCTGGACGTCCTGCAACGTGGACATGACACTTTCGTGGGTAAGCTGGAGGTGTCGAAAGATTATGCCTTCCTGCAGGTGGACAACCGTTTGTTGGTGAATGATATCTTCATCCCGAAGGATAGCCTGAAGGGTGGAAAGACCGGCGACAAGGCGATTGTGAGGATCACGGAGTGGTCGAAGCGTGACCGTAACCCAGTGGGTGAGGTCGTTGAGATATTGGGTTCCGCAGGTGATAACAATGCGGAGATGAACGCTATCTTGGTGGAGTTCGGTTTGCCGTACAGCTACCCTCAGGTGGTCGAGGAGGCCGCTAATCAGATCTCTGACGAGATACCAGCCGATGAGATCGCCCGACGCATAGACTTCCGTGGCATCCCTACGTTTACCATTGACCCGGCCGATGCGAAGGACTTCGACGATGCGTTGTCCATCCGTAAGCTGGGGGACGGCAAGTGGGAGGTGGGCGTGCATATCGCCGACGTGACCCACTACGTCAAGGAGGGTGACATCATCAACGAGGAGGCCTTCAAGAGGGCTACGTCCATTTATTTGGTGGACCGTACCATCCCGATGTTGCCGGAGCGCTTGTGCAACGTGATCTGCTCTTTGCGCCCTGACGAGGATAAGTGTTGCTATTCCGTCATCTTCCAAATGGATGACGACGCGAATGTGCTGAAGTATCAAATCGCCCATACGGTGATCCGCTCCAACCGCCGCTTCGCCTACGAGGAGGCGCAGCAGGTGATCGAGACGAAGGAGGGCGACATGAAGGAGGAAATACTGACCTTGGACGCCCTCGCGAAGAAGTTGCGGGAACGTAGATTCGCCAAGGGTGCCATCGCCTTCGAACGTACGGAGGTGCGTTTCGAGATCGACGAGAAGGGCAAGCCATTGTCCGTCTATTTCAAGGAGTCCAAGGATGCGAATAAGTTGATCGAGGAGTTCATGCTCTTGGCCAACCGCACGGTGGCGGAGCACATCGGCAAGGTGAAGAAGTCCGAGAAGGCCAAGACCTTCGTCTATCGTATCCATGACTTGCCGGACCCTGAGAAGTTGGCTAACCTTTCGCAGTTCATCACCCGCTTCGGCTATAAGTTGAAGACGACCGGAAAGAACACGGAGGTATCCTCCTCCATCAACCGATTGTTGGATCAGGTGCAAGGCAAACGTGAGCAGAACCTGATCGAGACGATCACCATACGTTCCATGGCGAAGGCGATCTACTCCACGGATAATGTGGGCCACTATGGTTTGGCCTTCGATTTCTACACGCACTTCACGTCACCGATCAGGCGATTCCCTGATATGATGGTGCACCGTCTGCTGGACCGTTATGCGGCGGGACAGAAGAGCGCCGACCAGACCGTCTTCGAGGATTATTGCAAGCATTGCTCCGACATGGAGCAGGTGGCCGCGAATGCGGAAAGAGCCTCCATCAAGTACAAGCAGGTGGAGTTCATGTCGGACAAGATCGGGCAGACCTTCAACGGTGTCGTTTCAGGCATCCAGGAGTGGGGTATCTATGTGGAATTGAACGAAAACAAGTGCGAGGGTATGATTCCTATCCGAGACTTGGACGACGACTTCTATTCCTTCGATGAAAAGGAGTATTGCCTGACGGGAAGGAAGTATCGCCGCACCTATCGTTTGGGTGACGAGGTGGTTGTCCGTATCAAGAAGACGAATCTGGACAAGAAACAAATGGATCTTGAATTAATAGAGAAATTATAATGACGAAAAGTGTTTTGTATGGGGCGTTGGTGTCCCTCCCCTTGTTTTTCTTCTCTTGCGGGGGGGATGGCGGACGTAATGACCGCAGTGATTTGTCTCTCCGCGGGAAGGTGAAGAGTGTGACGGAAAAGCAGTTTCATGCGCTTGTGACGGACGAAGGTGATATTGTGAAAGGCGCCTTCTTCCGTACGGAAGGAGAGTGGGACTTCGTGGAGAAGTTCAACAAGGATGGTATGTTCACCTCCATCTCTTTCCTGGATAGGGACGGGGATACGATCAGCAAGAGCATCTACGAGTATGATGAGAAGGGAAAGCTTGCCTCGAAGAGTTTCTACGACCCGACTTTGAAGATGAAGTCCGAGTATGAGTACGATTCGCAGGGACGTGTCAAGCTGACTTATGACTTCGACGAGGACGGAGACCTGATGCTCGCCACTTCCACGGAATACAATGACGATAATTTGATAGAGACCAGTACGACGTTCAACAAGCAGGGCAAGTACCTGCGGCAGTCAGTTTCGCAGAAGAATAAGAAGGGCTTCGTGACGGATTACAAGTACTATAACGAAGAACGTAAGTTGGGCAATTGGCGCAAGGAAATCCATGCGGAAGACGGCAAGTTGACCGAGATGTCCGTCCTGAACCAGGACGAGACCGTCGCGTTTGTCGTGAAGTATCTGTATAACAAGCAGGGCGACCTGACGTCGAGCGAGCCCATCTCGGAGACTGACGAGTACTTGGCGGACCGATATGTCTATGAGTATGATAAAAAGTCCAACTGGCGGAGACGGATCCATTTCAAGGGTGATTCCGCCTATAGTGTGACGGAACGTGTCATCGAGTATTATTAAAGCAGTTTCGGAAAATTCATCGCTTTTATTTAGCAGGAAATGCCTGTATAATCATAGGACATGAAGATAGAGGAGCGTTGTGTTTTGATGCCACGTCTCTTTCTCATGCAGACATGCAGAGGTCTCAATTCCTCTTGCAGAAAAGAGTTCATAGAGTGTTGATGTGATAATTTCGCGTCAACACTTATTGTAAATGGTAAATTGTAAATGATTAAATAGTAAATATTCTTACCTTTGCGCCACGAAAATTTATTAGCATAATTTCAGATGATTTCTGTAGATAAACTGACGATTCGATTCGGGAGCGTCACGTTGTTTAATGATATTTCCTATGTGGTGAACCCTAAGGATAAGATTGCCTTAGTCGGTAAGAATGGTGCGGGTAAGAGTACGATGTTGAAGGTCTTCGCGGGTATCCAGCCTGCGACGAGCGGAAGTGTCTCTGTGCCGAAGGACGTCACGATCGGTTATTTGCCGCAGCACATGATCCACAACGATGGGGTCACTGTCATGGAGGAGGCGGAGAAGGCCTTCTCCGATATCTTCGAGCTCCAGAAGGAGATTGAACGCATGACGGTGGAGTTGGCCGAAAGAACCGATTATGAGTCTGCCTCATACCAACAGCTGATCGAGCGCCTGACGCACGCCAACGAGCGTCTGGACATGATGGGCGTGAACAACTTCAAGGGCGAGGTGGAGAAAACGCTCTTGGGCCTCGGTTTTGTCCGCTCCGACTTCACCCGCCAGACGAGCGAGTTCAGCGGTGGTTGGCGTATGCGTATCGAATTGGCCAAGATTCTGCTGAAACGTCCTGACGTCCTTTTGTTGGACGAGCCGACCAACCACCTCGATATAGAGTCCATCCAATGGTTGGAGGAGTTCCTCAAATCGAGCGGTAGCGCAGTCATCTTGGTGTCGCACGACCGTGCCTTCATCGATGCGGTCACGAACCGTACCATAGAGATCTCTTTAGGCAAAATATACGATTACAAGGTTTCCTATTCCAAATACGTGGAGTTGCGCAAGGAGCGCCGCGAACAGCAGCTGCGGGCTTATGAGAACCAGCAGAAGCAGATACAAGACACGGAAGACTTCATCGAGCGTTTCCGCTACAAGGCTACCAAGTCCAATCAGGTGCAGTCGCGCATCAAGCAGTTGGAGAAGCTGGATATCATCGAGGTGGATGAGGAGGATAACTCCGCCTTGCACCTGAAATTCCCTCCTGCGCCGCATTCCGGTACCATCACGGTCGAGGCGCAACACTTGACGAAGAGGTATGGCGACAATGTCGTCCTGGAAGATATTGATTTAACGATTAAACGAGGCGAGAAGGTGGCCTTCGTGGGCAAAAACGGTGAGGGTAAATCCACGCTGGTCAAGTGCATCATGGAGCAGATCCCTTATGATGGGACCCTGAAGCTGGGTCATTTGGTCAAGATAGGCTATTTCGCCCAGAACCAGGCCTCTTTATTGGACGAGAACCTTACCGTGTTCGACACGATCGACCGTGTGGCGGTGGGGGATGTGCGCACGAAGATCCGTGACATCCTAGGCGCTTTCATGTTCGGTGGTGAGGCCTCCGACAAGAAGGTGAAGGTGCTCTCGGGTGGTGAGCGTACCCGTCTGGCGATGATCCGTCTGCTGCTGGAACCGGTTAATTTCTTGGTGCTCGACGAGCCGACCAACCACCTGGACATGCGTTCGAAGGATGTGCTGAAGGACGCTATCAAAGCGTTCAACGGAACGGTGGTTGTGGTTTCCCACGACCGTGAGTTCTTGGATGGCTTGGTGGACAAGGTCTATGAATTCGGCAACCATAAGATCAAGGAACATCTCGGAGGCATTTATGATTTCCTACAGTCGAAGAAGATGGCTTCCCTGCAGGAGTTGGAGCGCAAGGCGCAGCCACAGGTGACGGAAGCGAAGGAGGTCAAGCCGTCCGATAATAAGCTCTCGTACGAGGCGAAGAAGGAGTTGACGAAGAAGATCCGCAAGGCTGAGAAGGCGGTGGCGGATTCGGAGGCGGAGATCAACGCTATCGAGCAACGCATCGCGGAGATCGAGACGGAGCTGCAGAACCCTGAGAATGCGACGAACACAGCCCTGTTCGACGAGTATAAGAAGAAAAAACACGAACTGGAGCAGAAGATGTACGAGTGGGAGCTCCTTTCCGAGGAGTTGGAGACGGTGAAGGCGCAGGCCTGATCACCGTTCCCATTGCGATATGTCCGCATGCTTTTCTAACCGCCTTTCCGTGCGGTTAGGTAGCCAATCGAAGAAGTCGAATCCTGTGATCCGTTCTATGTCGTTCACGGAACGGACCGCCTTGTCGTAAGGTTGTTTGTCGTTATTGTTCTCGAAGACGAAGCCTATCGCCTTTTCCTCTCCCTCCTTGAGTGAGAGCACCACTTTGAAGAAAGCGTCCGGCACGGCCACCTTGTGTCTCTTCCCAATCTTTTTACCCTCTTTGCTCCTGAAAATCGGTCCGCATACGATGTAGATGCAACTATCCTTCATGGCCCATTTCTCCCTGCAGACGGTCTCCAACGTCCCCCAGTCGCCCGCGTTCAGTGTGGCGCTTTGCGGGCAGATGTTGGTCAGCAGGAAACACTCGTCCGCCGCGGTGGAGTCGAAACGCATGTCCGCGAAGGGCGCCATGTGCCCACGGCTCAGGTGGATGCTGGTGTGCTTCAGTTCCCCCGAGTAGTCGCTATCCTCCACTCTGTATTCCTCCTTCAGCATAGGGTCGGGCAGGAACTTATTGCGTCGTTTGACGGTGATGGTGGATGCCTCCTCTTGGGTGAGTTGCCAGGAGACCCAGTTCGGGACCAGCCGTTCCGTGTTAAAGGATAGGGAGTAGTGCTGGTGGTCGATGACGACACTGTTCTTCGAGCGTTGGCGCACCATCAGGTCGTTAGGTGTGCCCGCATTCTTCGGAAGATTCAGGCAAGAATTGAGCCCTGTCAGTAAAAGGAGGGAAAGAAAGCAGAGGGAAATACTATGTCTCATGATGTTTGAAAAAAGGAAAGGCGCATTGCCGGAACAATGCGCCTCTATTTAGTGCTTTATTGATTTAGAATCTCCATCCGAAGGTTGCGATGATGTTACGCGTCTTCAAGTTCTCCTTCTTTGGTGACTCTGAAATGTCCAGAGGGAGAGAAGGGTAGAGGATGCTCTTCTCGTTGTGGAAGGCGTAAGCCAAGTCGCAATAGAAGTGCTCTCCCTTATAACCTGCACCACCCGTCACGTAGATGGATTGTTGAGGGAAGGTGATGATCCTGAAGTTGATGGTGTTCTCCGCCTCTTCCGTCTCTATTGGGCTAGAAGAGAAGGCAGTACCCAAACGGAGGAAGAAGCCATCCACTACTTGGAGTTCCGCACCCGCCTTGATCGTGTGGACTTGGTTCATTTGATCTTCCGCCACGTCGGTCACAGCGTCGATTTCGATGTCGTCAGCCTTCATGCGAATCTTTTTGTAGTTCTCGAATTGATAGTCAATGTCAACCAAAGCCTTCTTTCCGATGACAAAACCCACACCGGTCTTGAATTTGAGCGGGGTTCTGAACTCATAGAAGAAATCTCCTCCGAAATCATCAATGACAGGCTGATAACCGTCGCTACCCATTTCCAGTTTAGCGTAGTCTGTGATGTCATAGAACGTTGGTGTTTCGAAAGATGCACCGATTCTGATCTCATCGATTGGGCGTACGATGGCGCCTACTCTGAAGTTGAAACCATGAGCTCTTGCGTCATAGTAGTTGTCCATGTACCAATGGTCCTCAGGCTCTGTAGGGAGAGTGCTCTCGTCGTACACGGCTGTTTGCTTGTACTCGATGGTGTTGATGCCGAAAGCCGCACCAACGTAGACCAAGTTGCTGATGTTCAAGCCGTAGGCGAAGTCCCACTGACCCACGTGACCTTTTTCCATCAATGTGTATTTCCTCAACACATCGTTCGTTCCGAAGATTGAATAACCATTTTCGTCAAGAAGGTTCACGTCAGTCGCATATCCGTAGTGGAGGTTGTCCGGTCCCGCATTCCCGAATTTGTCGGTCAGAGAGACTTTTGACCTTTCATCTCTTTGACGAGTGTATCTTGAATAGTTATTCAACCTGTTGTAGTTGATGCCAAATGAGGAGGTGATATAGCCGTGTTTGTTCTTCTTGCTTCCGAAGTTGAGGACGAAAGCGAAGTTGTCCAAAGCGGCCTTGACATCTCCGTTGTTGTTGATGTAGATACTTGGAGAGAATGTGAGTTCCTTGCTCCTGTATACACCCAACGCCGCCGGATTGTCCTTGATGGCGGATGCGTTGCCACCTAGGGCGGTGAAAGCACCCGCCATACCAGTGTACCGTGCCGTACCCAAAACAGGGTTCGTCTGGCTTAATCTTAGGCCATCGTATGCATTCTGTGAGAATGCCAAACCTGCAAGTGCAGCGAAGCCCATTGTCAACAATAATCTTTTCATGTCTATATTTTTTTAATTTTTAATTCAATCATTTAACTCTTCAAACCTAGTGTCATCTGCGGCCACCTCCGCTACGGCCACCTCCGCTGTATCCTCCGGATGAGCGTCCGCTTGAGGATGAAGGGGAAGAGTAGCTGGATCTGGAAGATCCGCCGGAGTTGGATGACCTTGTGCTAGAAGACGAGGAACGGAATGAGCTGTTGCTGCTGCGAGAGGAGCTTCCGCTTCTTACAGAAGAACCGCTGTTGCTACTGCGGGTTGAGCTTCCGCTTCTTACAGAAGAACCGCTGTTGCTGCTGCGGGTTGAACTGCTGCTCCTTACGGAAGAGCCGCTGTTGCTGCTGCGGGTCGAGCTGTTGCTCCTGATAGAGCTTCCGTTGCTGCTACGGGTGGTGTTGCCGTTCCTTATAGCAGAACCGCTGTTGCTGCTACGGGTCGAGCTGCTGCTTCTTACGGAAGAGCCTCTGTTGAGTGATCCGTTGGAAGCGCTGTTCCTGATCACGCGGGTACCGCTGTTCCTGATCTTGTTCTCGCCTCTTACGACGTGGTGCGGCGTAACTATGCGACGATGAGCCGGTGCATGGTGCCAGTAGTGTGGACGTGGATGATGGTAGTATCCCCATCCGTATCCGTAGTAGCTGTAGCCCCAATAAGGATCCCAGTGGTAACGATAATAAGGCCAAGAGTAGTACCCTACGTAATAAGGCCTTCCCCAATAATATCCGTAGTAAGGATCGGTGTTGATGTACACGGTTGTGGTGGTCGGAGAGGTGGTCTCTACGATTTCCTCACTGTTGTACATCGGGATGCCTGCGTCGTGGAAACGATTCAGCCTTTCGGTGTAGGTGTAGTCATCCCCTTTCTCAACCATGACGGTATCCGTGTAGAACTCACCGCCTGCGATGGACGGATCCTCGACAAAGATCGTGTCATCGTTGACGCGAACATTTTGCTGCTGCTTCGTCTTGAGCACCATGGTTTGGTATTGAGCCTTCTTTAGGGCTTCCTCCCTCTCCTTGGCAAGCTTTTCCGCACGGGCTGCCTCTTCTTCCGCTTCTTTGGCTGCATCCTCGGAGTTGTAGTAGATGTCGTCAACTACAGCGAATGCGTTGTACGGCAGGAATGTGATTCCCAACACGTAGAACATTAATTTTAGAATTTTCATGGCTTTACCCTCCTATTATTTAATTCAAAAAAGTAATTTTGTATCATAAAGTTTCGACAAAGATATTAAAAAAATATTGTAATGAATACATCGTTCCTTTATTTCAACGTTCCGAAGATAGTGGAATGTTTCTGCCCCTGCAAGTGGGTTGGACGTATGGTTCATTATTATCGACGAATTAACGTTTTTTATCGATGAAGTACATTGAAGTAGTATTCTCTTTCTCTTCTGATGAAGAATATGTTAAGGACTTGTTGTCCAATGAATTAGGTGGTATTGGGTTCGAAAGCTTCTCCATGGATGGTGACGAGTTCGTGGGGTATGTGCAGGAGACCGTTTTCGACGAATCGGCGCTGAAATCAATCCTCGAATCCTTCCCCTATGATGACGGTATACGTTTCGTGGCTCGTAAGGCGGAGGACAAGGACTGGAACGAGGAGTGGGAGAAGAACTACTTCCAACCTATCGTCATCGGAGACGAGTGCGTGGTGCACGGCTCCTTCCATAAGGATGTGCCGTCCGCCAAATATGATATCGTGATCAACCCTAAGATGGCTTTCGGTACGGGCTACCATGCCACGACGACCCTCATGATGAAGGCTTTGCTTCGCCTCGACGTCGCTGGCAAACGCTTACTCGACATGGGCTGCGGAACGGCTATCCTCGCTATCCTCGCCGCTAAAAAGGGCGCTACGGAGGTGGTCGGCATCGACATTGACGAGTGGGCCTACGAGAATGCGAAGGAGAACATCGTCATGAACGGAACGCCCGACATTGAGCTGAGGCTGGGTGGCGCGGAGGCGCTGAAAACAGAGACTTTCGATGTGATCTTGGCTAATATTAACAGAAATATATTGTTGCAGGATATCCGTCATTATGTGGAACGGATGCGGAGCGGTTCCCTCTTGTTCCTGAGTGGTTTCTATGAGTCTGATATCCCTGTCATCGAAGCGGAGACGGCTAAGCATGGACTGAGGAAACTTTCCTACGAAATGCAGAACGATTGGGTGGCCGTCCAGTTTGAAAAAGTCTGATGTTTAATGTTTTATATAAAAACCTAACTGTTATGATGCAAACAAATTCTCAATTGGAGCTTGCCTTTCGGATTGTCCGGGAGACAAACTCGAATCTGTTCCTGACCGGTAAGGCGGGAACGGGTAAGACAACGTTCCTGAAAAACCTGAAGGAGGAGTCGCCTAAACGTATGGTCGTGGTGGCACCGACGGGAGTGGCGGCCATCAATGCGGGGGGCGTGACGATCCACTCTTTCTTTCAGATCCCCTTCGGACCTTATTTGCCGGGGAAAAACACGCTTTCCAAGGATGTGAGCAAACTGCGGAAGGAGAAGATGAATATCATGCGCACGCTGGATCTCCTGGTGATCGACGAGATCAGTATGGTACGCGCGGATCTGCTGGACTGCGTCGATGATGTGCTGCGACGGGTACGCCGCTCTTCCGACCCTTTCGGTGGGGTGCAACTGCTGATGATCGGCGACACGCAACAGCTGACGCCGGTCGTGAAGGATGATGAGTGGGCGCTCTTGCATGAGGTCTACGAGACCCCCTATTTCTTCTCAAGTCAGGCATTGCGAAGAACCAACTTCTCATGCGTGGAGCTGAAACAAATCTTCCGTCAGGAGGATGAAGCTTTCATCGCCATGCTGAATAAGATACGTGACAACCAGGTGGATGACGCCACGCTTGCTGAACTGAACAGCCATTGTAAGCCTCAGTTCAACCCGGACGATAGCGAGGGCTATATCCGCCTGACTACCCATAACGCGACGGCGCAGCGCCTCAATGAGTCGAAGCTCTCCGCCCTGAAGACGAAGCCTCACACCTTCAAGGCGAGGATAGAGGGCACCTTCCCTGAATATGCGTACCCTACGGACGCGGAGCTGGTGCTGAAGGAGAATGCGCAGGTGATGTTCATCAAGAACGATTCTTCCCCTGAGAAGAGATATTACAACGGAAAGGTCGGCGTGGTGAAAAGCATTGACGGTGAGGATATTGTGGTGGAGGACCGCCGGACGGGCGACCTGATCACCGTGGGCCGTGAGTCGTGGGAGAATGTCCGCTACGAATTGAACAAGGAGACGAACGAGATAGAGGAGAAGGTGGATGGTCTCTTCGAGCAGTATCCTCTGAAGACGGCTTGGGCCATCACGATCCATAAGAGCCAGGGCCTCACCTTCGAGCGGGCCATCATCGATGCCGCCGCCTCGTTTTCGCATGGGCAGGTCTACGTGGCCTTGAGCCGTTGCAAACGGTTGGAGGGTATGGTGCTGAGTTCGCCCATCACGCTCGCTTCTATTCGTCACGACAGTCGTGTCGATTTGTTCAACCGGGAGATGGAGGAGCGTGTGCCGGACAATGATAGGATCGCAGACCTGCACCGAGACTATTTCGTGACGCTGGTCTCCGAACAGTTTTCCTTCGATCGGATCTTCTCTTCCCTGCGGGATATGCGTCGCCTGCTGTCGGAGTCGTTCGCCAAGCTATACCCGAATGCCTTGTCCACGTTGGACCACTCCCTCTCGGAGTTTGTGACCCGTGTCGGAGACATCGGCGCAAGGTTCGTCGGACAGGTGAGGCAGCTGGCCACGGAGAGCGGCGATGTGGATGCTGACGCTAAGATACGGGAGCGCACGCAGAAGGCAGCTGCCTATTTCCTGAAGGAGAGCGAGACGATTGTCGCCCCTGCCCTGGAGGCTTTGGTGCCCATCCAGACGGACAACAAGGAGCTGGCGAAGCACTTCAACGATATACTCTCTTCGTTGCAGGAGGGGTACGACGAGAAGATGGCCACGTTGCGGGCTTGTGGCGAAGGCTTCTCTGTCGCTTCTTTCCTGCGGGCGAAAACCGATGCCATCGTCTCCGCTAAGGCGGATGAGGCGAGGAAGAAGGGAAAGGAGAAATATGCCTCCCTCTCGGCGGATATCCTGCATCCGGAGCTCTACGAACGGTTGCGCGAGTGGAGGAAGGACGAGGCGGACGCACAGAACTACCCCGCCTATATGGTGCTTGCCCAAAAGGCGCTGATCAACATAGCGAACCTGATGCCTGCGAACGAGGCGGAACTGCTGCAGGTGCAGGGCGTCGGCAAAGGGATCGTAAGCCGTTACGGGGAGGATATCCTGGCCGTGGTGGAGGAGTGCGTGGAGCAATTCGGCTATGAGCGCAAGCCTATGGCGGAGGCGGCGGAGAGTGTCCGTCCCCCGAAACGCACATCGGTCAATAAACGTGAGAAGGAGAAGGGTGAGTCGACGTATGACATCACCCTGAGGATGTATAAGGCTGGAAAGACAACGAAGGAGATCGCCGAGGAGCGTGGCTTGGTGGAGAGCACCATCGAGTCTCATCTGCTGCGTTGTGTGGAACGAGGCGAACTGGGTGCGGAGGTGATCTGCCCGCCGGATAGGCTGAAGGAGGTGTCTGCCTTCATCGCCCAACATCCCGACATGGGAGTCGGTGACCTGCGCAAGGAGTGCGGCGAGAAGTACACTTGGGCGGAGATCCGGCTGGCGTTGATGGAAAACAAAAAGGCGGCGGTGGCCTCTGAATCACCTAAAGGGAAGGACGATGGTCTAGGACTTTCCTCCGTTATGGATTGGATTAAACATATAAATATATAATTTGCTATGAGACTGAAAACATGTATGGCGGCGTTCGCGTCGGTCTTAATGCTCGCCCCTTCCTGCAAGAAGGTGTACGAGGAGAATTATTACAACACTACGAACGAGACGGTCTATACCTACGAGTATTACCAGAAGGTGCTTCTGGATCAAAAGGAGATTACGGAGGACATCCGTCCGCCTTACCTGAAGAAGGGTGATACGGTGGCGGTGTTCGCCGCATCGAACAAGGTGACGAAAAGCGAGCTCTCCGCTGGTATCGCCAAACTGAAGGAGTGGGGACTCAATGTGGTTGAGGCTGATAACCTCTATGGGGACGACGGTCGTTATGCGGGCACGCAGTCGGATCGTATCATCGGTCTGCAGAAATTGATCGACAACCCTAACATCAAGGCATTGTTTTCCGCACGTGGCGGTTACGGGGCGGCGCAGGTGATTCCGTTCCTGGACTTGGAGAAACTGAAGGACCAGCCTAAGTGGGCCGTCGGCTACAGCGATGTGACCGCTTTGCATGTGGCCTTGAATAACCTCGGCATCGAGAGCATACATGGCCCTATGGTGAATAAGATGACTGATGCGGAGAGCGTGGAGACGCTTCGCAAGGCGTTGTTCGGCGAGACGGTATCCTATTCGTTCCCTACCACCCAGGATTGTATTACTGGCAAAGGGGAGGGACGCTTGGTGGGCGGTAACCTCTCCCTCATCTATAGCTTGGGCGGCACGTTGTTCGACCTGAACGCAAAGGATGCCATCCTGCTGATTGAGGACACGGGCGAGAGCAACTACCACTTGGACCGTATGCTGACGAACCTGAAGCTGAGCGGCAAGCTGGACTGCATCAAAGGTTTGGTGGTGGGTGAGTTCACCAATATGAACCAAGGCTCGGACAAGCCGATCAATGAGATCATTTTGAGCAAGGTGAAGGATTTGAATATCCCTGTGATGTATGGGTTGGGGGTCGGTCATGGAACCCCTAACTATGCGGTTTATATGGGACGTCAGGCCAAGCTGGTTGTCGCGAACGACAAGGCTACGCTCACGTTTGAATGATTGATAAACTGAAAAATTATGGCAAAGACAAAATCCGTATACGTGTGCCAGAACTGTGGCGCGGAGGCCCCGAAGTGGGTGGGCAAATGCCCTGCCTGCGGAGAGTGGAACACCTACGTCGAGGAGGTGGTGCGGAAGGAGAGCGCAAAGAGCGGGCAATCGCTCCATTTCATACCCGACAACGGCAGCTCCAAACCAGTCTGCATCGATGATGTGGAGACCTCGGAGGAGGTGCGTGACGACACGGGCAACAATGAGTTCAACCGTGTCTTGGGCGGCGGCATCGTGCCGGGCTCCCTCACGCTGATCGGTGGCGAACCGGGCATCGGTAAGTCCACCCTCATCCTCCAAATCGTGCTGAGCCTCTTCAACAAGAAGACCCTTTACGTCTCGGGCGAGGAGAGCGTCAAACAGTTGAAGCTACGTGCGGATCGCCTCTCCGTGAAGTCCAACCCGAACTGCTTCATCGTCAGCGAGACCTCGCTGGAGCAGATCTTCGTGCACATCCAGAACGTGCAGCCGGACTTGGTGGTGATCGACTCGATCCAGACCATCAGTACGGAGTTGGTGGAGTCTTCCCCGGGCAGCGTCTCCCAGGTGCGCGAGTGCGCCGCTGCCATCCTGAAGTTCGCCAAGGAGAGCGGGGTGCCGGTCCTGATGGTGGGCCACATCAACAAGGAGGGCAACATCGCCGGACCGAAGGTGCTGGAGCATATCGTGGACACGGTCCTGCAGTTCGAGGGCGACCAGCACTACATGTACCGCATCCTCCGTTCCATCAAGAACCGTTTCGGTAGCACCTCCGAACTGGGCATCTACGAGATGATGCAGTCCGGTCTGCGTGAGGTCACCAACCCCTCCGAGCTCCTGTTGAGCAATAACCATGCGGGTTTGAGCGGCACGGCCATCGGTGTGGCGATCGAGGGGGTACGTCCCTTCCTGATCGAGGTGCAGTCGCTCGTGAGCTCCGCCGCATATGGTACGCCGCAACGCTCCACCACGGGCTTCGACATCCGTAGGCTGAACATGCTCCTGGCGGTGCTGGAGAAGAGGGTAGGCTTCAAGCTGGCGCAGAAGGATGTCTATCTGAACATCGCGGGTGGCCTGCGGATCAACGACCCCGCATTGGACCTCGCCATCATCAGCGCCATCCTTTCGTCCAACATGGATGTTGTGGTGGATGCCCATACGTGCCTCACGGGCGAGATAGGCTTGTCGGGCGAGATACGCCCCGTGAACCGTATCGAGCAGCGCATATCGGAGGCGGAGAAGCTAGGCTTCAAACGCATCATCATCCCTGAGTTCAAGAACTTGGACGTGAAGAAGTGGAACATCGAGGTGGTCTGCGCCCGAAAGGTGGATGAGGCATTCTCGGCCCTTTTCGGTTGATTTGTAATTTTTTAACGGATGGGAGGGAATATGAAATGTCCCTTCTGCGTTATTAGGGTGGGGAAGGTATCCCCCGGTTTTTTAGATCGCTAATGGATATGGTTAAGAGACGGTTGCGCATTTTTTCTGTGCTGTTGGTCTGGACGGTGGCTTCGTTCGCCCAGATCAACACGAAACGTATGATGGATATTGGCAGGAATGCCATCTTCTTCGAGGATTATGTGCTCTCCATCCAATATTTCAATAAAGTCATCAGCGCGAAACCCTATTGGGCAGACCCCTATTTCTATCGGGGTGTGGCGAAGATTTGCTTGGAGGATTATGTCGGGGCGGAGGCGGATTGCAGCGCCGCCTTGGAGCGGAACCCCTTCATGGTGGACGCCTACCGTTGCCGTGGCGCCGCCCGCGCTTGCTTGGGGATGTATGACAAGGCCTTGTCCGACTTCGACAAGGGACTGGAGTTCGAGCCCAAGAACAAATACCTCATGCTCTGCAAGGGCTCCGTCTATTCGAGCGAGGAGCGATGGGACACGGCCATCGTCGTCTTCTCCGAGATGCTGAAGGCCTACCCGAACTACAAGGACGCTTACCTCAGACGCGGATATTGCTATTTCTCGAACGGTGACACGGCCAATGCGCTCGCCGATTTCGAGAAGGTGCTCTCGATCGACCGCTTTTCGCCGGATGGTCATGCGGCTCATGGCTACGTGCTCAATGCCAAGAAGGATCATGACCGGGCTCTCTCTGAAATGAACGAGGCGATACGTTTGGACCCTTACTGCGTGAACTATTACGTGAATAGGGGTGTGGTCCTCATGGATGCGGGCGACACGTTGGGGGCGTTGTCGGACTATGACTATGCCATACAGTTGAACCCAACTTGCGTCGCGGCCTTCTTCAACAGGGCTATCCTGCGGACGGAGCTGGGGCAGAAACGCCTTGCGTTGGAGGACTACGACGAGGTGCTGGACCTGGACCCGGAGAACCATTTCGCGGTCTACAACAGGGCACTGTTGAGGAAAGAGCTGGGACAATACCGCACAGCGATGAAGGATATATCGGTCATCATCAAAGAGTACCCTAAGTTCTACCCCGCCTATTTCGTCCGCTCGGAGCTGAAGACGAAACTGAACGACAAAAAAGGGGCGGAGAACGATTATGTCAAGGCGCTCAGCGTGAAGCAGCAGGGGGAGAAGGAGGCGCAATCTCAGCCTCGCGACAAGGCTTCCTTGCCGAAGAAGGAGAAGAAGTCTAAGGATATGGGCAACCACAACAATATGGTCGTGATGGATAAGCAGGAGGAGATGCAGCGGCTCACTTACCGTAGCGAATCGAGGGGACGTGTGCAGAACGTGAATTTCCACGTCGAATTGGGTGCGATCGTCAAGCTGACCGCCCATCCGAAGGCTGGCATGTCCATGGGTAAGCATACGTTGTTCGACAAGCGCATCAACGTATTCAACGGTAAGAAGATATACCCGGAGCAACTCACCCTCTCCTGCGAGGAGCGGCAGATCGACAATGACGAACTGCAGCAATGCTTCTCCCGCATCGAGAAGACTACCCGCCAGATCGCTGACCATCCTTCCCCTATGGTCTATTTCTCCCGTTCGCTGGATTACCTCTGCGTCTCGGATTTCGAGAGCGCTCTGGAGGATTTGAACCAGGCGATAGAGGACAATGACTCGGAGAACGCTTGGCTCTACTACTTCTGCAGGGCGAATGTGCGTTACCTGAAATATCTCTCCGAAGTGGAGCTGGTCAACAAGGGTGAAATGTCCTTACCGGAGGGGATGGACCTCTCCATGGTGGGACAGGTGGCGTGTGACTTGGTGCAGAAGGATTATGACAAGGTGAAGGAACTGATGCCGGACTTCTCTCCGGCTTGGTACAACAGCGGACATGTCTATGTGCGGCAGCAAAACTACCAGAGCGCTTTGGACAACTTCTCGAAGTCGATAGCCCTGACCCCCTCGTTCGCGGAGGCTTATTTCAACAGGGGGTTAACCCATATCTACCTGAAAAAGAAGGACGAAGGTATATCCGACCTGAGTAAGGCGGGCGAGTTGGGGCTCTATTCCGCCTATAATGTGATCAAACGTTTCGGAGGAAACCGGTAGGCGTTGAGGCCTATTGCTCGGTGTTTTTCAGGATGATGAGTGTCTGCCCGATCTTCAACGCGTTGCCTTTCAGATGGTTCCATCGCTGGATATCCTCCACGCTACAACCATACTGCTTCGAGAGTCGGTAGAGGGTCTCCTTGGGTTGCACCGTGTGGGTGATGGTGTCGGTGGCGACGGGTGCCAATTCCTTCTTCTCCTCCTCTTGCGGAGTGGGTTCTTCCCTTCTGCTCTTCTCCTGATCTTGCGCTGTAGGGCGGGTGACGTAGAGCGATTGCCCGATCTTCAGGTAGGTGTTTTTCAGATGGTTCCATTCCATCAGATCCTTTACGGTGCAATCGTATTTCTTCGCTATTTTGAATAGTGTCTCTTTCCTTTTCACAATGTGGCAGAGCGCCTCCGTCGGTGCGGCGGGTTCCTCCTTTTGTGGCTCGGAAGGCTCCTCTTGCGGCTCCGCTTTCTTCTTTTCCTCCTTCTCCTCTACGGGTTCCGGTTGGGTCTCTTCTTCCTGGTTAGGCGGTGTTATCTCCTGCGTTTCCTCCTCTTCAGAGGTCTCGTCCGTGTCGGTTGGGTATTGCTCCTTCCGTTCGTCTTCGCCTATGATTCTGCGGATGCCGATGAAACGGATGCGGTAGTAGTCCGACTCCGGGTAGTCGTCAATGGTGATGCCCTTGTTGACGGATGCGTGGATGAATTGCAGGGTAGTGTTCTTTCCGTCTCGGTTCACGTCACAGATGATGCCCACATGTCCGACCCCTTTCGAGCGGGCGTTGCTTCCCTTGAAGAAGATGAGGTCGCCCTTTTGCGCATTCTCCAGCTTGGTCTTCTCGCCTTGCAGGTACTGGGAGGCGGACGATGCGTAGAGTTCGTAGCCGAATTGGCGGAAGACGTAACCCGTGAAACCTGAACAGTCGAATCGGTTGGGTCCCTTCCCGGCGTACTGGTACCGCTTCCCGATGTGGCGGGTCGCCTCGGTGATGATGGAGTCCTGCAGCGTTAGGGTGGAGTTCTTCCCCCTCCTTGCGTATGAAGCGTAAGGCGAAATAATCAATAATATCAGTGCTATTATCTTTATTCTCATGCGGCAAAGGTAATCATTTTTTTTCAGAGAGAACGCATGCCCCTCTCTTCCCTCTTTCCAAGGGAGGGCGTCTAATCCCCGACCTGCACCTTCTCGCCAAGGTATTTAGGCTTTTTGTGGAGCAACAGGTCGACGAACAATTTCACGCGGGCCAGCTTCTCCCTCAGCATGGTCTTGAAGCCGTAGTATGCCTGCACATCCTTCGCATTGAAGCCAATGGCGGCTATACCGTAATGCCTTGCCAGATAGATGGCCCGTTCGTTGTGGAACTGCTGCGACACGATGGTGAAGGACGTCTGTCCGAAGATCTCCTTGCAACGCACCACCGAATCCAACGTGCGGAATCCCGCATAGTCCAGGTAAATCCTTTCCGCTGGGATGCCAGCCGCCACCAAGTCGTTTTTCATGTCTGTAGGCTCGTCGTAATCCTCCCTGGAGTTGTCGCCGCTGACGATCACATAATCCACCTTATGGGCATGGAAAAGCGCCGCCACGGCCTCGATTCTGTATTGGTAGTAGAGGTTTTTCCTTCCGTCGCTCAGGTATTTGGAGGTGCCTAAGAGCAGGGCGGTTTTGTTGTAGGGAATGCTTTCGACGGATGGGTAGACCATCTTTTTCGTCGAGCACGAAACGACAAGGTTCGATGTGATGGTCAAGACGATCAGTGCGCTCAGCGAAACGATCAACCATCTTTTCCTCCTAATGTTCTTCAAACTGATTTTAGATTTCAGCCACTGGACTGCCGCCCGTATTTTATCCAATTTCTTACCAATGTCCACCTTAATTTGAATCTAAACTTAATGTCACCCCGTATTCGTGCAACCACTCTTCACATTCCCTATAGTTGGGCATGACGGAAAAGACCGCATCCCAAAATTGACGAGTGTGCTGTGGGTATTTTAAATGTGTGAGTTCATGAACTATCAGATAATCGATAATCATGGGCTTTGCCATAATACACTTCCAATGAAAATTGATATTGTGGCTAGGTGTGCAGGAGGCCCAATGTGATCCTAGTTCCATGATTTTAATGGAAAGCGGTTCACGCCCAACTAATTTTGAAAAATGCTGAACACGATCTCTGATATACGGCAATCCCTCCTTTTTATAGAATTTAATGAACGTTTCATTTGCTTTCGGTAAGCTTTTCTCGCTG
>Ga0310695_10006003_pt1 | contig 20519 bp, 22 predicted proteins | sample RumenRJG_04DNA_FD_203882 | JGI IMG/M metagenome (GOLD analysis project Ga0310695, IMG submission 203882) | Bovine rumen microbial communities from Lethbridge, Alberta, Canada - RJG_04 (v2) (version 2) | ecosystem: Host-associated > Mammals > Digestive system > Stomach > Rumen | place: Canada...
CATCTATTGCACAGGTCCGTGACGTATTCTGCTTCTGCTGTGCAACTTCATTACGTTATTCTGACGTGAAAGCACTCAAATGGGAGGACATTGTTGGCGACACATTAGACTTGACAACTCAGAAGACAAACGACCATCTTATCATCCCCCTTACCGAAATGGCAAAGGAAATAATAAAGAAGTACGAGAGTAACAGAGGGTACACAGATTATGTCCTTCCTGTTATCAGCAATCAGAAGTATAACGAGTATCTCAAAAAGTTAGGAAAGATGGCCAATTTCAACGATACAATCATTAAGACTACCTATCGCGGAAATGAACGCTATGAGACGAAGTGCAAGAAGTGGGAGCTATTGACATCCCATGTCGCAAGAAGAACATTTGTCACCATTGGGCTTTCCATTGGTATTCCGAGCGAGATTATCAGGAAGATAACAGGGCACAAAACCCATAAGATGTTGACCCGATATGAAAAGTTAAATGCATCGTCAATAAAAGAGAATCTGAAACTCTTTGACGAAATAAGTTCTGTGTTCAAGGACAAGACAACTGTATTTGACTTCAACGTCACCAATGAAGAGAGACTCACTCTTGGCATCCCTATTCAGGAGCTGTACCTTGAGAAAGTTAATGAAGACAGAACGACTGCCTTTCTTGACCTTGCCCTACTCTTCTATTTAAGGCATGATGATGTTACTTCATTTATGTATGCTAAAAGCTTGCCTGACACCTTAGTCGCAAAGTACCTTAATAGCATAAAGACACTTCGGAAATAGATTCGATGGGAGGAAGTCTAAACTTCTTCCCATTTTTCTTTCTCAATAATTGTATTTCAACCCGAAAAATCCATTTCCCATGAAGAAGGGACGTGCTGAGGTTAGGAGTCCTGCCCGCGTTTATTTGTTGATGTCTTCCCGTTAGATGAACTGTATCTCAGGGAAAGCACATGACCTGAGGAACGCATAATTGTAGGCCATAAGATTCAGGACCTTGCCCTCTGCATATTCGGTTAGGACGAATTGATTGGGATGGCTCATATTCCATTCGGAGACCATATGGACCCAATTTGGAACGAGCTCAACGTAGTGGTTCTCGTTGAGCCAAGCCTGCAGTGCAACCTGTGCCAACCACAATCCTTCCCATGTACCTCCGTCCTCATTGACTGTCTGTCCGTGCCTGACGTAAGTCTTGACTATCTCTAAACGGCAAAGACTGTACAAATCGATTTCAAAGGCGAAGGCATCGTCTCCGATGAACTGTCCGTCCCCATTAGTACGCGAGAAGTACAGGAAGGATGGAACGACTTTGCCTGCTGCCACATCCTCGGGTCTCAGTCTTGTGGTCCACACCTCGGCGAACTGTCCGATTGAAACCCTTGGATGTGTCAGGCAACAAGCCCGGCGGTTAAGAAAGAACATATCCATGATGACATCGGTTAGAGGAAGTCACCGAAGATAAGTTCCCATATACCACCGATGATGGCTACGATGATGTCGAATAGAAAGTAAACAATCCCTGCGAGCAGTAGGATGATGATAACGGTAAACATGTCATTGTAGATTTAGAATTTCTCGAACAAGGGGAACTATTAATTTGAGGACATACTTAGGAGTTGCATCAAGGTTGGGATAGTGAACCCCTATCGGGTAATTGTCATGATACTCTTGGAAATCCCCTACCAAACCAAAATCATCTCTAAAGAAAGCGTAAGTATTTTCTTTGTCGAACTCAGAAATCTCCTTGAACTGATTGGATAATATCAGATTACTATCACTGCAAGTTCCATGGGGGAAGATAAATTCAGGATTTATCAACACCTTATAAAATCCGTGCATCTGCTCGGCAATCATTCCACCAATTCCCACGCCAACAATTACGTCAGGATGTTCATTCTCGCACGTCTCTGATACTTCTGACAAAGCAGTATCAATAGGTCCCAAGTCGTCAAGAACTAAGACCTCTACTTCTGGAAAAGCAGTTCGGAAATCATCTGCGGTAATGGCGGTCCCTGTCGGAGACATACCATTCAAAAATAATAGTTTCTTCATAATTTCAATTTTTATATTAAATCGATCTTTGTCGAGTAATTGGGAATCTTGGAGGACACTTGTATGCCGAGGAACATGCCCCATTCAGCCTCATCGTCGGCAATTTGCTCATACTCCACCAATGGTTGGAGTCGCCACTTCCTAAGAGCTTTCCTACGTTCTTTCTTTTCCATTGGAACAAGGTACCACGTACCGCCACCATTTACATATTTGACATAGGTAGCCCAATGGCTGTGGAGGTGCCGCCAAGTATCTGAGACTTGATTTCCGAGTTCCATCACACGTGAATAGTCGCCCCGGCTCTCATCCCATATTATCTTGGATGTCCACAGGTCAACAGTGATATGCATTTTGGACAGTTCCTTCTCCTTCAATCGGTTCTGCTGATACAGGTGTTTGAGAACCTTTCCCCGGTGCTCAATCAGCCTTCTCCTTGTCCGTCGTTTGGAAGGAAGTCCGTAATCCAACATTATCTGCATCTCCTCCTGTTTATCCATGATTTAATCTATCTATAATCTTCTGCACAGTCTGTCTGCTGACAGGTATCGCCTTGCCCTCCCTTATGAGCCTGAGATTGCCTTGGACCATCGGATGCTCGGCAAGATGTGTATTGCGATAGTCAACTGCAAACACAGGCTTGTGGTTCTCGATGGCAGTCCTGACGGCATGCATACTGCCACCCTTCTTGTCATCGCTTTGTACCAACAAGAGGACATCTGCAAGTCCTGCCTGTAAGCGGTTACGCTCAACTAAGGTAGTAGCACACTCTTGGATTCCGGGGGCATACTCAGACAGAAGTAGTCCGCCTTCTGCAACAATCTGTCTCATGATATAAGCGTTGTTACGCGGATTAACGTCAAGCCCGAAGGCTGTGATGGCAGTAGTTGCTCCTCTTGCCAATAATGCGCCATTATGGGCAGCAGTATCGGCACCGACAGCAAGACCGCTGATGATATTACAACCTTTCTGAGCCAAGAACCGGGCGAAGTACTCACCGTCTGCATAGCCTTCCTTCGTAACTCGGCGGGTACCTATGACCGCCACACCGTGCATCGTATACACTCTGTTGATGTCACCCTTATAATAAAGAAGAACAGGACAGGTTTCTTTTCCCTTACTGATGAGGCTATAGTATTGTCGAGGAAACTTCTCATCGCCGTACATAGTAATGCTAATACGGTGGTGACCACATTCCTCAATGATATGCTCTGCCTTCGCCCGACAGCGGATAAAGTCGGAAAGATAATACTCAGGAATGTCGCTAATATAGCCTTCATTGTAGGCAGTGTCAATCAAGTCCATCAACTCCTTATCAGTGGAGATGGACAAATCGTTCTTTGAAGCGAACTGTATAAGTCCCAAAGCCTGCTCTCTTCCGAAATCAGGGAGTTGCAATGCTGTCAGTAACTGTTCTTTGTTAATTGCCATAATTCCTTCTTTTGCTTTACGTTGCAAAAGTCGGAAAATTCAATGAAACCGAAAGATTTTTTCACACGTATAACGAAGAATTATACGCATAAGTTTGTCCTCAACACAGGCTCTTGTTGTCCTTTATTTCATCAGGCAGTTCGATGAACTTGGCAGGAAGACTAATGCTATACATATTTCCCAAATTGCGGTTCAACTCGAGAACAAACCACACTAAATCGCGTGGGTCATTGGTACGTCCTATAGCCTCATTATGTTCGGCGAAGGTACTTTCAATTGTACGGTTCAGCGCAGGCCTGTATTGCTTGAAGAAGTAATCACTTCGCTCACTGATAGTCAGTTCGAAATTATCTGTATCAGATGGATACAGGAGGGCGAACAAATTAGTGAATATGCGAGCATCTTGACTGAGCTGAACACGCGAGTACAGAAGTCGTGGATGCAATAGAAAGAACAGGTATATTACCTTGCACGGTCTCATATTGAACCTGATGGGAACCTCGTCACCATTGCTGAATTTTATGAATATTGTGTAGCGTCCTTCTTTTGGCAGGTCTTCCTTCGAGCTTTCTTTAACGATAATCTTCGCACAGGGCTCACCCGCGAACAGGGCAGAAACATCTGCTTCATCCATGAATTCTCCTTTAATCGCTTGAAGACACTCAGGTGTAGCTGCAACATGCGACATCAGGATTTTAAACAGTTTGTCATACCCATCCTGCGAGAGATTACTACGCAGAAGTGCGCCCATCATTTGATAGTTTTCGCTTCCACGTGAAAGTTGCTCGAGCAAGTAGTCCATTCTGAAATTACCTGTATTGAAGTCCTTCTCTTCGTACTCGAACTCAAAATGTTTCAGGTTGTCAAATGGGCTTGGCGGTAAAGAAATGACATGCTCCTTCACGATACTCATTACTCGAGCATCGCGCCGAATAATTAGTCTTCTTAGAATTGAGTTAAGCAAGCCATTGTATTCCATACCACTTATCTTTATTGTGCAAAGATACGAAAAATGAACGACATTATCTTATTATACGTGCGAAAAGGCCTGTTTTTTATGCTTTTTTGGCCTATCTTTGCGTCGATATTACAAACAACGATATGAATACAAAGAGAACAAATAGAGGTACTTACATCGATGAACACGGTGGAGAGTATAGTTCGGATGGTAAAACCCTCTACCATTTCCGACAGGTCATACCTGACATGGAGTTGTACAAGGTTCAGGATGGATGTGAGGTTATAGGTAGGATGGCCTTTAAAAATTGCAGCCTGAAGGAGATTGTGTTGCCCGACAGCGTAACCATTATCCGTGACCAAGCATTTTTCGGCTGTTCGAGTCTCAGGAGAATGAACATTCCTCGGTCATTGACAGTCTTCGAAATGGAACATTCTCCCTTTCCTTCATCCTTCTCAGAGCTGAACGGGGAAAGTGACAGTTATAAAAACAGAAATGGGATTCTATTCAATTCTGACATGAGCGAACTGCTGTTATGTTACATGGATCGGGAAACGGTAGAGGTACCTCAGACTGTCAAAAGAGTAGCACCGCAGGCATTCGCTAACCGCCTTAACATGAAGGGAATTATCCTTCACCAAGGATTAGAAACTATCGGTGACGCCGCATTCATGGGATGTATTGCTCTGACTACACTTAAGATTCCTCAGACTGTAACGAATATAGGGAAACGTTGTTGTTGGGGATGTCACTCTTTACAAAGTGTTGACCTTCCTCATAGCATCAAGGAGATACCATCATTTGCCTTCTTTTCCTGTGGTCTCAGAACGGTTGTATTGGCTGACGGCGTGAGAAAGATAGGAGAACACGCCTTTGGTGCAAACTTCGCATTGAAAAGCATCTATCTTCCAAAGACAGTAAGGTCTATCGGTATGTCTGCCTTTGAGAAGGACGAGAGCCTTGAAGAAGTTCATCTCCCAGAACGAATGGTCTCAATTGAAAGGTCTGCCTTCGAGGACTGCAGGTCTCTGAGAACTGTGAATATCCCATCTTCTGTGCATTGCATAAAGAGCAGAGCTTTCAGTGGTATAAAGAACGTAAAAGTGAATATCAGCAAGGGGCAAACCATTATCATCAGCGATGACGCATTTGAAAGTGAGGACTGCCTTATAATTAAAGAATAAAGAATGGAACAAGGATTGAAAATATATGAGAGCCGAGAGTATCGGGACCTAAGGAACTCCATTTGTCAGTTGATACGGAAGGGCACCTGCGAGACAGCCGTTCAGAGAGGACTTGAACTTAGGCGAAAGATGCTCGAGGAATCCTTCGAGTATACAGAAGATAATAAAGAACTGCTTAGAGCCTTCTGTTTACACCTGAACGATGCCGTCATCAGGTTGTATAGGAAGGCTTGGCCCATGTATAAGCAGCTCGCTCAGACAGATTTGACGAAGGACATTACTTTGGTCGCAAAGCTAAAAATGCTCTATCTTGAGTCTCATCCAATTCAAGATTCTGGGGAGAAAGAAGTATGGACAGCCCTTCAAGAATATAGATACAACCCAGGGTTTGACGATGCATTTAATCTGATGCATCGTGCAGGTCATCAGGAAGTCTATAATGAGGATGCTATACTACAACTCCATCCGAAGGACGAGCCGTGGGATGAACAATTGCCCGAGGAATGGAATCAAGACCTCCCGTTAACGATGTTGTTCCATCATTGGCATACCCATTCATTCTTCTCCCTATACGACCTAATGTTCATAAGTGACATTGAAGGTTGTCTGCGAATAGAACTTGACGAAATCAAACAAGATGCGACAATATGAACAATAGTACAGGATTGGCTGTTTATAGCAGCAAAGAATATCAAGAATTACGTGTTGACCTCATGGATGACGAATACGATGACTATACTCTCAGACGCCGTAAACGCCTTCTCGATGATGCTTTCATATACAATGCCGATAATGCAGACTTGATGTGTGAACTGTCTGATTGTCTATGCCGTGCCATCAACGAACTCTACAAGAAGTGCCTAAACGTTTATAAAACTGTTCAAAGCTCAGGTGTTAGCGGCACGATTACTATCATTGGGAATGTCATGCCGACCTTTCCCAAGAGCCATCCGGGATTCAGTGACGAAGAGGAAGAAATAGTCAACTCTCTTTGCGACAGCACTTACAATCCTTCTTTAAACCTCATGAGAGGAGTGTTCATTCAGGGTGAGGAAGATGAGTATGAGAAGAGCATCTTAGGTATGGAGAAACTATACTGCTCGACGGAAGAATGGCTCTACGGGCAACAGGTTCCCCGGCTCCTGAACCATTGGTTGAAACATACCAACTATGCAATATACGACTTGTTGTACGTCCGGGAATACACGTTCGAAATTGACGTTGATATTGACGGAATCCGCCTGTGAGAAAAGACATGCACTTAATGGGGCGAAACTTAGGACATCATAGACGGAAGAGGGAGCGACTGTTAGCCGCTCCCTCGTTATGTTCAGTTTATCGAGTCCTGATGTACTTGTTATTGATGATGGTTATACTCTTCATCTGAGACTTCCAAATTACGCCTGTTTGAGAACTCGAAACTTCTATCCTGTACTTGAAGGCTTTGGGACCATAACCTCGCCATACTGCGTTGTAAGGTATCTGAATCTTGTTGTTCCTGAACCGGGCGGGATTGTAGGTATTGCGGTAAAGCCTACTCATTGAGCAACATTTACCTTTGCCGTCGCGGTAGCCATAGTCTACAGCATCCAAAGCCTTACCATTAGCATCAAAGAATCTGATTATTACCAACACGTCATCAGTTGGGAAGTCCTTAACCGTCATGTCATAGACTACTGTCAGCCCACGGTATAGATTGCTCTGCCACGACTTACCGCCTTCATCATATTGAATGTTGTTCATTGTTACAATTGGCTTCAAGTCTGTTCCTGCTTGAATAGGCTCTTTGCCTCCGTTCTTCCAAGCAGCCATAGTCATTATCTTTGTGAAGGCTGTCTTGTATCCCTGAGTACCGTAGTCGTAACTTCCATATTGGGCAGGGTCAGCACCCTCAGGGATAACAAGAAGTCCTGTAGGGGTACATGGTTTGTCGTCGGCTGAAAAACCCTTAGGAACTCCCACGTAGTCTGAGAAGAGGATTAATTCGCTGCAGCCTTTGAAGGCATTCTTATAAGCGTAAGTGCAGTTGTAGGGTATGTGCAACTCTTTTAAGGAAGAGCAGCCTTCGAACATGCTCTGCCCGAAATTGATGATTTTTAGATTGCTTACTTCTTTCAATGCAGTACAGCCTTTGAATAATGCATTTTGCGCTCCGTATGACAAATCGACACCCTTCATATCGCATTTTTCGAGCGAGGTACATCCTTCAAAAAGTCCGTTCTCGATGCTGATCGGGTCGCCTTCCCCTTCAACACGGAAGGAACGGATTTGGGCGTTGCCCTTAAAGGCTGTTCCTGATATTGCCGCAACAGTATAGGGAATGCCTTCCTTGGTGAACTTCATCGGAATGACAACATCTGCGAGACCATTACAAGAGATTCCTGTAACTGTGGCCGCTCCTGCTTTGCCATTGGGCCACAGTTCAAGCTTATACTTCAACTCATAGTTCTGTGCCTGACAGAACAGACCGAATAGTAATGAAACTGATAAAAATAAAAACTTCTTCATATATGTACATTTTTAGTGTTATTTGCGTGCAAAGATATCTATAAAGAAAGGACTGATTGGGAATTTTCACACGTATAGTTTAGCTTTCTCTTTCTACGAACAAATTCTCGTATTCTGGGAGAACTTCTTGCATATGCGGGCGCGAACCTTTTGTTATAATAATGCGTTCTAAGTTGGGACAGTCCTTTAATACATTACTTCCCATCGAAAGGATGGATACAGGTATGGATAACTCCGTCAGCCAATTGCACCCGCAGAAGGATTCATTGCCTATCTCAATCACCGAAGAAGGAACTGTTAGTTTAACAATGCGGCTGAACTTGAAGGCTGCATTGCCAATCCTGAGAAGCTTATTTGGAAGGAAGGGATTATCCAATGAATTGCAATTGTAGAAAGTATAATCGCTAATTTGCTTAATTCCACTTGGCAAGGCAAAGCTATCCGCCTCGAGATAATTATGTGTTCCATTGGAGTCTAACTTTCGAAGATTTTCACATCCAAAGAAAGCCCCTTCTCCAAGATGAACTATGTTATCCGAAAGGGTAACACTCCTAAGGTTGGGACAGTCCTGAAAAACATTGGAACCAACATGGGTAACAGAATTGGGTATCTTTACAGTCTCGATATCCATCCGGGCAAAGACCTCGTCAGCGATGACCTCAATGCCTTCATTAATGAAGAGCTTGGTTTCACAACCTTGGTAGCCGATGAGTTTTTTCCCATCTGCCGTATAAGCGAACCCCTTTTCATCTTTGACAGCATTTCTTCTGTCTTCATCCGTGACGGATGTAATATCTCTGAACTGTTCCATACCTCTTTTTATTTTACTCACAACACTATTGGGTGAGGTATAGAATATAGCGCACATAAAAAGTGTGGACCATTCCTCGGAACGGAGCCTTAGGACTTGCTCATGCACTCGGAATACGCCCACACCCCAACACGTATTCGCATACGGTTGTATATAAATGTAGGCGTTGCCAATAAAAGCCGAGTGCATATTCAAATGCGAGTACGCCATTGCTGACGCGAGCGAAGTGTCCTAAGTTTCGTCCTTTAACCTCGATTAGCTAACGCTATTTTACCCACAAAATAGACTGTTCAGGCCACTACCATTCCAATCTGTTTGCAAAGATAAGGATTTTTCTGCAACTTTATTCTAATTCGCTAAGAAAAATAGCAAATGTTAAGAAATGCAGCAATTTAACATCGGCCCGCATTTGAAAGCTTTATTTGGCCTTTGTATTGAAAAAACTACCAAGATATCGATTAATTTTGCAGGTACATACAATGCTCTACGATTATGGATAAAATGTTCGAGTACATCAAACAGATTCTATCTGCACAGCCGACTATCCTGTCGGCCTGGGGCTTCGCTGAACCTGTTCCCTTCCCCGGTGGGATGCTATTCCATGTTAATGGCTTCAAACATCAAGGCTACGTTCAAATTCTATATGATGAAGGTGACGACACTTTCATCGTGGTTCTGCTCGATGAGTACCTAAACCCTCATGCCCGATTCGAGAACATTTACATAGACCAACTCGTTGATGTCATCGATAGGGAAGTTGAAAGGACTGATGATTATGACGACCGAGTGAAAGAGTTCCTTCTCAAGGTCCAATTCTGATTGGATGTATTCATAAAATATTTTTCTGAATACTTGTATTCAAATTATTCATGAAAGTCTGACATTCCGAATAATGAGGGACCCAAGTTTACAATCAGACCAAGTAGTCAAGAAAGTCAAAGAGAAAATTAAAGTTTAAAAATGTAAAATATGAGACAAGCTGTTATCTATGCGAGAGTGAGTTCAGTCGGTGACCGCCAATCAACAGACCGACAAGTATTAGACCTTCAGGAGTATGCCAAGTCCGCGAAGTTGAATTTAGTCAACACATTCGAGGAGCATATCAGTGGAGCAAAGAAAAACCAAGACCGCCCGGTTTTGACACAAGCCATCGACTATTGCAAGGAGAATGGGGTCGATATGCTTCTATGTAGCGAACTCTCTCGAGTCGGTCGTTCATCCTTCGAAGTCTTAGCGACTGTGAAGGACTTGATTGACCATAAGATAAACCTCTACCTGCAGAAGGAGAAGTTTACCCTTCTTGATGACGAGGGTAAGCCCTCAATGCTCGCACCTATTATTATTAGTGTGCTGTCTACTTGCGCTCAACTCGAACGTGACAATATCCAATTCCGCCTGAACTCAGGTCTCAAACGTTACATCGAGCGTGGCGGTGTTATTGGCCGGCCCAAAGGTAGCGGAAAAACCCATGAAGAGAAACGAGAACAGTACAAGGAGATGCTCGCCTATCTGAAGAAGGGCTATTCTCAACGTATTGTCGCCCGGCTGAGTAACGTAAGCCTAAGTACGGTTGAACGATGTGTTCGAGAATTCAAAGAGGAGCTTCAATAGATGGAACTCCTTTTTAGGCATTATACGTGAGAAGTACAGAATCTATGTCAACACCTTTGCCTACCTTTGCATCGAAATCAGAGAATGGTACAAATATGAGAAAGGTTTATTATGACAAATTGCCCGAGCCGTCAGACTTCCAAGGAAAGGATGAGAAGGTGACTACCTGTTGGGCAGAGTTTAGCCGTGATGCCGATGGGAGTATTGCAATTGACAAATGGAATTACAGCAAGTTATTGGACGTAGCCAAGGATGTTGTGACCTTCAAGGACGGCAACCTTATCGGTTGGAAGATGACGGATGACACATTAGTCGCCCCGGCGTGGTTTGACCAAGTCGAGCTGTGCAAGCATTTTCTTTTCCTCCATCGCGGTGACCACTACACCACAGTGTCTCACAGGTGCTGTTCTCCTGACAGGAAGGACGAGGATCGGGAATACTATGTAGAGAATAGTCTGTTAGGGTTGCGTAATCCCAAGACAGGCGAGCACCTGTCACCCGCAGCATACGATTACATCTATGATTGGGGTAAAGACTGTGATGTTATCTATACTGTTAGGGACAGTGTTCCTCGCTACTTTAATCATAAGTGGGAGCCCATCTTGACTGAGTGGCGGAAGTTCGATGATGTCAAGGGCGACGATGAACCCTACTTTCGGAGCGAGCGACAACGGATGCCGTACATCGTACTGACTGAGCCTGTGGCCAAGCCTATCGATAACCAATGTTGTTGGGCGTACAACAGATGGGTTAGGCTCGACCGCATCCACAAATCGGAGGTTAGAGACATCATGTGTCAGCATTGCGAAATTCAACCTGTACCTGAGGATGTCTGCTACGAGTTCTATTCGCCCGACACCTATATCTACTCCGCCCGCTGTGTTCGGTCAAGGGCATGCAATCCCATCCGTGATTGCTTCCGTCAACTGTCCGAACTCAACTGTTACCAAGGGACATGGCAGTACCTAACGAAGGTGTGGGTTCATCCTAACACAGTAGTCCCCATGTCGGAACTCAGGAAGGTGTGGCGAGTGTTCGCCATACAACGTGACAACGTATATCCTCAGGACCTCAGGAATATCGGCATCGGTTACGACGACGCCTTGGCCAAGGACGAAGTGAAGGTTTTTCAGCTGCTTTTCTTTGCTGACAGATGGCCTACTCGTGAGGAAGGCAGTTACAGTTTCTCACTATGTGATGGCAACTTGGAAGACTTCATGAAGGCAAGGATTTCCTTGGGGCAGCTTATTCGTCGGGTTTGGGCTGACGATGACTATACCCAAGAGCAGAAGGAATGGCTCAGGCACGACCTGTGGGAAGACCGCATCGTCCCCGGCAACGAAACGAGTCAGCAGGAGTGGAATGAAGAGAAGCGGAAGTATGAATACATGTATAGCCGTGGGTACTCTACCAAACCTACGCTGTGGTGTCTGTGCAATGCCATTTACTCCAACTTTCGGAATGACTATTGGGGACCTGCTCCGGGGATGCACATTGACGACTTGAAGTGGTGCTGTTCCAAGGTCAGATGGTTGTTGGAGCATGGTACCGATGTTAATTACATTTGTAAGAACTCTACTCCCATGGACTCCCTCAGCGGTGCTTTGTACTATGCCCGAAAGCATCCTAATCAAATACAAGCCTTATTAGAGGATATGTACGATATGGTTGAAGACCACGGAGGTAAGTTCCTCTTCACCATGTATGCCGATGGGCATGACCCGCTAACTGAACTGTATTGTAAGTTCTGACTCAGACTTTTTTGAGCCATAAAAAAGCTGAATATATAAGGAAAAGGGGGCATTATGCCCCCCATCAAAGTCCCCACAAGGGCAATAAAGAAAAGTTATGGCAGAAAGCTCATTTTTTAAGACTTACTGTGCAGTCCATCCCGAGTTCAAATCTCAATGTGCCTCTTTTTGGAGCTCCCATCGCGGCATGGAACATGGCGATGCTCTCCGAGACTTCCGCCATGCCTTCCCCGAGTACCACCGGGAGCGTAAGGCTTATGACAAGAAGATGAAGAGACTACGCAAGCAGCAGACCTTCCAACCGAATCAGGTGCCCCTCTTCGATTGACCTATCATAGGTAATTCTTCAATGTTCTCATTTCTTTGAGGATGATGTCTATCTTGGCTTCATCCTCTTTTTGTTTCTGCTCTGCCATCCAATCGCATCCTGCCATGAATGCCTCACCTATCAGTCTGAGGACAGCATGCTCCCGGAATGGAGTCTCGTTCATGTACTTGATGGCAGCCTTGGCACAGTTCTCTCTTGTTATCATACAGGGGTATTTATGATATTGCTGTCCCAAGTGTCCCACCCTGTACTTATGTGGGACACTTGGGACAGATGGGACACTTTTACTTCTTCAACAGACGGTCAACCTTCGACTTGCTCAAGCCCAAATTCTGGGCGATAGCCCTGACTGACATTCCTTGTGACGACAAAGCCTTAACCGCTATTATCTGCTTTTCCAAGTCCTCACGGGTTTGACGACCAAGATGTTCAACCTCTGATGCATAACTCTGTCTAACGAATCTAAGGTACGCTGCTTCCTTTTCTATGGAGCATATTATCACATTATCACTACCATAGGATAACTCACCGGTCCTAACTTTAACCTGTTTCAAATATTTGATACTGTCATCACGAGCACTCTGTCCAATGGCAAATGCACTGTCAACAAAGTTGATGAGCACCTTGCTACCTGCCAAGTCGTTCTGAGTAATGGGCTTACGCTGATTACGTTTCGGAGTGTGAGCCAACACCAAGATAGACAATCCATACTGCCTTTTCAGTTCTGTCAATTTACTTATAAGGGCAACAGCCGAGTTCCCTTTGTCATTGCCCGCACAGAGCCATGTAAGGTTGTCGATGACTACCACTTTGGCACCGGTCTGAATTATGACCTGCTCGATGTGGTTGAGGAGATTGTCATCAATGCCACTTTCAGAACTCGGCTGTAAGCCGCTGATACTTACTCTTAGGAAAGTCTCAGGGAAGTTATATGTTTGAACTGTTCCATCCATAGTGTAGCGAAGTTGGAATTGCTTGTCAGACAGTTCGAAGTCAAAGTATAGTACCTTCCGCCCTTGACTTGCAATATCATTACAGATTTGAACTGCAAGGATAGACTTTCCAAGGTTCGTGTCAGAAAAGAGACAACCAAGCTCATGCTCATACCAAAACTCTTTCCATAGTCTCTCAGGATTGGGTGTCCTAACAGCCTCCCTAATTGTTTGGTTAGCCGACTTAACCACCAACAGCCCACTGTGGAGCTCCTCGGATTTCAGCTGTTCAGATTCAGCTTGACACTCTGTTGTGTCGAATAGTTCTTCTTGTTTCATGTGTATTGTTTTGTTTGTTAATACACTAAGGTTATAGTATCGGTTATTATCGCAGTTTCGACTGATTCGGCCAATTTAAGCTTGATTATAATTTGTTCGCACCCATTAACATCACCCGTCACCATACCATTATATAAGCCTGTCACAAAACTCCCCATAAAATCGTGTCGGACAGTACTTTTTTGACATGCTTGTACAAAAACAAATAATAGCGTGTGTTTATGGGCAAATAACCATACTATAATACGAATTTATATTCCCTCTTTGGATGGAATTTCTACACGTTGTAAAATGAACAAATAACCGCACCTTTTAAATGAGTCTATGTGAAAACGAACAAAAACGTGCCATGCCTATGTAAAAAATGTTAAATTACAGCGGTTTTTGTCAATTTCCATAAACTGCGTCCCAGAACCTGCCTAACACCTTAAAAACATTAAACCGAATTGAAATATGAAGATTTTTGAAGAAAACAGCGTTATGGACTACATGACAGAGTTCATTAAATTGGTCATCGTAAGACACATTGAAAAACTTAACAACGACGAGAATCCTCTTGCACCGGCGTACAAATTAGATGACGACCACAATCTGCAACTTGACAACTATGCAGAGTTTGTATGCAACAAAGTGTTCAAGATGGTCAGTCAATTCGAAGAAAAAAAGAATGGTAACCATGTGGAAAAAGGAAGGTTAAGTATTAGGTGGACAAGAGATGCAAGCATCAAGGACTTTAACTTCCTAAGAGGAAGAGATGGGAAGGAACATCGTTGGAGAACTTTAATAAATTCCATACTTGACAACCGAATATTTTGGAAGACTGCCACCGCTAATCCTGATGCGCACAGGGCTACAGAATATGCATTGACACCCGAGTTCATGGACACCTTTGTTGACACGGCCATCAAAAAGAAACAGCTCCTCAACAACAGGGATATCGTTCGGCTGATTAAGTATCACGACATCGATATTGATTTTCTAAAAAAGGATGGACCTGATGTGGACGAAGAGTATATTAAAGGATTGAGTCCTCAATGTAAGAAGATGTATGACTTCATGATTCAACTTTCATTCATTAAGGACAAACGAATGTATAGGGAAATGGATTCTGAATTCTATTATGTTTTTATTGCCCTTAGAGATTTCGTATTCAGGAAGAAATACGTTAAGGAATATGGTTTCAACAAACGTATCTATACCCCTTTCACTGCCCTTGACAAAGGAGCTCGTGTATTGTTTGGCTTAAACTGCCAAGGTATAAAGGAGCTGCGATGGATTGACGGAGTATCAACATATCCTTCTCTTTTGGCAAGGCTTTTGATGATGTACTTTCCTTCCCGTAAAGATTGTAAGAATTTCCTTAATATGGTCACAAACCGGGAAAAGGATTTCTACACCCGTCTTGTCGAAATTGCCTTAGAGCAAGGGCTAACGAAGAAGGCTTCTAATGCCCCCGCGAATTCACTTGAATGTCTGAATTATAACAGGAAGGATATGAAGACCAAGTTTATGAAATACCTATTTGGGTTATATGGGGACAAAGAGTTAGATGCCATTTTCTCAACGAGGTTTCCAAAAGTACATGAATTTGTTTGCCGATTTAGATTCTGTAGAAAAGTTGGTCATCCTCAAATAGAGCATAATGCAAAGATACTAATGGGGTACTTGGATAGGAAAGAAATACTTAGCAAAAAATTCCCTGAAGTAAAGGCTCTTCTGATGAAATATATTGAGACGATTTCAGACAATGACGAAGAAAAAAATCTTCAAGCAGATGACAACTATGATGAAAAGGAATCGCGGCACCCGCATGTAATGTCATACCTTCTCGAACATCTCGAGACAGACTTGTTCAAAGATGTTCTAAGAAGAGACACTACAGGCAGAGTTTATATGCTCCACGATTCTATTGGATTTCCTGAACGGGAACAGATAAGGTTCTACGAGATGCTCTGCGAAAGTGCCGACAGGTTAGGATGGAAATGTTTCCTCGTCCATCTTGAATATTGGAACCGGGACAAAGGACAAATGGAAATAGACCCAAACCCGAACCGATGGCCCCGAGCACTAAACCTGAAGAAATTAAAATACAATCAGCGGAGTAACGCCAAGAAAAGGAATACAAATTAACGGTCCTCGCTCCAAATTCTGGAGCGAGGACTAATTGCAAAAATGCATTTTTAAAAGCATTCTATAATATTTTATAAAATGATTGTAAAGATGTATCTTTTTTCATTAATAATAAGTACCTTTGCATCAATTATCTAAGAAATATGGCAAAAAAGGATATAGTTAGCACAATGAAATTGGAGAGATTCCCTGAGGAAATCACCAATGATGGGGTAAAGATATATGGCGAGACTTCATATGAAAATCAAATTGCAGTATTGAGCCACTATCTACATAATCATCAAGGTGAGTTGGACGAAACAAAGAAGGAAGAAATCATAACGGCAATTCGTGAATTCCTTTCAAGAAAGAAGTTCCGTCAGAAGGTAGATGAGGAACTTACAGATGAGCAGATATGGATGGCAGCGGAATCACCGTTGGAATATAATTTATTTGATGACTTTTTCAAAATCCCTTTTCCTGCACCCGCCAATCCAAAATTTACGTTCATAGACCTGTTTGCGGGTATCGGTGGATTCCGAATAGCTTTTCAAAACCTCGGAGGTAAGTGTGTCTACTCGTCTGAATTCGATGCCAAGGCTCAGGAATCTTATCTTGCTAATTATGGAGAAATGCCGTTTGGGGATATTACAAAGGATTCTACGAAAAGCTATATTCCCAAAGAATTTGATATCCTTTGTGGAGGATTCCCTTGTCAGGCATTCTCTCTTGCAGGTCGCCGTCTTGGATTTAAGGATGAAACCCGGGGAACTCTTTTCTTTGAGATAGAGGCAATCTTACGTAAGCATCAGCCTAAGGCTTTTTTTCTTGAAAATGTTAAAGGGCTTGCTATTCATGATAAGGGACGTACATTGAAAACCATCTTGGAGCATCTAAATGATGCGGGGTATGATGTGGTGCCACCACAAATACTTAATGCGATGGATTATGGCGTTCCCCAGCACAGAGAAAGAATTTATATTATTGGTTTCCGTAAGGATCTTGGTATCAATGTTGAAGACTTCCACTATCCTGACCCAATAACAACAGGTGACAAACGTCCTAAATTCCGAGATGTAATGGAGGAACACGAAGTATCCGTTAAGTATTATCTTTCTACAACCTATGTAGAGACTCTTATACGCCACAAAGCAAGACACGAAGCTGCAGGTCATGGTTTTGGATACAAAATCATTGATATTGATGGTGTGGCAAATGCTATTGTTGTTGGTGGAATGGGGCGTGAATGTAACTTGTTAATTGATAAACGACTGACCAATTTTACTCCAATTACTAACATCAAAGGCGAAGTAAACAGAGAAGGTATCCGAAAAATGACACCAAGAGAGTGGGCCCGCTTACAAGGATTCCCTGACAAATTCAAAATAGTTGTTGCAGATGCGTCTGCATACAAACAGTTCGGCAACTCCGTAGCCATCCCCGCCATTCAAGCTACGGCAGAGAAAGAATTACAACTTTTAGGACTAATTTGAAAAGTATATGGGATTGACAGGCAATAAGGGCGAATGGAGTGAAATATATGCACTTTTTCGCTTACTCGGAGAAGGTAAAGTTCATGCAGGAGATGCCGACTTAAATAAACTCGATTTATATTATCCTATTATTAGCATTATCCGGGAGGAGAGCAGGCGTTATGAATATAAGCCTGATATTCAACAGAATATTGTTGTTATTGATGAAGACGGCAATGAGTATGCTCGTATATCCATGGATAAATTTGTGAGAGAATCTCAATTCTTGTTTGATAAACTAAAGAATACGAACAAACGAGCATTCTCAATTCCCGATACTGAGTCCTTTATGTCAGAAATCGGATGCTCCAAGTTAAAAGCACCTTCAAAAGATAAAGCAGATATTCATATTGTCATACATGACCTGCGTACCAATATGACACCTGAGTTAGGCTTTAGTATTAAGTCTCAACTCGGGAGCGCATCAACTTTACTCAACGCGGGGGAAAGTACAAATATTCGTTATGCTGTGGCAGGCGGCACAATGACCGATGATGAATTGAACTCTATAAATTCCATTGGAGACCACCTTCCAAGAATGTCAGCACTTATAGAGCGTGGTTACAGTTTGACTTATTCAGATATAGAGCATCAGACGTTCAAAAATAATTTGTTATTTCTTGACACTTGCATGCCTGAATTTATCGCAGATTGTCTTATCTGTGACAGTATGCCAAATGCAACATCTTCGATAAAAGATGCTGTAGAAATGGTCGCACAAAAGAATCCCTTTCATTTTACAGGTAATGATGTTGTTGCCTTTTATGAACATAAGATGAAAGTCCTATTGCTTGACTCAGCTCTTGGAATGACACCGGCTAAAGAGTGGAAAGGCCGCTATGATGCTAATGGGGGATATTTGGTTGTAAGAAAAGACGGAGATATCGTTTGCTATCATTTTTATAATCGTAATGATGTAGAAGACTATCTCTATAACAACACCCGTTTTGAGAGAGCGAGCCGGGGACGTTATCACTTTGGTTCACTATATCGTGGCGAAGATGGTAAGGTATATATTAAACTGAACTTACAAATTAGATTTAACAAATAATAAACAGTAGAGTTCCCCAAAAAGTTGGAACTTATAAATAATGGGCATATCACACAACATGAACCGTTATGCCCATCAAAACCATCAAAGCTTTCCATTCAGGCAAGACACCCGCAACAGTGTCATCCAACAGGATAGTGGCTTTTGAAAACGGCATATGTTCAGGCAGTCCATCATCCTCAGCAATTCAACCCATCAAGGGAGTCATCTCCTTTGCCGACCCGATGGTCAAGTCACTATGTGTGACTGCATGGGGAGGTTCAATCAATTCCCAATCTGTTCGTGGGTACCTTAATGAGCTAACACCCGCGCAGGCCCGATCTGCATCGGATGCTGTCAATCCATTCCAAGGGAACACCGCAATCACAGCCTTCCCTGAGTTTCAATTCTTCACGGGTATGACCACCCTCGGTGGATACCGTAGTGTTCAACACCTAACCTTCGCCGGGTGCAGCAACCTCAGCACTGTTATATTGCCGTCATCCATCGTTCGTCTTGGGACGAGTTCCTTCGAGGGGACTGCCATAGAGAGCCTCAACATGAAAAACGTCAGATTCATTGAGAGCAAGGCTTTCAAGGACTGTTCCCGGTTGAAGTCCATCATGATTCCTGATAGTGTACAGACCACAGGGAACTATACCTTTCAAGGATGTTCCTCATTGGAAAGCATAGTTATAGGCAGGCGGGTGAGCTACATCGGCTCGTATGCTTTCTACACATGTGGAAAACTGAAACAAGTCGAGATACTCTCGCAGGTGATAACCTCCATCGGCAGCTATGCTTTCAGAGAATGTCCTTCGTTGGAGGTTCTCGAGATTCCTGATTCTGTCACGACCTTGGGTGATGGTGTCTTCAGCTATAAGAAACAGCCTTGTGGACTAAAGTCTTTTGTCATTCCTAAGAATGTGACCAAAATAGGTGGTTACTGCTTCTGTACGGGGAATAAGGCTTTACAGTGGGTGAAATGTTTAGCGTTGGTCCCTCCCGAACTTGGGACCAACGCCTTCGACACCGGGGCGAGTTTCCCAATCTACGTTCCTCAGGCGAGCCTCAGCATTTACCGGGCAGATGAATCGTGGGCGGTGTATGGCGACAGAGTAATGCCAATCGAATAACAGACTATCAACTCTTATTCGTTTTCTTTGCCATATAGTCGAGCACCTCGCTCTTTCGGAACAGATAAACTCGCTTCCATTTGCGATGAGGGAAACCGCGTTGCCCAACCAATTTGTAGGCTGTCGAGTAACAGATACCTAAAAATACTGCCAAGCCATCGATGCCTCTGATTACATCATCAGATTCTTCCTGCTTCACTTGGGAAACAAGCCCTAACTTGTTTAATAATTCAAGTACTTTGCTTTCAATCCTTTCGTCAATCAGCAAGTCAAGTGAATTGTTTGTCATTTAATATATCTCCTATATACTGTATTTTATAAGGTTATAGGTATCTATTTGTATCTAAGTTTATGTTTTTGCGATTATTTTTATCTATTATCATTAACAACACAAAAACACACAAATAAAACAAAACCAATGATAAAAAGGTGCAATATTGAAGATTTATAATTATTTAACGAATTCAGAGGGTTTCCAAAAACAGAAATGAAGACTCTGAGTTCCAATTTTGTTCCTACTTTTGCAGCTACCGAAGAAAAAACCTCTGTAAACGCTTGATTTACAGAGGTTTTTTATAATTCCTGCGGAGAGAACAGGATTCGAACCTGCGAACCGGTTTTGCCGGTTACACGCTTTCCAGGCGTGCCTCTTCAACCACTCGAGCACCTCTCCTTTTATGTAAGCGGATGCAAAAGTACAATCTTTTCTTTGAACTTTGAACTTTAAACTTTGAACTTTATGATTTGTTAACTATATATCGAAGACTCGGGCCACGTTCTCGTTGGTGTAACGGCAGATTTCTTCTTCGCTGAC
>Ga0310695_10006005_pt1 | contig 20518 bp, 18 predicted proteins | sample RumenRJG_04DNA_FD_203882 | JGI IMG/M metagenome (GOLD analysis project Ga0310695, IMG submission 203882) | Bovine rumen microbial communities from Lethbridge, Alberta, Canada - RJG_04 (v2) (version 2) | ecosystem: Host-associated > Mammals > Digestive system > Stomach > Rumen | place: Canada...
CCGTATCCAGCGCCGCAGTGCTTCCCCTTTGGAAGGCAGGCACAGCCCGGCTTCCTCCAGACGCGCTATGAATTTATCCATCAACAGCGGATGGCGCCAGTTGGAGCATACCTCTATGCCAATCTTGGGCAGCACTCCCGCTTCCCCAAGATCGATATTGACAGCTACGTTTTTTGTTTCTTTCCAGGGTTCCAGTGCTTCCCTCAGGGCTTCTGTACTTCCCTGCCAGCCGATAGCCTTCAGTCCGTCAAAGACGGATTCCCATACGGAAAAGATAATAACCAGGCGCATGATATCAAGTTCGCCCCGGCCGGACATGGTGCCAATCTGTTTAATAGAAGCGCCTTTTGGCAGGGCTGCTGTCACCCGGTCCAGGGGAGCCCGTAACCGGCGGGCCCTCCGTTCCCCCATAAACGGTGGCAGCATTTTGTCCCATAGTTCGGAATAGCTGTGTTCCGCAAGGGCCAGGTTGGTGAACAGGCAGGGCTCAATGGGTCCGCCTTTGGCAAACTCTGCATAATCAATTTCATACCAGAGGGAGGATACGAAGGGAATATGTTCCACATCGATGTTCATGATGTAATCCACATAACGGGCCTGCTCCCCCAACCGCACTTCCAGTCCGGCCCCGTGGGTAATCGTGTTGCCATACTGCGCTTCCACGTTAGCAACAGCCGCCAGACAGGCATCGTCCATAATTTCCGGTATGGGATGACGGCGCAGGTGAGCATAATACTCCCGCATAGGCAATTCCTGAACAATCATGCTTTCCTCCTGTTTTTCCAATCGGTCAAGCCATTTGCCGCTTCACCATGGCGGCAAAAAGGCCTCCCCGCTTCACCAGTTCCTCAAAGGTGCCGCTTTCGGCCACGCGTCCTTCATCCAGCACAATGATACGGTCTGCGTTCCGGATTGTGGAAAGGCGGTGAGCCACCACAATCCGGGTAGCCTTAAGCTGGTCAAGACTCTTTGTCACAATGGCCTGAGTCCGGTTATCCAGCGCGCTGGTCGCTTCGTCGCAGATAATGATGGACGGCTTCATGGCCAGAGCTCTGGCCATGAGGATACGCTGCCGCTGACCGCCGGAAATATTCGTACTGCCTTCGCTGACAACGGTCTGCATCTGCATGGGCATTTCCCGGATGTCATCCGCAATGCCTGCCGCTTCCGCCGCAGCCCAGGCGTCATCAAGGGTAAGGTCGTTGATGCCGATAATGTTCCGGTAAATGTCGCCTGTCATCAGCTGACCGTTCTGCAGCACCACGCCCAGCTGGGCACGGACGGAAGCGGCGTTTATCTCCGCCAGGTTCTGCCCGTCATAATACACCGCGCCGCCCAAAGGCTTTTCAAAGCCCAACAGCAGACGGACCAGGGTAGACTTCCCGCAACCGGATCTGCCAACAATAGCCACATGTTCCCCCGCTGCGATCCGAAAGCTGACCCCCTTTAATACTTCCGGTAAATCAGCATCATAAGCAAAACGGAGATCCCTGACTTCGATAGCTCCGGAAAGCACTTCGGCGTCAGGCCTCTCATCAGAACTTTCCGGTTCTGCGTCCAGAATGGGCCGGATGTTTTCCAGCAACGGTTTCACCATAGAGACAGACTCGGCCGCCGGTATCACCGCGTTCAGGGATGCATTAAAGGCGGTGTAAGCAGACTGGAACGCAATAAAGGTAGCTGCCGTCATGGCTTCGCCTGCTCCCAGAGCACTACTGATCACATTTCCCGTGCCCAGGGTCATGGTCTCGCCCAGTTCCCGAAACGCAAAATAATACAGGATGAGGGAAAGCAACACGGGCTGTACCGCCGTAATCACCGTATTATAGTTTTTCAGCCAGCGTGAACGATAATTCCATTTCCACTCTTCCGAGAACCGCTCGCCCCAAAGATGATAGGCCTGCTCTTCCGCGCCCCTGACACGGAACTTCACCAGGCCGGTAAAAATTTCCTGCAAAATACCCTGGGTGCGGTTCCTGGCAGTGGTCATTTTCCGCTGGGCCTGTACAAGACGACTCATAATCAGCCAGACAGCAAGGAGATAAATAAACCAGATAAGCACAGCGATACCCGTCAGCTTCACGCTGTAATAACACATCAGCGCCAGACTCCAGAAAGAAAAAAGAAAGCTGAAGATAACGCCGACGATTTCTTCGGAAATCAATTGTATCACCTGTTCCAGTCCCAGAATACGGCTGGCCAGTTCACCGGTCTGCAGGGTACGGAAAAACTTCACGGGAAGGCTTAATACGCGGCTGATAACAGCCGGTTTCACGTTCATGTCGGCAGCGGTGGAAAGACGCAGCAGCGCTACGGAACGCACCGTGTTAAGAGCCGCTGTAGTAAAGCCTGCTACCATGACAACCTGGGTCACCGTGGCCAGTCCTTTCCGGTCTAATATAGGAATAATGTCTTTGAAGATCGTTTCCGTTACAATCGGTGTAATCAGCGGAATCAGTCCCGCAGCCAGGCTTACGGCCAGAATCGTACGCCAGTCCTGTTTCCAGCACTGCCGCACCAGAAAACGCAAGAACTCATATATGGAAAGTTTACGATCCGGCAGCCCCGGATAACAAAGGAATGCATCCGCGTCTACCTCTTTGGCAATTTCTGCTGTTACTACAATTCCTTCCGAATGCTCCCGGGTCACCATACGGTACCGAACCGGTGTTTCCGGCACAAAGGCAGCCAGTTCTTTCTTTTCACCAAAGCAACCCAACAGGACTCCGCTGTCCCCGGAATACCAGTCCTGTTCCAGATGCACCAGACGCATCTGCATACCGCCTTTTTCCATCAGACGGCGCAACAAACCAAGCCGGTCCAGTTTCCGCACCATCTCCGGAGCCATCTGAATCCCGCCGTGTGGCATCTTCAGCGCCTGGGCAACGCAACGCACAATAAATACGGCATCTTCAAGCTCAGTATTGCCAGTGCCCGTTTCTTCTTCCGGAGCAACTGCTTCACCAAGCAGTTTGGAAATCGTATCGTCCACCAGGCGTGTTTTCTGCTTTGCCCGTTTTTCCATCTGCCGTGAAAGACGCTTGTCCTGGGCGTTGAAACGCACGCCCAACAACATGGCGAAAATGCCTTCGTTGTCCGCAAAATCCGCCAACAGGTTCTCTCTGTCCTGCTCATGGCCGGTCAGAACAGAGCCATCCGCCCATTTCCGCAGCACTTCGTCGCCCTTGTCTGCCAAAAGCCGCAGCCAAGGCAGCGAAACCAACGCAGCAAACCATTGCCTCATCAATGGCAGCAGTTCTTCCGGAGCAATTTCCAGCAGGGATGTTTCTGTCAGTTCGCTGTCTTCCACCGCATAAACCAGCACATCGATCTGTTCGAATTCGTCCATAGAAGGGAAAGCAGCCTGTCCCGGGGCAACTTCTGTCAGAAATATCTGCCGGAAAGACTGTTTTTTGCGCGTAACGGCATAAGCCTCCAATTTGCCGGAGACCAGTTTTATATATGTATTGTCATCATGCAGTCGGAAACGCTCACCCGCAATGAGTTTCATCAGCGTTCCTCCTTCTTTCTGATTTGTATAAGACTTGTCCTAATTCAGCGTTTCTTCATCCGCTTCCATCCGGTCCCGTTCTTCGATGAGACGGCGGTAAGGTCCGTCATGGGCTATCAGTTCCCGATGAGTGCCCCGTTCCGCTACTTTCCCCCGTTCCAGTACGATGATCTCATCCGCATCCCGGATGGTGGAAAGACGGTGGGCCACAATCAGGCAGGTGCAGCCCCTGCGCCGGATGTTTTCCAGACATTTCTGTTCCGTCATGGGATCGATGGCGCTGGTGGCTTCGTCAAGAATCAGCAGGGATGGGTTGCAGGCCAGCGCCCGGGCAATTTCCAGACGCTGCCGCTGACCGCCGCTGAAATTCAGGCCGCCTTCCGCCACTTCTGCCTCATAACCTCCCGGCAGCCTCATAATATCCTCATGGATACAGGCGTCCTGGGCAGCCTGTACGACGTCCGCCGAAGGAACGGATTTATCAAACATGGTAATATTTTCCCGTACTGTCCCGGTAATCTGGAACACATCCTGATCCACGGATGCCAGGGAATTCACAATGACGGGCCGCGGGATTTCCCGGCGCTTCACACCGTCAAACAGCACCTCTCCGGACCATTCCTCGTAAAGCCCCGCCACCAGTTTAGCCAGCGTGCTCTTGCCGCTGCCGGAAGATCCCACCACAGCAGCCCAGCGCCCCGGTTCCAGATGCAGGTCAAAGTGCTCGATGAGGGGCGGGTCAAGGGGGCTGTAGCCAAAGTTTACGTCTTTCAGTGTCAGTTCGCCGGAAAGACGGTTGCCTTTAAACGATATCACCTGATCATCCCCAGGATAGTTCAGACTGTCTGTTTTATAACGCCGCACATCGTCAAGACGCCGCATCTGCATTTCCGTGTCCTGCAACACATTGCCCAGGGAAAGCAGCTTCTGTACCGGCTCATGGAATTTTACAATCAGGTTATTGAAAGCCATATAAATACCGGCAGTCATGATTCCTTCCATGATGGAAAATCCGCCCACCGTCATAATCAGGGCCGTATTCAGTCCACCAAGAAGCAACGGCAGCAATTTTACTTTCATGGCCCATAGTTTCATTTCCTGGGCAGCCACCGTGGCTTTAGCCGCATAGCCTGCCCACTTGGCAAACAGATCCCCTTCGCTGCCGTTGGCCTTGATGCTCTCCACCATCATAAGGCCGCTCATCAGCACGCCATAGGCCTTGGAAGCATCCTGCTGGATGCGCATAATCAGGTCGGTCTGGCGGCGCCGCATATATAAAAACACAAAAATATCCACGATACTGATGGATACGCCAATCAGAGTCAGGGGCACGCTGTACTGGAACAACAACAACAGGTAAAACAGCGCCACCAGCAAATCCAGCAACGCTGTAGCCGCCTGGTTGGACAGCACCGCTGCCGTGGATTCATTGAACTGGATACGGGAAGCAATGTCTGCCGCGTACCGTTGCTGGAAAAATGTCACCGGCAGCCGCAGAACATGCCAGAAAAAGCCGGATGAATCCGCAATAGTCAGTTTTTTCTGCCAGTATGTCAGCGCCGCAGCCCGCATGGCAGTCATGATGCCCAGCAGAATCATGGTCCCGAACATGGCATTTAACAGCTTTACAATCCAGTCCGCATGCTTAAGGGAGAAAACATCGTCAATGAAAATCTGCCCCATGACCGGAATCGCAAGCCCCGGAATGATCATGCAAAGACCCAGCACCATCAGAAAGATAAGCGCCCACTTATCCTCCCTGAGTTTGGCCGCCACCGTTTTCACGATGCTGTAAGGTTCCCCTTCGGGTTTGAAACTTTCACCCGGCGTAATCTTCATGTACACGCCAGTATAGGAAGTCAGAAATTCATCCCATGTTACGGTGCGCCGCCCCATGGCCGGGTCATTCAGGAACACGGTGTCCCCCTGAAAACCTTCCAGAACCAGAAAATGATTGAATTCCCAGAACAGGATCAGGGGGAATTCCTTTTTGCGCAGCACTTCGCTACGGCCCGCAAAGGCCTTGGCCACACAACCCTGACGGCGGGCAGCTTTCAGCAGATTATCCGCATTGCTGCCGTCCCGGGTCACACCGCACTCCTGCCGCAAAAACTCCAGCGGCAGCCAGCGCCCGTAATAGGCCAGCACCATAGCCAGAGACGCGGCGCCGCATTCCGTTGCTTCCATCTGCAGGACGGTCGGCACCTTCACGCGCTCTTTTCCGGCAAAGAACTGCCGGATCCGTTCTCTTGTATCCATATCCTCACCGGCTTCTCAGCCACTGGCTGATCTTATAGAACACTTTCTCGATGGGCGGCTGCCGTTCAATAACAACAGAACCGGTGCAATAACTGCCCGCCGTCACCGGTTTATGGCGTCCTACGACGGAGGTCCACAGATAACCGGACTCGGAATCTGCGTCCTTCACCAGTTCAAACCTCACTTCCACCGCCGCGCCGCCGTCCTTTTGCAATATGTATTGGGCCAGTTGGGAGTTGCCCAGACTTTTTTTCACTCCTTCAGCGGAAACAGGATATTGGGAAACGCTTTTCACCACACCGATCAGGCTGCCGGTCTTGGTAATATCCACCCCATTGGGAGCCAGCTGGATGGTCATGCCCGGTTCCACCCGTTTACCATTGTCCACGCTGATATAGAAGACACCCTGCAGCTCATTCCTGTCCTGGGTCAGACGCACCGTGCAGATGGGACTGCCGGCTTCCATGAGCTGTCCTTCCGCAGCCATCACTTCCCCCACGATACCTTCGTAATCGGAGTAAATATTTTCCCGGGCAGCCTGCTGGTACCGTTTTGCATCGTATTCGTACACGCGGCTCTGGACATCCCGGTCACTGGTCCCCAGCTCGGTTCCGTACTGGGCCATACGGGTATCCGCTGACTGCTCCGGCTGTTCCATGCGGGCGACCAAGTCGCCCTTCCGCACGCGGCTGCCGGTCTTCACATACACATCTGTCACCTTACCCGAGGCCGCATGGGTAATGTTCACCACGCCAGCGGAGTCAACAATCAGCCCGTAACCTTCCGCTTTTTCCGTAAAGGAGCCGTATATAGACCACAGCACAATGGCAAAACAAAGCAGGGACACCGCTGCCAGTCCCATCCAGCCCACAGGGCCGGTGATCCGGATCATACTGTCCAGTTTGTCAGGGGAACGGAGCTTTTCCAGGGCCTTGGGATTGAAGATATTATCGTTGCTCACTTCGTTCCACCTCCCTGTACTTTCACGGTCGCCCGCATCCCGTCCTTCAGGCCCTCCATGCCTGAAGTGACTACCACTTCGCCCTCCTTAAGGCCTTCCAGGACTTCGATGAACTGACCGTCGTTAGTGCCTGTCTTTACCGTTCTTTCTTCAATGGTATTATCTTCTTTCGCCACGTACACCCGGGTGTGGTTGCTGTCTACCATAGCGTCCAGAGGAACGGACAGCGCTTCACGGCCTGTACGGACCTGCATGGTCACGTGCCCGTAGGTCTGTGGTTCCAGCAGACCGGAGCGGTTATCCGCCTGCCACATCACATTGCGCAGGGCAGCCGGTTCCGACACAGGCGGCGTAATTTCCGCAACAGACGCAAGAAAGCATTGTTCGCTGCCCATGTTTCCTTTCTCATAATTCGTGCCATAGGCTTTCTGGAAATCCCTGTTGCTGAAAATCAGTTCAGCTTCCAGCCCCTGTACCAGGTGCCCTGCTATCTTATCGTCAACCGGCGTAGCAAAATAGAGCGTGCGGAAATCGCCAACCAGAGCCAGAGATGTTCCGCTCTGCACATAGGCACCCGGCTGCCGGTACAACCGCAGCACCTGACCATCCAATGGAGCGGTGACACGCTGCCGGGCTTCCTGGATACGCAGGCTTCCCAGCTTGGCCTCCGCCACATCAAGGGCCGCCACCGCAGCCCGGTATGCCGCTTCCGCATCGTCAAATTGCTGGGCAGAGATGGCGTCCTTCTGTTTCAGCAGCAAAAACCGCTTATACTGGTTTTCCTTGCCGTGTTTTTCTGCCTGCGCACTGAGAATGTTTGCCTCTGCCTGCTGGATCTGCAGCGGCAATTCTTCATTTTCAATCACAAACAAGGTGTCGCCTTTACGGACAAAACTGCCCTTCGGCGCAAGACAGGAAATGATGCGCCCATCCGACAACGCCACGGCATCCGCCATGTCTTTGGAATAAAAATTGATGGCGTTCAGCGTAACTCTGGGGCGGATAAAACGCACGGAAGCCTGGGAGCCCTGCAGTTCCATGCTGCGTTCGCTCATACGTTTGGCGATTTGAAACTCGCCCCGTTCATTAAGCCACGCGCCGTACAATATTATGGTCAGCGACAGAGCGAGCACAATACCCAGCCCTATCATAAAATACTTTTTCATAAGTACCCCCGAAATCCGTACGCATAATAAACAAAATAAACTTCAGAAAAATGTTGTCAATATACCCAAAAGGTTTGCGAATACCTGCATTCTCATCAGGCTACAATACATCAGTTTATTATAACATAAAATCACCGGAAGCAACAAACTGTCTCTGTCACATCCGGTAATTAACTTAATAAAAACAAAACACGCTATATGTATTTTTTATCAAATCGACAACTTTATTTGCAATTATATATGCAGTATTCTGTTACTATATATGCAATATCCTGTTACACGCAGCGATGCTTTTATACTCCTCTTCCAACTATTAACCGCTTCTGCTTTCCCGCGTCCCTGTCAATGGGCAAAGCGAGATATTCCGGCCCGATGTGGAGTAAAAGGTTTTCCTGTTCCAACCATGAAAGTGCTTCCCGGATTCTTGCTTCTTCATAATGATCCGCCAGCGCTTTCATCAGTTTTTCTTCCTTCATCACGTTCCGGCATGCCCGCAGTACCTCCACTTCGATGCCCTGCAGATAATACATGGGCCGGCGCGCTATCAAACGGGTATCCAGAATTTTTACCAATGCTCCTTTGTCCTTCATATAAAGAAGCTGGCGCGTCCTGTTCCATGCTTCGGACAGTTCGTACAGGGTTTCATAGGCAGGTCCCAACTGCCGGTAATCATAATACCGGGCCAGTTCTGCCTCATCCACCGGTGCGAACAGGTGGGCCGCACGGCGGATAAAGTCCTCATTGGGAAATACAAAATCGTAGCCCCGGTCCGGCCGCAGGGCCGGGACGGAATCGTCCGGATGCCGCATATAATCATTGTAACGGTGGAACATGACGTGGGTCACGGTATTAGGGGCGGACAGGTGCATGATCTTCGGCAGGACAGCGTTGACTTCACGGCAGAGTTCTTCCGTTTCTCCCGGCGTACCGGTCAAAATATACCACAGCACGTTTATCCCGTGGGCGTTGCAGTGTTTCAGGGTCTGCACCTGCCGGATGGCGGTAGCCCCCTTGCCCATCAGGCGCAGGATGCCATCGGAAAAGCTTTCGATACCCGCCTGCACCCAGAAGAAACCGGCTTCCGCCAGATGTTTTGCGTCTTCTTCCGTCATGTTGGACTTGATTTCCGTAAACAGTCTGAGCCCGTTATTTCGGTACGCTTCCCGTTGCAATAGCGCGGAAGGCAGTTCTTTCTGATGAGTTAAGCTCAGGATATTGTCGGTAAAATAACACTGGGCTCCGGGATAACGGCTGGCCAGTTCCGCCAGTTCATCCGCAAACCTGTCCGTACTTTTTGTCCGGTACAAATGGGCGGTACTGCCGTTCAGCCCGCAGAAGCGGCAGGGATGCCGGGCAGCCCACCAGCAGCCCCGGGAGCCTTCTGCCGTAACGATAAAATGCCCTTTCATCCGGGGCAGCAGCATGTCCCTCTCCCGGAAGTAGTCGCTGAAATCTGGCAGCGGCAATGCGTCCAGGTTTTGCGTGACCCTCGCCGGAGCACACTTCTGTCTGGTGCGGGATACCACGCCGTGAGGCAGCTCACTATCCGGCACAGTGCCGTCCTGTAACAGCCGTGTGCATAATGGCGCGATGATTTCGTCCGCCTCGCCGGTAAAAACGTAATCAAAGGCTTCGATATGTTCCGCCAGGGCCGCTCCCGCGTCTCCTTCGCAGTTGGCGCCGCCCGCTAATATCAGGGGGGCGTCTTTTTCCTTTTTCAGCCGGCGAGCCAGGGCAATCATGGCGTTGTGCTGTTGGAACATGGAAAGAAATGCCACAATCTTCGGTCGCTGCGCCATTATACGGGCGCAGGCTTCTTCCAGGCAGGCTTCTGCCATAGCGTGAGCTTCCTGGAACAGGGCCAGACTGTGCAGGGTTTCCTCCCGCTGCCTGACGGCAAAGACCTTCCCCGGAAGATGTTTTCCCTTCATCCAGCGGATGTAGTCGTCAAAAGAAGAAATGGTTTTACCATGGGCTGCTTCCGCAAAAACCGTCTCGCAGGCAAAATAATCATGACCGTAACCGATGGTGCATACCTGCATGATGCTTCTGTATTTCTCCAACCCGATGCGACTGGCATAATAGAGATACTCATGTTGCACACGGCTCTTAATCCCTGCCCGTGACAGCACCGACTTGAACAGGGCCAGGGTCAGGCAGGGCATATATTCGTCGCAGAAAGGCATGGCAACAAAAAGCACATCCACAGCGCCTTCCCGGTTTATTCCCATAATAACTCTCCTGCATTATTGATAGAAAAAACGCCTGCCGCGCAGGCAGGCGTAAGCAAACCATAACTCAGCAGTCTTTCAGAGTACCGCATTTGAAAGAGCAGCCATCAACCATGTAGCAGGTTTTGATGCCGCCGGCCACTTGTTTCAGCTCGTTTTCATCCAGTTCAAAGTCTGCCAGTTCCGCCATGTAGGCTTCGGCTTCTTCCTTTGTCAGTTCAATGCCACCGGTTTTGGCCAGAGCAATCAGTTCGTCGGCGCTCTTGCACTTCATGGCTGCCATGATCATTTCTTTTGTGATTTCTTTTCCGTTAATCGGCATGATGGCCCCTCCTAAAATAATATAAAAATACCAAAACAGCTTTTATTATATTGCGAAACTATTATATACGAAAAAAGCTAAAAAGTCCAACATTCTAACTGCATATTTAATTATTATCTCTGTCAGTCGCTGCAGGAAGAATGCCTGCGTCATTGATGAGATCGAACATAACCTTCTGGCTGGTGGTGGTCATAAGCGTTTCCCGCTCCGCCCCGGTGAACCGGGAAAGCGGACCCGCCAGCGAAACAGAAAGCTCGTCCTCGCCCGTTTCCTCCCACTTCTTGCCAATAATCCGGGGCGCCACATAGGCGAAGATTTCCTTTACCTCGCCGCAGTGTTCACTGAAATAGCTGCCGTGTTCCCGTTTTGCTTCCGGTGCGCAGCCGCCCCGGCAAATAAAGATATAAGGACATGTCTGACACGGTTTCATAAGGTCAGCAGTACGGGTACGCCATTTCGCCTTGCCAAAGTTGAAGAAGAAGCGGCCCGTCTTTACGTCCGTAAAGCCCACGGCCTGCTCTTCCATAGCCACCAGATCCCAGCATGGATAAATCAGCCCGTCAGGGCCGACACCGATCATCCCCTGTTCCGCGCCACAGTACGCCGGGGAAAAGCTTGGGTAATCTTCTTTCTTCATAGCGGCAATCAAACCCTGCAGGGGCATGGAATACTGACTTTGCCTCTCCATGGCATCAACAGGGGGAAAACCCGCCGCTAAAATGGCATCCAGCACCTGCTTCTCCGTAACCTTCGTCGGCGAGTTTTTATCTTCCGATACCGCCTTAAAATAATAGGAGAACAGTCCCTTTCGTTTGGGAACGGGTTTTCCGGCTTTGACTGCTTCCTGCCGTTCTCTCCCGACCTTCGCTCTTTCTTCCCGGCTGGTTTCATGCAGCCCACGGGCCGCCAGGTCGTCGATTAGTGCTTTGATACCGCCGATGTTATCCCCGTTCACGTTCACCCGCAGGCTGATGTCCACGCCGTGCTCAAGAGCCAGTGCCACGTTTTGCAGAATTCGGTCATAAGTAGGCACGCCGTCCCGGTGAAGGCGGCGCCGGTCATTCAGCCTGCCCACGCCGTCCACCGTAATCTGCAGCCTCTCAAACCCGAACTCTTCCAGCAGGCCGATGAAAGCATCCAGATCGTAGCCGTTGGTAATGGCGCTCAGTGACAGTCCCATGGCTTTCGCATGCTCGCAGATGTTCCGTACCGTAGCCATATTCTCCTTCAGCAGCGGTTCGCCGCCGTAAAGGGTGCAGTCTCCCACTTTGTAGCCCTGGTCTCGCTGTTTCTGGAGTGCGGTGAAGACCGCCTCCACCATTTCGGGCTTCATTTCATGACCCAGCCACTCCTGTCCCCTTGTCAGGCGGTGCCGTTCAAAGCAGTATGGGCAGCGGAAGTTGCAATCGTAAGTGGGCAGGATTACCGGTCCTCTGCCGCTGTGACCAATCAGTTTGTTCCAAATGCGACCGAGCAGCCGTGCGTCGGCCAGTTCCCCCGCCTCATCTTTCCGGGTGATATGACCGCGCTGGGCCAGCCGTTCCCGCATGACAAAAGGAATTGCCGCAAAATCTTCTTCGCGGATCTTTGCCGCAATCTCCGTGTCCACCACATCTATGGCGCCGTATAAACCGTTTATAAGCAGCGTTTTGCCTTCGATTTCCTTGTCATCCCTGCCAATCAGCGGCAAGATTATTTCATATGTACTGGTTCTCATGAAAATCCCCCTGCTTAAATCTTTACATATTATACGTGAATTTTACAAAAAAGGTACTACTGCCAAATATAAATAAACTCACAGCAGAAAAGTACCTTATGTCTGTTTTAATTCCGCCTGTTACCGGTCTTTTCCGCAATGCTTGTTCCGGAAAGCAAGGCAAGCAGTTCATATTTTACTTTTTTGTGTGACAGAATATCGCTAAAATCAGATAACGCGCCCTTTGTTGCAGGAGGTTCTGCTTTCCCGGCCAGGAAACGTGTTAATTCAGCTTCGATTAAATCAAGCACCATATCCACAGACCGGTACACTTTCTCCCTTTCCCATGGCAGTACACCCCGGCAATAAAAGGAAAGCCTCCCGGTGCAGCGGCCAGTACCCTTCCCGAGCCCGAAAAATAACCTCTGCCGCTCCGCACTAAAATTACCAAATGCCACAATCTGACCTATCGCATCCGCAACAATTTCGTCAAGGGCGTGATTCTGCATATCCCCAAACAGCCGCAGCGTTTCATAATGGACGCATTCATGAGCAAGCCGCAGTCGGAAAGAACGTTCCAGCCACAACTCTTCTTCCAGACCAAGCTGTTGGGACGGAACATTGCTGTAAGGTGCTCGTCCCAGAAGAATCACACGATGGCCACTGATTTTATCCGCCCGGGCCGGCAAAGTAAAAGCGTTTACCGTAACCGGTATACCAGATAAAACATCCCGGCCGTTCAGCATCGCTTCCACGCTCAGGAAATCCCCGTGATTCCCTGTGACAATAACCGGAAGAGGACCTCCCAGGGTTTCTTTTAGAAAAATGCGAAGTGCGTCTTTATCTTTTAAAGGAAATACCCTATTACTACTGCCGGAAATTTCCACCAGAAAATCCAACGCCTCTTTTCCTGCCGCCTCTTTCCAGCTTTCAACAAACGTTTCCGCAGGCAAAGGGAGAGCCGGCGGAATTTCCGGTATTGAATAGCAGTGGGACAGGTATTCTTCAACTGTTTTCATTCTTCACCTTTTCTTTCCCTGATACCCTTGTGAAAATCCACTCCTCAATGGGTAACCTGAAAATCATGCTGCTGAGAACTTGCTCATACTCTGCTATGACAAATAAAAGTACCTTTTATGTCATAGTTTTGAGCGATTTTTACGTTATAGTATTACCAACAAAAATAAAGGAGGTTGATATTATGAAGAAAATACTGGGAGGATTATTGGCCGTTACCGTTCTGACCGGCATCATGGGGTTGCACAGCGCTGAAGCTGCCCCTCATCTTAAAAATCCGCCACCTCATATGATCAGAATTGAACATCACCAACCGGTTCACAGGTTCAGCCGTCATCATGGCTATGTTCTTGTAAGGGTGCACAAGTGGCTTGACCATCGCGGCCACAGACACATGGACAGAATATGGCGCGACCGACACGGCCACCGGCACCTGGAACACGTTTTCTAAATCAACAATCAGCTAATCTGAAGTTAAACCTTGGATTAGCTGTTTTTTTGTTGTGCTTAAGATACTGCATTAACCGGTTACATGAATCGCGTATTCATGATTCAGAACCACAGTGCTTCCCGGTCTTACCTTTTTGCGTTTTTCTTTTAAAACGACTCCGTCCATGGTCACATGCCCCTGCTCTATCTCATAAGAAGCCTGACCGCCACTTTCCACAACGCCAGCCAGTTTCAACAGCGAAACAGCCGGAATATATTCTGTGTCAATTTCTATTGTTATTTTTTTCATATTATTTTCCTCACACCAACCATCAACTACCTGTCACAGTCTTTATTATTTTAATCCTGCTGTACACCCGGAGCGCATTATCATAATAAAACTCGCCCCAGTGTTCTTCCGGAACAATCTTGCCCAGGTTGCGGATATTATCCGGGATATTGACAAGGGGCCAGTCACTTCCGTACATGATCTTGTCCCATATTCCGTGATAAGTCAGCCACATGCGTACATACTTCTGAAAGTCCTCAATTTCACGCTCTCTCTCCGGCGTCAGCCGGTGTTCCCACAAACCGGAAAAATCCATGAAAACGTTCTCATTTTTACTCGCCACTTCAAAAGCATCCACAATCCATGGATTACCCATGTGACAAATAACAAAACGTACATCCGGGTGCCGGCAAGCCGCTTCGTCTACCGTCAGCGGATGGGAATAACGCAGCCTGCCGTGGTGATTTGCGGTTTCCCCACTGTGCATGGCCACGGGCACATCGTAGGATTTCGCCAGTTCAAACAGCGGTTCATGACGCGGGTCATACAGGTGTACGTTCTGGTAACCCATATAAAACTTTATGCCCAGGCAATGGGGGTCACGTTGCAAATAATACTCAAACTCCATAGCGGTCCTTTCGGCGTTGCCCGGGGTTATCTCTTCGCTTTGCACCCCCAGGCAGTATCCCACGTTGTCAGGCTGATTATAAGGCTGTACGCAAAAAGGTTCCCCCCCAAGGTTTATAAGCCGGGGCGTAACTCCTCCAAATCGGCAGGGCGCATCGTAACTGTTCCCCATGGCGACAGAAAAAGCGATATGGTTTGTTTCGCAAATATCCTGCCAGCCCCGGCGGGAATTTTCATGGTCCGCCAGCCTGGCAAGTTCGTCAAAACCCTCAACATTGAAATAATGCATATGCGCGTCAATAATCATTTCTATCATGCTTTCTACAGCCTGCCTGTTCTTCTGTTTTCTAGTTGTTGCTTCCCGAAATGAAGCACAAGGTATACTCCCCATATTCGCAGAACATCATATCAAAAACAAAGAAGAAGGGAGCAAGTCCGTCGGGGCCTTCCAATTCCTCCTTCAGCTTTGTATCATCGTCAAAGACTGTCACACGAAGCGGTAAACCAAACAGGCTTTTCGTCTTTTCAGCAATAGCCTCCCATCGGTACTCACCGCTTACGTTTTTTAATGTTTCCTCAAAACCTTCTTCTGCCGGAACCAGTTTTGCCTTTCTGTTTTTAATTTCATAGAAATCATAGAACTCTTTCAAGTAGTCTTTTTCATACAGCGGTTTGATGCCTACCTCGTTCTGCATCGCAAGGTCATTGAGCCGTTTCAGGTTCGCTTCCCATTCCTTATCAGTAATCATAGTGGAATCTCTCCTCTGATATGTAAGCAAAGCAACAGTGAATAAACGGAAAAATGATGCCCCATTGAAATTACCGGTTTACACGATCGTTTATCGAAATTGCTCAGTATAAAGGCGGCGAAATTTTCTCCGGTCTTAATCCGGTGTGGGGATCCACATAATATTCCAGGGTAGTATCACGATTACCCATACAAATTCTGTTGATGATTTCGTCCACATTGTCTTTATTTTCCACAACCAGTACAACCGGATTTTTTACGCCGTAATCCAGCCGGATTTTAAAAACCGGAAGCCCGATACCGCAGCCGCCTCCCCGTATACGGATAGCGGAAGGTTGACTGCGGATACTTTTTATCTGTGAAAACGGCAGGTAGCGCCCTTCAAAATAAACAGCTTTTTCTGAAAAATCATAGCCTTCAATTATAACGGAACTTTCACGATCCTTTTTTACGTCATCAATCTCGCTTCCCGCGACAACACATTTCCATGTATGACCGCTATCAATTGCATCAAAGAATTTCTTAAGTCCAGACAACGTAATCATGATACTTCATCCTTATTAAATGCAAGGTTTTTACATAAAACTCACAGTCTGGTCCAGGCGTTTCCGGTCCGTATGTTTGGGAAGCGGACCAATGCCTTCCGCTGCGTATCCCAGATCCATCAGCATCAGGATTTCTTCGTTCTCCGGCAAACCGAGCGTTTCCGCCAGTTTTTCCGGATCAAAAAAATTCAGCCAGCAGCTGTCCACTCCTTCATTAGCAGCAGCAAGAATCATATGCGTCGCTACAATCGTTGCGTCTTCTGCACCGGAATTACATTTGCCACCCGGATAGGTGAACACATTGTTCTTATCATAAGCGACGACAAGTACTGTCGGCGCGCCATACCGGCACGGCGTTGCCGTGTCAATTCTGGCAAGAACCTCATCGGACTGAATCACATAGATACGCTGCTCCTGTAGATTTTTTGCGGTCGGAGCCAGCCTCCCCGCTTCCAGAATTGCTTTCAGCTTATCACTTTCCACCTGCCTGCCGTTGAATTTTTTGCAGGAATAACGGTTTTTAACTACTTCCTTAAATTCCATTTTTAACGCTCCTGTACAATATAACATTACGATTTCATTAACCTGGACTTTATAGTATTATACCAAAAAAAGAGGTGACCTTGCCAGCCACCTCTGATTTAATTCTTCATTTACAGAAAACATCTTATGAAAAGCCCTTTAAGACATACCATTCACTGATTCACCTGTGTCCGTAGCTGAATGGCTTCCGCAATATGTGACGGAAAAATGATGTCGCTTGTTTCTAAGTCCGCAATAGTGCGGGCTACTTTCAGGATCCGGTCATAACTGCGGGCGCTGAGCCCCAGCTTGCAGAAGGCGTTTTCCATCAACGTATTGCAAGCCGCATCCAGTTTACAGAACCGTTCCACCTGCCGGTGATTCATGCCGGCATTGCAGTAAACACCATATCGTTTTAGCCGCTTCAGTTGAATATTGCGGGCCGCGCAGACACGCTCACGAATCTGCGCTGATGTTTCTTCCGCTTCCGTTGCGTGCAGATCTTCATATTTTACCCTTGGCACGTACACCTGCAGGTCAATACGATCGGAAATAGGTCCGGAAATCTTACGTTGATAGCGCTCAATATCAGCGGGACGACAGATGCATTCGTGAACCGGATCCCCGGCGAATCCACAATAACAGGGATTCTGCGCACAACACAGAAGGAATGAAGCGGGAAAAATATAAGAGCCATGCACCCGGTTAATTGTTACAATGTGATCTTCCAGCGGCTGGCGCAACACCTCAAGCACCGCCTTGGAAAATTCAGGGAACTCGTCCAGAAACAGAACACCGTTATGACTCAGCGTCACTTCCCCCGGAACAGGAACCGAGCCGCCGCCAATCAGCGCGCTTAAGGTAATCGTGTGGTGGGGACTGCGGAACGGCCGTTGGTTTATCAAGTTCGATTTGTTATTCAGCAGACCCGCAATACTGTAGATTTTCGTAACCTCCAGCACCTCTTCTTTGGTCATTGGCGGCAAAATAGTAGGCAGTCTGCGGGCCAGCATGGTCTTTCCGCTGCCGGGAGAACCTGTCAGCAGGATATTATGGCCGCCTGCCGCCGCAATTTCCAATGCCCGCTTTACCACCCTCTGCCCGTGAACATCGGAAAAATCAATGTCGACATTCTCCGGTTCTGAAAGTTCCAATTCCTTATGTTGCAACAATTCCAGACAGGGACACAGCAAATGGGTCACCAGCTGCTTTAAATGTACCGGCGTGTAAATTGCGATACCATCTATCAGCCGCCCTTCTTCCCCGTTTCCCTGAGGAATGAAAACCTCAGGCATATGCTGACGACGGGCGTCCAACACCATGGGAAGCACCCCGTTTACTTCTCTGATTGCTCCCTCAAGGGAAAGTTCCCCGATAAACACCTTGTCTTGAACTTTATCCTGAGGCAGCACTCCGAGAGAGACCAGAATTCCAACTGCGATAGGAAGGTCCAGCCCGCTGCCGTCCTTTCGCAAATTGGCCGGTGCCAGATTCACCGTAATCCGGTTCTGCGGGAAAGGAAATCCTGAATTCTTCAGCGCTGTCCGTACCCGCTCCCTGGATTCGCGAATCGCCATATCCGGCAGGCCTACGATTTCAAAAGCAGGCAGACCCCGTTCAATGTCCACCTCCACCACCACGCCAGCGCCGTTTAATCCAGCCGGCGTCTCACCTGACACTCTTGCGTACAAATACCATCACACTCCTTTTCAAAAACAACGTTGCAACCATCGGATTTTAGCTGCTTTCCCCACAACCCAAACTTCAATGACATCAAAACACAAATCAGAATAATACTGTTCCTGCTCCTGTAGCCAAATCAGCGCGGTTTTGCGTAACTTCTGCTGTTTCGTACAGGTGACCGCGGCACCGGGAGTACCATAGCCCGTTCCGGTCCTGGTTTTCACTTCCACAAAATGCACGCTGGCTCCCCGCTGTGCCTGCGCAACATTGCTTATTTTCTGAAGTGCATCATCATAATTCACTTCACTCTCAAAATATTCCGGATCGGATTTTATCGCAATCAAATCCAACTCTCCCCAGCGACTGCGATAATTCCGCTCCACAACCTGCAGTCCTTTACGTTCCAGAAACTCTGCGGCAATCTCTTCGCCCCGACTGCCAATTTCCTTTTTGCTTAAAATAATTCACGCCTCCAAATCTTCCAGCAACTCTTGCAATCCTGCGTCTTCCCTTCCGTTTTCCGGTTCGAACAGGTAATTATCCCGGGCTTCCACCGGTGGAAGGTTCATGCTTCGGACAGGTTCGTAACTGCGGCGATGGATTTTCGTGGCGCCGAACTTCCGGATTGCGTCCATATGCAGCTGACTGCCGTACCCTTTATTCTGTGCCAGCCCGTACTGGGGATAAACCTGATCCAGTTTCTGCATGAGGCGGTCACGGGTTACCTTTGCCACAACAGAAGCCGCAGCAATAGAGGCGCTCAGAGCATCGCCGTGGATGATGGGAACGGTCTCAACACCTTCCACGTGAGGGTGCATGGCATCCACCAGCGCCACCTGGGGGCGCACCCGCAACTGACGCAAAATCTGTTCCATGCCTTCCTGGGTTGCGTGGTAAATATTCTCCTTGTCAATATTGGATATGCTGACAACATTGACCAGCACGGCAACCGCTTTCTCCAGAATCTCCGGATACAGTGCCTCCCGCTTTGCTTCGCTCAACTTTTTGCTGTCGTTCAAGCCGGCGATAAACACATCTTCCGGCAAAATGACCCCCGCAATGACCAGCGGACCTGCCAGCGGGCCCCGGCCTGCTTCATCCACGCCGGCAATATATTGAATGCCGGGTAATGCCATGTATTCTTTTTCATAGTTCAGCATGTTGGCAAAACGCTGGCGTTCCATCTTTTCTTTTTCCCGTTTTTTATCGTACGCCGCCAGCAGTTTCTGTACACCGCTGCGTTCGTCCTTTTTCAATTCAACCAGTTGCTCTTCTGTCGGGGTACCAGCTAATATTGTTTTGATTTCTGCTAATTTCATTTGTATATCCTCCCCGGATGAAACTCATGTACGTTACTCCATCCTACTATTTTTTCAGGTAAGAATAATTATCTTTTTAAATTGTACCGCCTGCCCTGCCTTTTTGGCAACCTCATTTCCGCTAATAAAAAAGCCGGCTCTAAGCCGGCAGTTTTAATTTGGTTTTTGCAGATTATTCTCTGCTACCTGTAACGTTTATATCGGTTCGTCCAAGGTGAAGCGCCCCATCTTCGCGGTTTTAAATTCATAAAGGACCATCTGCTCCACTTTGTTCATATCCAGAACTCCGCCGGCTTTCACACAACCCCGGGCGGCGCCGATTTTTTCCATAACGGTTTCCGCTGTATCTTCCGGTTCCAGTGTGATATGGTAAAACATAGCCAGCTGCTGCGGATATTTTTTCAGCATTTCCTGAAGCAACAGGACCAGCGCGTCCCTGCGGTCATAGATGTCATCTTTTACCGCTCCGGTCAGAGCCAGATGCAGTCCTGTTTCCGGATCCTCAAACTTAGGCCACAACACCCCGGGGGTGTCCAGCAACTGCAATCCCCTGGCGATGTTCACCCACTGCTTTTGTTTCGTCACACCGGGACGGTCGGAAGCGATGGCTTTCACCTGCCCCGCCAGCCGGTTGATCAGTGTGGATTTCCCCACATTGGGCACACCCACGATCATGAGCCGGACGTCACGGTTCTTTACGCCTTTTTTCAGCCATTTCTCCGTAATGGGTCTTGCGGCTTCCTTTACCAGACTGATCATCTGCTTGACACCTTTGCCTGTATGACAGTCAATGGAACAGACCGGTACGCCCCCCTGTTTCAGTTTCAGCAGCCAGGCTTCTGTCTTGACCGGGTCGGCCATATCCATTTTGTTCAGCGCAATGACACGGGGCTTGTTCCCTGCCATCTGCCGCAGCATGGGGTTAATGCTGGAACCGGGAATACGGGCATCCAGCAACTCCACAACCACGTCCACCAGGCGTAACTGCCCCTCCATCATCCGCCGGGCTTTGGTCATATGCCCCGGGAACCATTGAATCTTAAAATCCTTTACATCCATAACGACCTCACGGCAGTTTACGGAACCTTTCAAAAGGCCAGAACACAACAGCAGCCTTGCCTTTTACCAGACGCAGCGGCACAAAGTCCACATCCGCGAAGCGGCTGTCTTCCGAATTGTTGCGGTTATCGCCC
>Ga0310695_10006007_pt1 | contig 20506 bp, 17 predicted proteins | sample RumenRJG_04DNA_FD_203882 | JGI IMG/M metagenome (GOLD analysis project Ga0310695, IMG submission 203882) | Bovine rumen microbial communities from Lethbridge, Alberta, Canada - RJG_04 (v2) (version 2) | ecosystem: Host-associated > Mammals > Digestive system > Stomach > Rumen | place: Canada...
GTTCTACCGATTTTACCAGTTATCCTTCAGGGCATACTCACGCCGCTTGGCTCGTGGGACTTGCCTTGGCGAGTATCGCCCCAGAGCATACGGCGGAAATCATGAAGATAGCTTATGACATCGGACAAAGCCGCGTCATAGTCGGATTCCATTATCAGAGCGATGTGGACATGGGCAGACTGGCTGGCAGTATCACCTTCGCCAGGGTAAGTGCAGAGCCGGAGTTCCAAAAACAGTGGCAAAAAGCGCGCAAGGAATATCTCAAGTATAAGAATTCCCATTGATCGAGGGGCAATGATATCTCTTACCGGCTGATTAAGATGCTGAAAACGGAATACCTCGCAGACGGAACCTGTCTGTCCGCGGTATGGCGCATTATTTATTGCGATATCTGCTCTGTTCCATAGGCAGGAATGTAAATTCCGTCCTTTGGAACGTATGTTCCATGCGCTGGAACATACGTTCTGTCGGCTGGAACAGAAAACTTGTCGGGAATTAACGGCACTCTTTCCAGAGCGGCCCATCTCTGTGTATCTTTATTATTAAAACCTTTTACCTTAAATTTTAAGACAAAAAAGCTGTAGTATATTGCCAAAAACGCCGACGTAAAACGTCGGATAATGCGTAGGATTGTTCTATTTTTCATTATAAGTATTCTAAAACGTTTCTTGATTGTAAATTTTTATGCAAAATATGAATATGATTCAAGAAAAATATATAATTTTGCCTGTGAAATAAAAGAATAGTCTTGATGCCGTCAGGCAAAGAGACAAAATGTTTAACAAAAAAAACAGAATTATGAAAAAAATTTTATTAGTTGCTGTTATCGCAGTTATGTCTTTAACTGCAAGTGCTCAAGTTTATCTTGGCGGTTCTCTGGGAACATGGAGAAACTATGATGCTAACACTACATCTGTGACTATCCTTCCCGAAGTTGGCTACACACTGAGTGACAATTGGGCTATCGGTACTGTAATTGGTTGGAATTATCGCTACAATGCTGGCCAGAAGTACAATGGTCTTACTGTAGCTCCATACGTTCGTTACACATTCCTCAAATTGGATAATGTAAACGTATTCGTTGATGGTGGCTTTGGCTTCTACACAGGCAAGGTAAAAGGCTTTGACGCTCAGAACGAGTGGGAAGTAGGTTTGAAACCGGGTGTTGCAGTTAATCTGACTGACAAGCTGAGTTTTGTAACTCACGTTGGTTTCTTAGGTTACCGCAAGGCTGATGACGCTGCTCTCGGCGTATTCGGCAACGATGGCTTCGGCTTTGACCTCGACGGCAATGCTCTGACCTTCGGTCTGTATTACAATTTCTAATTGAAAATTTTACAAACAGACAATAGAATGGATGCCTCCCAGGAGGCGTCCATTTTTTTTGAATATTTGTTACCAAGCAGGCTCATGCATGTTTTTAACTTAAGCGGTATGCCTGAATAGTGTAAAGTGAAAGTTTTTTAGTACTTTTGCTATAACATAGTAACAAGCAGATGAAACCACTGATTTTGATATCCAATGACGACGGCTATTTAGCCAAGGGAATAAATGCGTTGATAGAAATGCTTCGCCCGATAGGAGATTTGCTGGTAGTGGCACCCGACCATCAGCGCTCGGCTGCCGGATGCAGCATTACTACAGAGGTGCCTATTACTTCAAAAATAGTCAGACAAGAAGAGGGCCTTACCGTTTATTCCTGCACAGGAACACCTGCAGACTGCATCAAACTGGCATTAAACCAGCACGCTTCACGCAAGCCAAATTTAGTGGTCTCGGGTATCAACCATGGCACGAATGCAACAATCAACGAACACTATTCTGGTACGGTAAGCATAGCCAAGGAGGGGACGATGCACGGCATACCGTCTATCGCCTTTTCCCTGTGCGACTTTGACGCTGATGCCAATTTCGCTCCGATGACGCCCTATGTGCGCCGCTTGGCGGAAAAAGTTCTGGAAAAAGGACTGCCCTATGGGTCGTTGCTGAATGTGAACTTCCCGTTGGCTGAGACATACAAGCGCATAAAAATCTGTAAAATGGCATTAGGCACGTGGAAGGACGAGTTTACCCGCCATGAAGTGTATTATAACAAAGATTATTATTGGTTGGGTGGCGTGAATATTGATGACGATCCTAATGACGTACTTACGGACAACTGGGCTCTGAACAGGGGCTACATCGCCATTACCCCGATAAAAATCGACGAGACGGATTATAGTCTCATGGATGAGGTCTCAAGCTGGGATTTATGAAATATTTTCTGATTGCCGGTGAGCCAAGCGGTGACCTGCATGCGTCCAATCTGATGCGTGCGCTTCAAGCAAAAGATATTGCTGCGGAGTTTGTGTTCTATGGCGGTGACAAGATGAAGAGCGTCGGCGGGAGATGTCTGCGTCACTATAAGGAGATAGCATATATGGGTTTCATTCCTGTGTTGATGCACTTGAGAACTATTCTCCATGCCATGAAAACATGCAAGCGAGCCATTGTTGAGGAAAAGCCCGACGTGGTAATCCTGATAGACTATCCGGGTTTTAATCTGTCTATTGCCAGATTCCTGAAGGAAAAGACAACAATACCGGTACACTATTATATCCTTCCCAAAGTGTGGGCTTGGAAGGAAAAACGCGTCAAGCAACTCAAGGCCTTTGTTGACGAACGCTTTTCGATATTGCCCTTTGAAGTGCCGTTCTTTGAAGGCAAGCACCAATGTGACATCCATTATGTAGGTAATCCTTCAGTTGACGAGGTCGTTGCATACCAGGAGGAGCATCCTGCGGACAGATTAAGTTTCCTGTCGGAAAACAAAATGGAAGACAAACCGATAATAGCATTGTTGCCGGGCAGCCGTGTCCAGGAGATAAAGGACAATTTCCAGAGAATGGTGACAGCGGTAGTGCCTTACATTGAAAAAGGTTATCAGGTTGTTGTTGCCGGTGCGCCAGACATCAGTGATACGGAATATGAGCAATGTCTGCACAATGGTCTGTCGCAGATCGTACACAATACAGCGTTCCGCATATTGAGGGGTCAGACGTTTGCCGTTTTGCAGCAGGCTGAAGCTGCGGTCGTAACATCGGGTACTGCCGCCTTGGAGACAGCGTTATTCCGTGTGCCTCAGGTGGTTTGTTACTATATTCCCGTGGGGAAGTTGATAAGACTGATAAAACCTTATTTCCTGCATGTCAAATACATCTCGCTGGTTAATCTTATCCTTGACCGTGAACTTGTACGCGAGTTGATAGGCGATGAGGTTAATCCGGAAATGATACAACGGGAACTCTCACGCATCGTGAAGAATGGTGACAATCGGGAAGAGATGCTTCGTGGTTATGAGGAAATGACACAAAGGCTTGGTCCCGCAGGCGCACCTGTCCGGGCTGCGGAAACGATGTGTGATTTATTAAAAAGCTAAGTTATTCTTTAGGCGCTTTGGCGATGATATCGCAAAAGTATTTTTTTACATCGTCCCACTTGTAGTAGGGCGCGATGTCGCTCTTCAAGGGGATAGTCTGCTCGCGCTCATTCAGCATAATCTTGACGATATCGGGACTACCGGCTTTCCGGTAGAAGACCAACTGAATATTGCCGGCCATGGGGTAGATATTGTAATTGCGCCAATGCTCTGCGACTTCATCGCCATCGGTTCCCTCGTATACCGTCTCGTGTAATTTCATCAGACATGCCAATGGAAGCAGGTCTACCTCATGGCCGAAACGCAATGTCAGGTTGTTGTTCTTTGACATGAGACAGGTGTCCGCAACGGTTATGATGTTGCGCAACAGGTGTATCTGGGTATATGGCACCTTATATTGTGTCAAGGGATTAAAAGTATACTCAATATACCATTTAAAATTATCTCTTTTCCACATGTTGAATATCTCATCGGGCTTAAAGATATCATAGATGTCAATATTCAGGCCTTCGTTCTGGGCCATATTGGCAAGTGTGAACATCTGATGCATGAATTCCGTGGGCTTGACATTCTCGTCGATAAATTTCTGATCAGTAAAGATGGCGTTAACAAAACGGTGCGGGTTTATCATCTTTTTACTGTATTTCTTCAGCGCATTGACCGCTTCGGGAGTCTTGCGGTACTTATACGCTATGGCATCCTGAGTATCCATATACCACACGTCATGCTGTGACGCATCAGAGTTGACAGTTAATTGGGGATAGCACCCTTTAAGTGCAACACATTGGTTAATCATGGACATCATCGTGCGTTGTAGAGGTGTAGAACGAGCTTCAAGATGAACGTTGTTTGTAAATAATTCAGGGAAATGCTCGTAAATTCTTTTGGCAATGCCCTGATGCTGCTGCGCACCGACAACGGTGAGCTCTCCCACGCGTCCGTGAGCCATCCTCTCTAATGAGTCAATCACGCTCATCGTTCTCTTTCCGAGGGTTGAGATGCAGGCTTTGCTATATGCGTTTCTCAACAAAGCCAAGGGCTCATCATAGTCTCTTTGTACGGACAGATGGCGTGAGCCGTGACGGGCATACATGCTCAGGTATATCGGTTTGTAGCCTTTGGGAGCATTTGTATATGTGACATTCGTCGGCTCTATATAGGTGCAGATGTTACTTCCTGATAGTTTGTAGTTTGCCAGGATGTCGTCTTTCGCTGTATTCTGTGCGCATACAGCGGTCACCAAAAGCATAGAGATAATTAGGAAGAGCAGTTTCATTTTAGTTGATGAAATTAGTACAATAAATATATATCACTGTAGCAGGAATGGCAAACAGCGCACTGTCAAATCTGTCAAGCACGCCACCGTGACCAGGCAAGAATTTTCCGCTGTCTTTGATTCCCACATAGCGTTTTATCTGACTTTCCGTAAGGTCGCCGAATGTGGCGGACACTGCGACGGCAAGCCCCAGTCCTATCCACAGCCATGTGTTTGCAATCTGGGTTAGATGTGATATGGCAACAGCGGACAAAACCACGACAATGCCACCGCCAATACTACCTATCCACGTCTTGTTTGGTGAGATGCGTGGTGATAATTTATAAGGAATAATGTTATGCAGTAAACTGCCAAACAGATAGGCTCCCGTGTCATTCAGCCAGATGAATACAAATACACTTAGGGGTAAAAAGTAGGAGTAACCATCTCCGTTAGTGTTGGCAATAAAGTTCAGCAACGTAAAAGGCATAGCGATATATATCTGACCCGCGAACGAATATGCCCAGTCGGCTATGGGGTTTCTCTTCTGTTGATAAAGTCCGCCTATCATTATATATAAGAGTGAAAACAGGTAGGGCATGAAGATGACACAAGAGAAGTTTCTGTTGATATATAGAAAGACAGCGAGAAACAGATATACGGCTGAAACCATATTAATCATTTTGTTGGGTTGTGCCAAACCGTGTTCCTCGACGATGTTGTCAAATTCGTTAACGGCAAGTCCTGTGATAATTGCAAAGAGGATGCAGAATGTGTTAGGGCTCCACACGATACCACCCACTAGGACGGCGACATATATTATTCCGAATAGAGTTCTTTTGATGAAATTATTCACTGTCAGATGGTGTTTGGTTATTGTCTTTTTCTTTTGGTGTCTGTTCCGTATTTTCTGTATCTGTCGTCGGGTTTTCTCCCGTGGTTTCCTCTTCTGATATTGATGGTATCAGTCCGGCTTCTTTCACTTTTTTCACGGCTTCTTTGATAGCTTCGGCGGCAGCTTCTTCCTCGCGTTGCTTGAGCAATTTGTCATTTTCAGCGATTAGTTCGTCTGAGCGGCTCTTCCATGGCCGCTTACCGAAGATTTTCTCTACATCCTCGGCGAAGATAACCTCACGCTCTATCAGCATCTGTGCCAATTGGGCATGTCCGTCTTTATGCTCTTCCAAGATGGCTTTGGCACGTTGATACTGTGCCTCTATAAGTTTTTTTACCTCCTCGTCAATGAGTTCTGCCGTGCTCTCGGAATAGGGCTTGTCGAAACTGTAATCTTGCTGTGTGTTGTAATAGCAGATGTTGGTCAGTTTGTCGCTCATACCGAGATAGGCCACCATGCCGAATGCGGATTTGTTGACGCGCTCCAAGTCATTCAATGCACCCGAGGAGATGTGCCCTGTAAAGAGTTCCTCTGCAGCGCGTCCGCCTAGCGTGGCGCATATTTCATCCAGCATTTGCTCTTTGGTAGTGATGGTACGCTCCTCGGGCAAATACCATGCTGCACCCAGAGCCTGTCCTCTCGGGACGATGGTTACTTTTACTAACGGGTTGGCATATTCCAGGAACCATGATATGGTGGCATGACCAGCCTCGTGCAAGGCGATGGTGCGCTTCTCGTCTGCGGTCATCACTTTTGTCTTCTTCTCCATACCGCCGATGATGCGGTCGATGGCATCCAGAAATTCCTGTTTGCCTACTGCACTCAGGTCGCGGCGTGCAGCGATGAGGGCAGCCTCATTACATACATTGGCGATGTCTGCACCAGAGAATCCCGGTGTCTGGCGGGAGAGAAGGTCTACATCCACGGTGTCATCCATCTTCAGCGGTTTCATGTGAACGATGAAGATTTGCTTGCGCTCTGGCAGTCCGGGCAGTTCCACATGGATCTGCCTGTCAAATCGGCCTGCGCGAAGCAGTGCTTTGTCCAGTATATCAGCCCGGTTGGTGGCAGCGAGTACGATGATACCGCTGTTGGGTACAAAACCATCCATTTCTGTGAGGAGTTGGTTTAGCGTGTTTTCTCTCTCGTCATTGCCACCCATGTTCGGGTTTCTGCCGCGTGCACGGCCTACGGCGTCAATCTCATCTATGAATACGATGCACGGTGCTTTTTCCTTTGCCTGACGGAAGAGATCGCGTACGCGGCTGGCACCGACACCGACAAACATCTCCACGAAGTCGGAGCCTGAGATGGAGAAGAACGGCACGTTTGCCTCTCCGGCGACAGCCTTGGCAAGCAGTGTCTTGCCGGTCCCCGGAGGACCTACCAGCAGTACGCCCTTGGGAATCTTTCCTCCCAGTTCGGTATATTTGCGCGGATTCTTGAGAAATTTGACGATTTCTTGCACTTCCTGTTTTGCCTCGTCTTGTCCGGCTACATCCTTGAAAGTGACATGTACACTGTTTTCTCGGTCATATATCTGTGCCTTGCTCTTTCCTACATTGAAGACGCCTCCGCCTCCTCCGCCTCCGCTCATGCGGCGGAAAAACAGCCAGTATATGCCGAAAAACAGGATAATGGGCAGCAGCAGATTGATAAGGAATGAACTGAAGATGCTGTTGCCTGATTCATAATATACCGGACCGTTAAAGTGGTTGGCTTTCTGCTGTTCGGAAATGAAATTATCCACATTGTCCACACTGGATATCTCAGCGGTCACGTTAGCGTTTTCGTCAGCCTGTTTGGCGTTGCCGAAGATTTTCCCTGCATGGTCTTTCTTGACATACATCGTGACGATGCCGTCGCCTTTGTTTACGTTAATCTTGCTGGCATAGCCTTTCTCAACGTATGACTTGAACGTAGAGTAGCTGACTTCTTTGTGGAAGCTGCTGAAATTGCCTGAGTTGCCTTGCAACAGGAGGTATGCAAGCGGTATGATAATGATGGCATACACCCAGTTCAAGTTAAACCGGGGCATGTTCATATTGTTCTTGGGATCTTTTGAACTCATAAGTGTGATATCTGTGTGTTATGTTATTGTATATCCGGAATTGTCGTTATCGTTGCATCTTCCCAAAGATGCTCCAAGTCATAAAATTTGCGTGTCTCAGGTTCAAACACATGTACCATGACATCGCCGTAGTCTATGGCAATCCACAGGGCATTGTTCTCTCCGCTTACCGCAAAAGGCTTCTCTCCTGTCTTGTCATAAGCGTATTCACCGATATTGCGGGCGATGGCTTCAACCTGAGGACGAGAGTTGCCTTGGCAAATGACAAAATAGGAACAAATAAAATCGGTAATCTTTTTGAAATCAACGACTACGACACTCTGTCCTTTTTTATCCTGAATAGCTTCTACAATGGTTTTTACAAGTTTGTTTTCTTTCTTTTGCATTAAATTATATTTTGTAAAATGCAAATTTAATCTTTTTCTCGCACTTATCAAGACAATAAAAAATAATTAACATATGTTTAGAATGCCAGCCTATGGCTGACATCTGGTCTGGTAGCCTGTTGCAGCTTGTTCCCATAAATTTTCCGTTCCAAAGGCTGGAATGTAAATTCCATGGAACGGGATGTATGTTCCAGTGGCTGGAATATACGTTCTGGTGTATGGGATGAAAAATATGTCGCCCCGGACTCGCATCTCCTTCCTGCTATGGCAGGCCCTGATGTGACATAAATCCATGGATGTTCTCATAGAGTTGCATCCTTGATGGTGAGATTCATATTTTCGATAAAAAATAAAAAAAACATCATTTTTTTTGGTTAATTAAAAAAATATTATTTCTTTTGTAGTTTGTAAGATATGCATATATCTTCATTCAAGTTGATTTATAAACTTTCAAATGTGTAACGACATGGAAAATATTCCTAACAAACAAACGGAAGAGCAAGAGCTCCAAACGTCCTCTGAACTCACCAATGACACTCCGGTTGCAGGAGAAGAGGTAGTGACAAAAGTAGAAGTATCTCAGCCAGCTGAGGAAGTTGCCAATCCCGAAACAGCTCCATCTGACGCACCTGTGACAGCAGAGGTGGCAGACACAGTGGAAGAAGTGGAAGAACCTGCCACGGAACCCGAGCCGGAAGAAGAGAAATCTGAACCCGAGCCAGCGGAAACAACGGCAGAGCCTGCTTCCGAAGTTGCCGAACAGCCCGTCGAGGCTGAACCGGCCGAACCTGTTGCAGAAGAGACTGACGAGATAGAACTGCCGGAGATAGACGAGGAAGAAACTGAAAAGGAAATATCTGTGCCTGACACTAACGAAGGTATTATAGAACGTTTGAAAACATTGGCGGAAAATGCTGAGCAAAGCGAAAAAGCCGAGTTGGACTTGTTGAAACAGGTGTTCTATAAGCGTCTTAAAGAAGAAAAGATGCAAGCTCATGCCGAATTTATCAAGAACGGCGGTGCGGAAGAAGATTTTAAGGTTGAGGCTAATCCCTTGGAGGAAGAGTTCAAAAAAATCATGAACGTCATCAAGGAACAGCGCAGCAAGCTGCTTGTAGCCGCAGAGAAGCAGAAGGAACTGAACCTTGAGAAGAAGAAGGTGATTATAGAGCGCATCAAGCAATTCCTGACAAGTCCTGAGGATGCCAACAAAGGTTATGAGACGGTCAGGGCATTGCAAAACGAGTGGAAGGAAATCAAGCCCATTCCTGCGTCTGCAGCCAATGAGATATGGAAGAGCTATCAACTTGTCACGGAACAGTTCTATGATTTGCTGAAAACCAACAATGCACTCCGCGACTATGATTATAAGAAAAACCTTGAGGCCAAGACTAAACTTTGTGAAGAGGCTGAAGCTCTGCAGGATAATCCTGACATAATTCGCGCTTCACGCATCCTTCAGGAACTGCATCAAGAGTTCCGTGAGATCGGACCTGTTGCCAAGGAGTTGAGAGAAGACTTGTGGAATCGCTTCAAGACGGCTTCATCTGCCATCAACAAGCGTCATGCCCAGTATTTTGAGCAGTTGAAGGAAAAAGAGGAAGAGAATTTGAAGAAGAAGACTGAAATATGCGAAAGGATAGAGAGCATAGAGACTGCCAACTTGAAAAACTTCTCTGCATGGGATGACATCTCCAAGAAAATCATAGAGATGCAGGCAGAATGGAAGGCTATCGGTCATGCTACTAAGAAGATGAACAACAAGATTTATGAGCGTTACCGCGCTGCTTGTGACAATTTCTTCAATAAAAAAGCTGACTTCTTCAAGACTCAACGCAAGAGTTTCTCTGAAAATGTTGCCAAGAAAGTTGCCCTTTGTGAACAGGCAGAAGCATTGAAGGACAGCACCGAGTGGAACAAGACCACTGATGCGCTTATCGCCTTGCAGAAAGCGTGGAAGGAAGTAGGCCCTGTTGCGCATAAGAGTTCTGTGGCGCTGTGGGAGCGTTTCAATGCAGCTTGCAATGCTTTCTTTGATCAAAAGAAGAAGACCCTTGGCGACCAGAAAAAGGAAGAGCAGGGTAACCTCAGTGCGAAAAATGCAATTATTGAGAAGTTGAAGGAACTCGTAGAGACCGGAGGTGACGCTGTTGCTGAGAAGGTCAAGGAGTTGCAGGCTGAATGGAACAACACCGGTCACGTACCCTTCAAGAGTAAGGACAAGATATACAATGCATATAAAGAGGTTTGTGATGAATTGTATAGCAAATTCAATATCCGCCAACGTAGGCAAGGTGGCAACGTGGCTCGCAATTTAGAGAAACCTGGTGACACCAACAGTTTGTTCCGCCAATATGAGGCAAAGAAGAGCGAGCTGACAACTTACGAGACTAACTTCTCCTTCCTCTCAGCCAATTCCAAGAAAGGCAATGCCCTTATTGACAGTATGCAGAAGAAGATTGACGCTCTGAAGGTTGAGGTTGACGAACTGTTGAAGAAAATTAAAGAAGAACAACAGGCTCAGAAGAAAGTTGAAGAAACTCCAGCTCCTGAAGAACAGCCAAAGAACCCTGAAGAAGCTTAAGAGATTAGAGATACATAAAAATATGCTAAAACGTCAACTTGTACCATTTACAAGTTGACGTTTTTTATTATTTCGTATCTTCCAGAAAAGTAATATAGAAATATTTTTAAGCTATATTGAATATTTCTGTCAATAAAAGATGTTTAATTATTTTAACTTTTCTAATTTTGTAGACAAATTAATGCATATCAAGAAATCATGACTAAGAGAAATTTATTGCTATCAGCATTTGTTTGTTTTACCTCGTATAATGTTTTTGCCGGTGGCCTACTCACCAACACCAACCAGAGTGCATCTTTTTTGCGTAATCCGAGCCGCGATGCCATCATAGATATAGATGGAGTATACACTAATCCAGCCGGTGTGGCATTTATGCCCAAAGGTTTTCATCTCGGATTCACCCTTCAGAATGCAAAACAACAAAGGGATGTGACAACCACATTCCATACTTTAGCGCAGAATGTAAATTACTTTAGAGAAGATACACGCAAATACGAAGGTGACGCATTGGCACCAGTAGTGCCAAGTATTCAGGCGGCTTACGTATCAGACAGATGGAGTGTAGGTGCTGCTGTGGCTATTGGCGGCGGTGGCGGTAAGTGTGAGTTTGAAGACGGCATCGGTTCGTTTGAGGCTCCATATTCGTTGTTTCCAACACTCATGAACAGTCAACTCGCAAATGTAAATTCAGCAATGGCTTCCTATGTGAAGGGTTACTCTATGGATATGTATATGAAAGGCAGACAATATTATTGGAATCTGCAAGTGGGTGGTACGTATAAGATTACCGATAACCTTGCGGTAGGTGTCGGCGGTCGTTTCGTCTTGGCGAGTTGTAGCTATAAGGGGTATGTCAGAGATATTAAACTCTATTCCGACCCGGCTACAGAAATACCCGCTGCCGCATTGAGTGCTTATGGTATCAATATGGACGCTTACAATATTTCGCTTAATACAGATCAGAGCGGGCTGGGATTTACGCCGTTCTTGTCGGTTGACTGGAAAATAAACGAGCATTGGAATCTTGCGGTTAAGTATGAATTCAAGACCAGGATGCGCCTCCATAATCACACTAAAAATGCAGAATATCCACCCTTGGCTGGCGCAGTATTGGCGCAGTTTGATGAGTCTAAGGTGAAGAAAGTGGCTGAGGATATTCCGGGAATCGTTACCGTTGGTGCACAGTATTCTCCTATACCGACAGTGCGCATCAATGGCGGTTTCCATTATTATGATGACACACACGCTACACGCTATGGCGACAAGCATAAGACCATTAACCACGGTACCACAGAGATAACTGCAGGTGTGGAATGGGATGTTGCGCCGTTTATTACAGTCAGTGCCGGTTATCAAAAGACAAATTATGACCTGTCTGATGAGTATATGAACGATATGAGCTTCAACAACAGCAGCCACTTGTTGGGTTTAGGTTGCCGTCTGAATGTGTCTAAGACTGTCAGCGTGGATTTGGGCTATATGCGTAATTTCTATAAATCAAAGGACGTTACAACTCAAGAGAAAAAAGACCACTATAAACGCGAAAACAGAGTTTTTGCAGTCGGTGTGAATATGACTTTTTAATGAGAAATCAATTACAGAGTAATTTTTTTTAGAAAAAACTTTGTCGGTAATTGAAAACATTGTAATTTTGCACTTGATATCAGTTTGGGATATGGTGTAATGGTAACACTGCAGATTCTGGTCCTGCCTTTCCTGGTTCGAGTCCGGGTATCCCAACAAAAAAAGCCGAGTTTTTTACTCGGTTTTTTTTGTTGTTGGCTGTTTCAAGTTATGCCTTTTTAGGTTTCGCTGTGGTTACCCAGTCGGAACAGATAGGTTCACCTTTCTTACCGAAACAATTTATTGGCCTTACATAGAACCGTACCTTCTTGTTGGGTGCCAGTTCGCTGACGGCGAAAGGACAGATAACCTCTGCCTCGTCTTGTGCTTCTGCAAGATAAAATCCTTTGGAAAATACGCGTTTGGTGCATATAATCTTACAGGTATCGTAATCCTCCATTTCCGCCTGGACCTCGTATTCAAAGGCGCGTACTCCCATTGTTTTTTTCAGCACAGAAGGGAAGTGTACAGTGATTTGGTCTTCCTCTTTATTCTGACGGTCTTTGCCCATAGCTCTTGTTGTCGTCACCTTGGAACCGGTAACAAATTGTGGTATGGGCGCAATCTTTGCTCTTCTCTCAAAGGAGAGTTCTTTGTCGCCGTCATAAGGAAGATTGATGATCCAGTTGTCTGCCAGTTGCTGATCATATACAAACTCACGGCGCTCCAATGTGATGTGGTCGGCATATACTGTCATGAGTTGTCCTTGTTTGCCGTCTTTGGTATCTATCTTCTTCATTTGAGAGTGGATGACAGACTTATCGCCCGTGTGGGCGGAATTCTCTCTGCCGCCGAACGGAATGACATAAGAGAGTGACGCTGTGCCGACGCTGGTGAATGCGCCTTGCCAGATTGTCTTCTCATCTATTAGCGGTGTGTGAGAGTGACCTGAGAAGGATATGACATTAGGATATTTGCTCAATGCGGCAGTGGTTTTACCATTGTCCTGCCCCCAAGTCCAAGGTGCAGAACATGTATCTTTCGGGTGCATATGCTGGAAGTAGAAGAACGGTTTGTCTGTCGGCAACTGGCTCTTGACAGAGTCTAAATATTCCTGGAGGTTATCTATACCGTCAAAGGTAGTGAAGTGTGCACCGATGAACTTGTAGCCTTTGATGTCTTTCATATAGATAGGAGACCACTTCTCTTTGAAGATACGCTTCCATACCTCTGCGCGCCTCGGGCCGATAGCTTCTGCCTCTGCCTGTTGCTTGGTGACTTTGTATTTCTTTAAGATGGCTTTGGCATCCTTTACATCATGATTGCCATAGATGAAGAGTTTCTCAACATGATGTCCGTCGGGTGCTTTGTCTTTTGGGAATACTTTGTACCACGTCTCACCAAACCATTGTAACTGGCTCTCCAATGCCCAGTCTGCGATATCACCTGCGACCATGACACCGTCTACATTGTTGTCTCTGAAATATTCCAGTGCGTGCTGGAAGTATTTAGTGTCTCCCTTGTGCCTGATGTGCACGTCACTGAGGATACCAATCTTCAACTTGGGGTCTCCAAACGTTTTGACTTTTTCTGCGAATGCAGGAAAATCAAGACATACGGCACCAGCGATAGCTGCTGACCTTTGTAAAAAACTTCTGCGATTCATATTGTTGTTTTAGATGTTATACTTTCTGATACCAAAGTTAATAAAACTTCGTGTATGTTTTGTAATGAAGCATAAAAAATAAACAATCAGTTTGCGTGTAAATCCTGAAGAATTCTGTATTTTTGCTATAATTAATCTATTAGTTAATGGCGTTGAGCGCCGGAAATGGTGAGTTTATGAAAGGAAATATGAAAGTTGCCGTGATGAATGGTATAGGTAAAATGGGCTACACAGAGCGGCCTATTCCTCAGCCTGCAGATAATGAGGTGTTGGTTAAATTGGAATATGTGGGTATCTGCGGTTCCGATATGCATTATTATGAGACAGGCCGCATAGGCGATTATATCGTTAAACCTCCTTTTGTGCTGGGGCATGAACCTGGCGGTACGGTTGTTGAAGTAGGCAAGGGAGTCAGGCATCTTAAGGTGGGCGACCGTGTGGCACTTGAGCCAGGTAAGACTTGTGGTCATTGTGAGTTCTGTCGCCAAGGTAAGTACAACCTTTGTCCGGATGTCATATTCTTTGCTACGCCTCCTGTTGACGGAGTTTTCCAAGAGTATGTTGCCCACGAGGCGGATTTATGCTTCAAGTTGCCGGAGAATGTCGATACGATGGAAGGAGCGTTGATAGAACCATTGGCGGTGGGTTTCCATGCAGCCAATCAGGGTAGGGCTCATGCCGGTCAGACGGCATTGGTGTTTGGTTCCGGATGTATAGGTCTTGTTTCCATGATGGCACTGAAGGCAGAGGGCGTTACTAAAGTCATTCAGGTTGATATCATGCAGAAGCGTTTGGATAAGGCATTGGAACTTGGTGCGACAGAGGTAATCAATTCCAAGGAAAAGGATGTCATTGCGGAAGTTGCCAGACTGACTGACGGGAAAGGAGTAGAACTGGTCATTGAGACTGCAGGAACGGAGATGACGACCCGTCAAGCAATCCATGTAGCCAAGAAGGGCGCAACAATCGTCCTTGTGGGATATTCTAAATCGGGCGAAATGACATTGCCGATGAGCTTGGCTCTGGATAAGGAATTGACATTCAAGACAGTGTTCCGCTATCGTCACATTTATCCGATGGCCATCGAGGCAGTTGCTTCAGGTAAAGTAAACTTGAAGGGTATCGTGACCAATGTCTTTGATTTTGATGATATTCAGAATGCGATGGACCAGAGTGTACATGATAAGGCCAATATTGTTAAGTCTGTAGTTAAAATAGCAAAATGTTGATATAAAAAAATCTTTTTTGGTATTTAAACGTTGTACAAAGTGCCAATTGGAAATATGGGCTATTATTTTTGATTATCACAGTTACGGCTTGACCTTCAAGTGCAATCCGAATGAAAAATTGCTAGGAAGTGTGCTAAACTTTGCTATTAAGCTTTGACACAAAAAACCTTGTGTCGACATACTGTCGATAGGGCAGATTGTAGTCCAGCAGATAGAAATCGTGTCTGTGCTGCTCATCGTGGGGCGGAATAGTCATATAGTCACCATACAACTGGTGTAGATACGTATCATACTGTCCTATTCCTTTGAAAGTGTTGCCCTCAAATTCCACTTCAGATAGTTCGCTGAAAATATCTTTCCGCATGATACCACGCATACCGAAATCGTGGTCAATAACAAGCGTAGTTTCACGGCCGTCATAAGCGGTCTGCAACTTCAACAACCTCTGCATAATACCCTGCAGTGTGAACAGTCTTTGGCAAAGTAGCGGAATCCAGCAAGAAGGCCCGTGTCCATGTTTGTAAGGATTGCGACTGAGTAAATAGGCTATCTTTTTATACAAGGAGTAGCGCAAGGTGTAGCAATACTGGCTCAACTTGTTATTGATGATGTTGTCCAAAGGAAAAATATCTATATATATACCGTCCACAAGAGCATGGTGTTCTCGTTCCACAAGTGTAGTGTCGCTGTTTACCGCCTTGGCAAAACCGAATGGGTAGTCAGACTTATTTTCCGCACACATAATCTCATAGGGCGCAGGCATCCATTCTTGACAGTGTTGTATAAGAATGTCATAATCTATGCGCGGCATGATGATGTCCACATCGTCATCCCAGGGGATAAAGCCTTTGTGACGCACTGCTCCAAGCATTGTGCCTGCGGCAAGGCAATAGCGCAAGTTGTGCTCCCGGCATACTTTGTCTATTGTTTTAAGTATTTCCAGAAGATGTTGCTGGAGCGTTCGTATATCGTAGGATGCCATTTTCAGACGATAATGTTATAGTGCTGCAGTGCCTCCTTCAGCACCACGAAGAAATCCTTGATGTCATTCACGTTTATTGCTCCAAGTGCACAGAGGCGGAATGTGTTAGTGGTGCTTATTTTTCCAGGATAAATGGTAAAGCCCCGCTCGTAGCAGTAATCGTGGACTTTCTTGAAATCCCAGTTAGGGCTGTCGGGATATTTAACGGAAACAACCAGTCCTGACTCAATCTTGCGGTCTATCACAGTTTGCAACCCTAACTTCTCTACACCCTTACGGATAGCTTCGTATACAGCGTGATGGCGTGCAAACTTAGCTTCTTCACCTTCTGCAAAATATTCCTTGAGGGCTTGTATTGTAGCATAGATAGTTTGTACGGGAGGAGTAAAGTGCATCTCGCCCGTCTTTTCAAAATATTCATACTGCAAATATAAGTTACAGTAATAGGAGCGTGTGGGATAGTTTTTTGATGCCTTGATGATATCCGTTCGGCCAATGATAAACGATAGTCCCGACATGGCCATCAAACCCTTTTGGGCGGAAGCCATGCAGAAATCTACATTATCCTTCACGACATCGAGAGGAATCATTCCTAATGAGGAAGTGGTGTCGCTGATAAAAATTGCGTCATACTTGTGCGCTAATGCGCCAATTTCCCTGATAGGATTGAGTACACCTGTACCTGTCTCATGGTGACAGCAGTAAACGACAGCTATGTCAGAATTATCTTGCAAAGCTTTTTCAACCAAATCCAGTTTGGGTTGCTCGAAAACGCTAAACTTCAAATTGATGCATGGAATGTGGTACATCTCGCATACTTCTACTGCGCGGGAATTGTAGGCACCGTTGTTGACAACAAGAATCTTTTTACCCTCAGGGATGAGTGAGTTGATGCAGATATCTATGTTGATTGTGCCTGAACCGCAAAACAATACGGAAGTATACTGGTCTGCAGGTGCGTGGACAACCTTAAGCAGGTCAGCGCGCAAGCCTTTCATAAGTCCGGCGAATTCTTCTTCGCGAGGGCAGATATCAGGAACAACCTGAGCGAATTTGACGGTGTCGGTAGTCGTTGCCGGACCCGGATTTAACAAGACATTTCTTTTGACTGATTTCATATTATTATATTTTTATATGTTGCTCTGCAAAAGCTAAATCGTCCACGTCATCAATCTCGTACCATTGCAACCCTTCCAACTTGAGGACATTCATAGGCATAATGCGACGTGACACATCCAGCAGTTCAAACTCATAACCCAGTTTGGGCTTATGTGCTACAATCTTGGAATAGTCATTGATAAGTGTTTTGTAGAAGCAAGTATCCAGTTTGTGGATGCCGACCAACTCGCCAGAGGGGGCGATGTCATCCTTGTTCGTGGAGCAATTAACCAGTTCGCATTTATCGTTCATCTGTACGTAGTACTGGTCTTGAAACTTGGTGACGGGTGTTATTAGCATGGCTGTATCATAGGCGCAATCTATCAATTCCCGGATAGCGCGACGCTCAAAGACAAGGTCAGACTCCAACAGAAGGAAACTATCATTGCCAATTGCTTCACGACAGTTATATAAAGTATACATACTGTTGGTCTCAGCGTAGCGTGGGCTAAACACGCACTGTATCTGTGGATACTTTTCCTGCAAAGCCTCGTAAGACTCTTTCTTGTAGCCTGTACCGATAATTATTTTTTCAATCCCGCAATCAATGAGTGTCTCAATGCTGCGGACTACCATAGGTTTGTCCTTGAAAGGGATGAAGCCTTTGGGTATCTTTTCTGTGTATTGTCCGAAGCGTGTACCCATTCCGGCAGCCATGATTACAGCAGTTCTAATCATAGACATAATATATGTTTATATGAAATTTTTATGTTGATGCATATAGAAAGCAATGCCTATACATATCCAGACAAGGAGCATCAAATAGGATTCTTGTCCGAAATGTACGCCGCTCAGTCCTGGTACGGGAACGAGTTGGAGTGTTATAAACGACAACGAGAATACGATGCCTAAACATGCCATAATGCGCAAAAAAGGTGTACCATCGCCATGATGCTTTATGCTCTTCAGCGTGGAGGCACATGTGAACAAGAAACCTATAGATGCACCGATGGCACTCATGTCTACAAACCAACCTAATGCCTCCCTGCCCAGTATCGGACCAGACAGAGATATCAATATGCAAAAGAGCAAAGCGTTGTACGGTGTGCCATATCGTGGATGTATTTTACTGAATATATCTGGCAGGTAGCCGTCTCTGCTCATGGAGAACATCAGGCGACTGGAAGCTAAGTAAAATCCCATAATACCCGAAAGGACTGCGCATGATACGGATATGCCTATAAGCAATTTTCCTGTCAGTCCGAGCATTTCTTCTGCAGCAATAAGGAGTACCCATTCGCCTGCCATCACCCGTTCAGGCCAGTTGGCAACCGCAATTGCAGCTACAGTATTGTTTGCTATATACACAACGCATCCGAATAGTATTGCCACAGCCATGATGAATAACACTTTACTGTGTGGAAATTTGAACTCTTCCACCGCTTGTGGGATTGTCTCAAAACCTACGTATGCCCATGGCGCAATGGCGAATGTAGCAAGAATAGCAGACAAGGCACCTTGTCTGCCTACGTGGGCAAACTGACTGATGGTCTCGGTTGTAGCTCCTGCAGCAATTGCGGCAGCGCGGTCGAATCCCCATACAGGTTCCAAGTTGGATAGCATGGCTTTACTGCTTACGAATGCCGTTATTGTAAGTGTCAATACAGAAAGTGCCAAAGCACTGGACAAGATAGTCTGAATGTATCCGGCTTTCTTTACGCCCCAGATATTAAGCAAGCCGAAGAGTATCAGTACAGCCATTGCAAAGACCATTTCTCCCATCCATACATCAAATCCAGCCACTGTATAGTGAAATCCCCATTTTAGTATTTCCGCATCACCATCAAGACCATCCACAATCAGGCTTATTGCAGTAGAGTTCATGGGAACGTTTGTCAGATATGCTGCTAACAAGAACCAAGCACAGAGATAAGCCGCTTTCTTGCCAAAATAGTTTTTTGTATAGTTGAACTCTCCACCACTCTTAGGGTGTCTGGGAACCATGTATGCATAGGCGAAAGCGATAATCATCATGACGATGCCACCCAATACCATAGCTATGGCTGTGCCGTCTACGCCAGAGTTGGGTAGAAATTTCTTTCCAGGATTAATAAATGCTCCCCAGCCGATGATGCACCCAAAGGCTAATGCCCATACGTGCGTCTTTGATAATTGTCTTTTGAATGTCGGTTGCCGGGAGTCCATCTTAATTATTTGTTGAGGAAGTCCATCAAAGCTGTTTTGTTTTCTATAGGTGTTGTTGTAGGTCGGCCTAAGTCTTTACGGTTTCCTTTCTTGACTTTAATTTCAATGAATGCAGGACATGGCTTCATTTTTATATCCCGTAAGATATTTGCAAGTTGTGTCTCATTATCTACAGTCATTACAGTCTTGTATCCCACAGCCTTGGCTATTGTGGGAAGATCTATTTTCAGTCCAACGGTTGGTTGGCCGCCTACGGAATCATGTGCACCGTTATTGAAAACGACATGAACGAGATTCTCCGGAGATTTATTCCCGATAATTGCCAGCGATCCCATGTGCATAATGACTGCGCCATCGCCGTCAAAGCACCACACCCTACGGTCTGGCTTCTCCAATGCTATGCCTAAGGCAATCTGTGATGCATGCCCCATGGAACCTACCGTAAGAAAGTCGCGTTCGTGCCCTTGATTCCAGGCAACACGCGCTTCAAAGAGTTCCCTGGAGATCATGCCTGTGGTGGAGACAATGATATCCTTGGGTGCAAGCGACGCGGCGACAGCTTTTATGGCATCCTCACGGCTCATAGTTAAATTGTTCTTTTCAATATTTTGTAGCTGGTAGATGTCAAAAGTGTCTTTCTCAATAATCAGTGCATATATCTCGTTGGTCGTTGTCATGAAGTCAACGGCTTTGTTTATTTGCTGTTGTGCTGTATCCTCATTTTTGCTTAGAATATCATATTTGATATTCATCGTGTCAAGCAGACTTGTCGTGACTTTGCCCTGTTTGATATGTTGCGGTTCGTCGTGTACTCCAGGGCGTCCGCGCCATCCGATAAGCAATAGCACGGGAATATTGTAAACTTCTTTATCGGTCAGTGAAGCCAAAGGATTGATGATATTGCCTTCGCCAGAGTTTTGCATATAGACAACGGGAATCTTACCTGTCGCCAGATGGTAACCTGTTGCAAGTCCCAGGGCACCGCCTTCATTGGCCGTAATGACATTGTGTTTTTCGTCCAAATGGTCCTGAATGTAGGCACAAATGTTCTTCAATAAACTGTCGGGAACACCTGCAAAAAAGTTGATGCCATATTTGCCTAACTCATCAATAAAAAACTGTGGTCTTATCATCTTCTTTTATTGTTTTTTGGT
>Ga0310695_10006009_pt1 | contig 20503 bp, 13 predicted proteins | sample RumenRJG_04DNA_FD_203882 | JGI IMG/M metagenome (GOLD analysis project Ga0310695, IMG submission 203882) | Bovine rumen microbial communities from Lethbridge, Alberta, Canada - RJG_04 (v2) (version 2) | ecosystem: Host-associated > Mammals > Digestive system > Stomach > Rumen | place: Canada...
ATGCTGGGCCGCCGACTGCTGGCACAGGGTGTGGAGGTGGAGTTCCTGTTGGGAGCTCGCACGTCGGCCGACGTGCTGCAGCTTGACCTCTTCCGCCAGACTGCCGAGACCCACGTGGCCACCGAGGATGGCTCATGGGGACACAAGGGACTTGTGACCGAGCACCCCATCCTGCAAGAGCCATGGGACCACATCGCCTGCTGCGGCCCGATGCCGATGATGAAGGCAGTTGCCGCCATCGCCCGCAAGCGTGGCATCAACTGCGAGGTGAGCCTCGAAAACGTGATGGCCTGCGGCCTGGGAGCCTGCCTATGTTGTGTCGAAGACACTGCCGACAAGGGCAATGTGTGCGTGTGTCAAGAAGGACCGGTATTTAACATCAAACGACTGAAATGGTAGATTTAAGCGTTAAGATAGGACAAATGCGCCTGAAGAATCCCGTGATGACGGCTTCGGGCACTTATGGGTTCGGCGAAGAGTATGCCGACTTGGTGGACCTGAGCCGTCTGGGTGGCATTGTGGTCAAGGGAACCACGCTGGAGCCGCGTCAAGGCAACCCTTATCCCCGCATGGTCGAGACCCCGAGCGGCATGCTCAACGCTGTGGGCTTGCAAAACAAGGGTGTCGACTATCTGGTCAACAACATCTATCCCCGCATCCGCGACTATGACACGGCGCTGGTGGTGAACGTGAGCGGCCGCACCATCGAGGACTATGTGGCGGTGTGCGAGCGACTGCGTCCACTAGACCGCATAGCCGCCGTCGAAATCAACATCTCGTGCCCCAACGTGAAGCAGGGAGGCATGTCGTGGGGCACAACGACAGCCGGATGCGAGAGTGTGGTGAGTGCGTGTCGCCGCGCCTGGGACCGCACGATGATAGTCAAACTCACGCCCAATGTGACCGACCTCGCCGAGATAGCACGCGCTGCCGAGGCAGCGGGAGCCGACTCGGTGTCGCTGGTCAACACGTTCCTGAGCATGGCCATCGATGTGGAGCGCCGTCGGCCCTACCTGTCGACCATTACTGGCGGACTGAGCGGAGCCGCCATCCGTCCCATTGCCGTGCGCATGGTGTGGCAAGTGGCACAGGCGGTCAAGGTGCCTGTCATCGGTCTGGGAGGCATCATGAACGGGCGCGACGCGGTCGAGTTCTTGCTGGCCGGAGCCACGGCCGTGCAGATAGGCACGGCCAACTTCATCGACCCGCAAGTCACCGTCAAGGTCGTTGACTACATCCAGGACTACATGCAGCGGCACCACATCGAGCGCATTGCCGACCTGAAAATGCTCTGACAGATTGAATACACAAATCGCGCCAGGATGATGATGTCACCTTGGCGCGATTCTTATTTGTATTGATATCAATACTTGCGCAGTATCTGGATTGTGGAGGTGTCGCTCATGAACACACAGAACAAACCCTGCGGTTCTTGCGCCGGGTCGCCCAGATAGGGGTCGCCGGGCTGCCAACGCTCGTGCAGCGGATGTGGCAGACCGCCCCATGCCCAGAAGTTGCAACCTGCCAGCACGGGCTCGTTGGCCACCATATCGAGCACGAAGTCATAGTAGCGGTCACGCGCCGCGGTGGTGGCATCGGGCGAGAAACTGAAACCGTCGCGCGGATAGCCAAACTCCTCGATGACAACAGGCTTGCCCAACTGCTTGGCTATGGCGACATGTGCCATGGCATACTTCATGCTCTCGGCACAAGCATTCTCGACATCGACCTCGCACGAGTCCTTGCGTGCCCAGCCCCAGTGGGTGGGCCACATGTGGATGGTGATATAATCGATGTTGGGGTCGGCCGAGATCTTGCGGAACAGCGTGGTGTCGCCATCGCACCCCACAAAGCCCTCGCCGCCCACCGAGATCAGGTGGTTCTTGTCGAGGCTGCGAATGAGGGCCGATGTCTCGCTGAGCCACTTGGCAAACGGCTCAAAGTTCTCATCGCCCTTGCCGAAGGGGCGCGGCTCGTTGCCAATCTGCCAAGCCATGATGGCGGGGTCGTCGACGTATGCCTTGTTGGTGTAACGGTTGGTGCGCCCCAGGATGTAGCGCACATAGTCGTAGAACAACTGGTGCGCGCTGTCGTTGGCGGCAAACATCGCCACATGGTCGACATAGGCATCATAGCCTGCCGAGTTGGGCAGCGGTGTCTTGCCCTTGCCCACCTGCTCCAGGTAGTAGCCAAATCCCCCACTCCACTCCCACGAGTTGTTGAGGTAGAGCACCGCCTTCATGTCGCGCTTGCCCATCTCGCTGAGCAGGAAGTCCAATCCGGCCAGAATGGTGTCGTTGTACTGCCCCGGTGCCTCTTGCAGCGTGGGCTCAACCTTGTCTTGCTCGCCACGGGCACCGTCGCTGCCCACCAGCACACGCAGGTTGTCGATGCCCAGGGCATGCAGCGAGTCGAGTTCGGCACACAGGCGCTCACGGTTGCCACCTTGGCCCTCGCTGCCCAGGATGGCGCCATACCAGAAGTTAGTACCCTTGAACTTATAGTCCTTCCCATTCACCACGAGTTTTGTGCCCTCATGCTGCACAAAAGCCGACTTGTCGGCCTGATTGCCGGCACACGATGCCACCAGCCACATTGCAGCCAGGCACCAACAGAGTTGTTTGATTATCTTCATTGTTGTCAACACATTTGAGAGCCACAAAGTTACACAAAACTCCCGAATCGCACAACACCTCGTTTGCTACTTTAATGGACAGACATAAGAACATGAGAGCATTTTGATTTGCGACAGTGATGGATAGACATAAGAACATGAGAGCATTTTGCTTTGCTACAGTGATGGATAGACAGACATAAGAACATGAGAGCATTTTGATTTGCGACAGTGATGGATAGACAGACAGAAGAACATGAGAGCATTTTGATTTGCGACAGTGATGGATAGACAAAAGAACAAAAGAAAAACATCACATCTTTGTGAATTGCTTTCAAATTTGTATCTTTGCAGTGGATATTGCAACCCGCCCGCCTTTTGGAACTCGGAGCGCACCCGTTGTGAATTGCTTTCAAATTTGTATCTTTGCACTGGATATTGCAACCATAGGCAACGGCGACCCATCCGAGAGGACGTTGTGAATTGCTTTCAAATTTGTATCTTTGCACTGGATATTGCAACGTTATCAAGAATTTAACGAAGTGTAGATATGTTGTGAATTGCTTTCAAATTTGTATCTTTGCACTGGATATTGCAACCGGGTGACATGCAGCATCTTGCGGCGATGCGTTGTGAATTGCTTTCAAATTTGTATCTTTGCACTGGATATTGCAACCCTGCCACAGATCGCGCGTGTCGGTGCTACTGTTGTGAATTGCTTTCAAATTTGTATCTTTGCACTGGATATTGCAACCCAGTCGGCAGCCGTAGTCGTCAGTCCCAGTTGTGAATTGCTTTCAAATTTGTATCTTTGCACTGGATATTGCAACAGCGGGCAGAACATCAAGAGCATCAACGGGGTTGTGAATTGCTTTCAAATTTGTATCTTTGCACTGGATATTGCAACAGCGACATAAAGACGCTTGCCGAGCGTGACGTTGTGAATTGCTTTCAAATTTGTATCTTTGCACTGGATATTGCAACCCAACCAGCCCAACCAGTCATAGTTACATAGTTGTGAATTGCTTTCAAATTTGTATCTTTGCACTGGATATTGCAACTTGGCGGGGCATGTCTTGCGGCCATCGTCGGTTGTGAATTGCTTTCAAATTTGTATCTTTGCACTGGATATTGCAACCTACTACAACACGATGTACAACATGGGCGGTTGTGAATTGCTTTCAAATTTGTATCTTTGCACTGGATATTGCAACTAAGGTCATAATGCAAAGTAACACTGACCCGTTGTGAATTGCTTTCAAATTTGTATCTTTGCACTGGATATTGCAACCTCGCCTAAGTTCGTTAATACTCACAAACGTTGTGAATTGCTTTCAAATTTGTATCTTTGCAGTGGATATTGCAACGCATCGGGCTTACGCAGAATCATCTGCGCGTTCTTGAGACTCAGATAAGCAGGATTGCCGATATATATAGTACGCTTCACCATACGCTAATACTCCCCAACAGCGACAATCTGCCCTAGATGGTCGACACGCACCTTAACGATACCTTTCAATCCAGCAAAACTCGTTATTCTAATCCAAGTTTTGTCTTTTAGTCTCTTGTCCTCCTGCACATTGGTCTCCAAATGATGGCGGAAAACATAATCTTTTGTTGCTAACTTCTGTACACGATATAGGTGACGGCTGATGACATTAAGATTTTGCGGGTCTTGTAAGTCCAACTCAAGAGGATTGAAACCTTCGGTCTCATCGGGGAAGACAAAATACTCATTTCGCTTCATGGTGAACAGGAACTTCCATCCCGACTCGTGATTATAATTTTTATCAACAATCGGGAGGCCTTGCTGAGCACGCTCATTGGCCTCGAAGAAAGAGACAATGTGTTCTTGCCAATTGCCATTGACATCCTCAAAGATTGCCACATGATGATTGTTGCTCGTACTGACATAGTCGACCGGCAATGTGCTGCCCTTCTCATCAATGATGAGTTGACCGAACTTATCGCGCTTGTCGTGCAAAGGCGTTGCCACATTTACGCCAGTGATAGTTACGCTCTTGATGGCAATACCTTTCTCTTTGTTCAGCCAAATGGGGTTATCGTCAAGATTAGTAAAAGCCTTAGCGGCTTCCCCACCAAACTCATCCAGACGCCGCTGCAGGATTTCGCGGATTGCCTTGTCTACAACCTTATACACTTTGAGGTCCTTAGTGATGGGGCGACGAATGGTGAAACGAGGTATCAACTGCACAGTTTTAACCTTTGCCGGCACTTGTACTGCATGAAGAATGTCGGCATATAGCGGATTTTTTTCGAGTGAATTCCTACCAGTGAAAGCCTTTTTAGGGTCACCCCCAAATTCATCCAGTCGTTTCAACAATGCGATGCGATAGTCTTGCCGGGCAACTGTCGATATCTTCTCGGCATCAAATTTGGCACCCACGGTTTCAATCTTTGTTTCATATTGATATTGAGAGCCAAAAACCGTCTCGTTGTGCATCTGTGCACGGGGTGTCAGTGTCACTTGACGTCTGATACCGCCCTTGGTCTTGATGCGGTTCACACTAGGAGTAACAACCTTGTTTTTTGCTTTGATAGATACCAAGATTTGGCTCATGTGTTCGAGAACCGCAGCGCGCAATTGGTCGTAGGGCATCGGGGGGATGAATCTACCCGAGTGGGTGATTTCTTTTCGCTGGATGGCAAATGCAGCCTGGTCAAGTTTCTTCCCGTCACTGGCATTCACATTGTTGATCAGTTGAATGTGTGACGGGCGTGTGAATGCGATGGTGAGTGCATCGAGTGCGTGATGCCGATGGTCATTGCGCTTGGTCCAGTCATGAATGATGCGCTTGACATGCCCTTCCTTGTTTTTGACTTCCTCGGTCATGCCCACAGCCTTGTATTTTTCCCAATTGAGTTCTTTCATCACATCGACGAGTTGCCAATCTTCACGCAAACGAGCGGTGATGCTTCCCGTCGTTGTGACCACGCGGCGTGTTACTAATCCCAAGAGTTCTGTTGCTTTGCGAGCGATATACTGTGAGTCGCTGAGGTCACGGTTCAAGAATCCGCTGGGGATATGTTCCTCGTCGGTCAACAACAACTCCCGCTTCTTGCGATCGAGAATCATCGCCACACGGGCTTTATAGTCGTCAATGGCTTGTGGCCCAAATTTGGCCATCACATAGTCAAATGCCGTCTGGTCAGCCTTTTCAAGATTAGCCGAACGAGTCTCAATTGTTTTGTTGTTCTGTGAGTCATCAAACAACTTGGCTTGTGGAATGATATGCTCAATGTCAAAATCACGAGAGAAAAGTTTCTCTTTTGCAATATAAGTACTTGTATAGAGAGTCTTGTAGCCCAGAGGCTCTAGTTCTTCGTACAATCGATAACGGATGATGTCATTGCGTGTAGGATTGGAGATGCCGAAAGGTTGTCCTTTGAGAATACTGACAATCTGGTCGGTCTCTTTTGTTCTCTTAGCGATTCGCTCGGTCGCTTTCTCACGCTGCTCTCGAGTCTGCTTGAGTTCACGGGCCATTTCGACATGGATTTCATCGAATGGTCCATACTGGGCAATCGCACCATTGACCACATGAATCATCTGGTTCAAGATTTTCTCAACCACTGGATTGCGCAGTGATCCACATGGCATGATTTCCAATGCCGTCAGCAATTGCTTTTGGTCAATTTCTGCTCTTGTGAGTGAATTCTTTGAGTGCCGGTAACCTGCCAACTCGCATGCCTCACTATAGAGGTGCCCCTGCTTCAAGAATGGCAGAATCTTCTTGATGGCCTTTGCACTCACTGAACCATAGTCCGCCTGAAATGTCACCGCCACAAGGGCTTTGGCATACTCTGAATTAAGACCAGTCAATTGCTCTATCTTCCTGAGCAAACCTTCAGTGCCAGTTTTAGAACTATCTCCCTCGTAGGAATACAACAAGTGCCACAGTTTATATGCCGCACTATTTTCGGCTTGAGAGTCATCAAAACTCAAGAAATCGGTCTTGGCTCCCAACACACCGAAAACAGCCGACAACTGATGTTGCTTTTGCTCCACAGTCATCTTGTCAAACTCATCAATGTCATGTCCGCTCCACTCCAAGATTTTCTTGTATGCCTCGACAAGAGCCACTTGCGTCGTATTTCCCTGAATGGCATCGTAATTGAGACGATAACGCTTGGCGGGGAGCCCCAGGATTTTGAGTATAGCCGACTTTTTGAGTTCCTTACTGTAGGTGAGCGCATCATGAAGCACGAGCCTTTGATTGTCGTTCAACGCAAAACCAGATTCTTCATTGGCATTGTCGTCATAGATGATAACATTGTTGATCGTCTGCCATAACTTGAACTCTTGGTAGAGTGGTGAACTCTTGGGACATACACGTGAACCGGATAGCACTTTTTTATCATTACCCTTTGCAGTCTTCACGACAATCTCACGGCTCTCAAACTCACAGAATGAAATTAATCCTTTCTGTGATTTGAGTTTGCGCTGGTAGAAGATGATGGTGTCACGAACTTCTTCTTTCAGCGCATTGGTCAACTCAGGGTGGAATCTCTTCTGTGTTTCCCAAATCGTTTCAAATTCATTGAGATAGTCCTGGCGATAAAAAACACGGTTCTTGAGTCGGTAGTGCGGGTCGGCATCCAGTTTGCTCATCAAGAACTCGCCCACAGTCATGTGTGCAATCTCCAACTCCTTGCTCAAGTCACTGATATTGCCCAGATACCCACTGGCAGCAGAAATTGCCCCATTCACCTCGACAAGTGCAGTAGCGACAGCCTCTAGTTCCATCTTTTGATGAAGAGACTGTGTGCGCCACCGATAATAAGTCAGCATCCTGACCTTGCGATCTTTCACCTCGGCAGGCACAACGTGACACAGCGCCTTGAATAGTTCAACAGTTCTTGACCTGCTCTGACCTTGCATCCGCTCTCTAGCCTCGTCGGTCAAGATCTCAGGATAATACTGCTGCTGCTTTGCCCATATTGCACCGAACTCAGCCATCAGATCAGATCGATAGAAACTGGGTATTAAGCGCGACGATGTGTTCTGCAACAAATCATAGGTCAACTCACCAGGTGTCAGATGCTCATTATAGAGACGACGAGCAATGACCATGCCGTCAATCAATTCGCCCTCTTCCTGATTATTTGCCTTACGATTGCTCTTGTAACCACGCTTCTTGTTGATCATCAGCAACACTCTAGCCAATTCATTGAGTGATATCTCTTCTTTAGCCGCTTTTGCACGCAGACGATAAGTCTCAAAGGTGGTTCGGTTCCCATCTTCGCACAAGACAGCATCATCGGTGATAATGCCATTGCGAGTGAGTATTGCGATAAGATGTTCACGCCTTTGCTTGTATCGTTGCAAGTTGCGACGCATGCCGCGCTTGAGGGTTCGATCAGCAGTCGTTGTGACGCTTTTACCTTTCTCGAAGTTATCTTTCTCGTCGGTAGTAAGCGGATTCACGCGGACACCCATTTTCACAATACCCGATTTTTCATTCTCTTGTTCTGACTGATCTATAACAGCCCATCCTATACTGGTTGTTCCGAGGTCTAAGCCCAAAATTCTTTTCATACTTTATTGAATAATGTGTTCGGTAAAGAAAGAGTGTGCAAATATACAAAAAACGCAGAAATAAATCAAATTCTTACTCATTTTTTTGGTAGGTATAAAAAGAAGTTGTACTTTTGCAGTACAAATTTGAAGCAATTCACAATAAGGATTATTCCGTTGTGAAAACATCAAGGGCGGGTTCTACTCGTCCTTTTTCTTATTACTGGATATAATCTCTAAAACATTAACGTTGAAGGCTAGAAGATGAGGTAGCCGGTGAGGCCGGCGAGGAGGATGACGAAGATGGGATGGATGCGGGTGAAGTAGACGCAGCAGAATGAGGCGATGCAGATGATGATGGAGATGATGCGATGGGTGGTTTCGTAACCGAAGTTCTCGCTGTTCATGAGCAACAGGGCGGCGCTGGCGATGAGGCCGACGACGACGGGGCGCAGTCCGCTGAAGGCTGCCTTGACGGCAGGGCTGTCGTGGTGTCGTCTGATCCAGTGACTGGCGAAGAGGACGAGCAGGAACGGGGGCAGCACGACGGTGAAGGTGGCAACAATGGAGCCCCAGACTGAGCCTGTGACGACATAGCCGATGTAGGTGGCACTATTGATGCCAATGGGGCCGGGAGTCATCTGCGAGATGGCAACGATGTCGGTGAACATCTGGCTAGTGATCCAGCCAGAGCCGACGACTTCGCGCTCAATGAGCGAGAGCATGGCATAGCCTCCGCCGAAGCCGAATAATCCTATCTTGAGGTAGGCCCAGATTAGTTTGAGCATAAGGGGTTAGGGGTTAAGGGTTAGGGGTTAGGGTTGTTGCTTCTAAATCCAGACTTCATACTTTCCAGATATTGGGGGTTAGGGTTGTTGCTTCTAAATCCAGACTTCATACTTTCCAGATATTGGGTGTTAGGGTTGATTTCCTGACATTCGTTCAAAACTGGACTTCAGGCCACTGAGCATGCGTGATATGTGCTCGACACTCGTTCGGGCATCATCTAACTCACACTGCTCCAAATAGTTCAGATCATTGGCAAGGATCAATTGGCAGTAAACCTCCATTAATGAACCGTAAGCATATTCAATGAACCGCACTTTGTCTTTCCATGCTCTTCTTCCACTTCCTTCGGCAATATTTGAGGGTATAGAAATGGCAGCACGACGGATCTGATCGCAGAGACCAAATTTCTCAAATGCAGGAAATCTTGATTGCAATTGATAGACATAGAGCACAAACTTGCGTGCTTCTTGCCAAACTTCTAAATTTTCGAACGAGTTCATAATCGAGTGTGAGAATAATTGGTGAGTTGCTGCTAAAACCTTAACCCCTAACCCTTAACCCTTAAACTAAGAAGGTAGCCACCGAGGGCACCGAGGACGATGTAGATGATGGGGTTGCTGATGACGGGGAGGTGGCTGTAGATGAGCAGCGCGACGGCAATGGGGATGATGACGGTGCGCCAAGTGATGCCTGCCGCCCGCGCAGTGGTGATGACCGGTGCAATGATGAGCGCAACGACGGCGGGACGGATGCCCTTGAAGATGCTGGTGAGGGTGGCGTTGTTCTTGATGGTGTCGGGGGTGAGGAACATGGCAATGGCAAGAATGATGCAGAACGAGGGCAAGATGGTGCCGAGGGCGGCAACTATGCTGCCCTTGAACCCGCGCAGACGGTCGCCGATGACCGAGGCGATGTTAACGGCAAGAATGCCCGGCATGGCCTGTGCCACAGCCAGCAGGTCGAGGAACTCATCGGCGGGGAGCCAATGGTGCTTGTCAACAATCTCGCGCTGGATGATGCTGATCATGGCCCATCCACCGCCGAAGGTGAAGAGCCCTATCTTGAAGAATGTTATGAAGAGGCTGGTGTACAAGTTTTTTTAATTGAGAATTGTGAATTGAGAATTAAGAATTAAGAATTATCGCCCACAAGATGGTTATTTAATTGCCGAGAATAATTCGGCAAGGACGTACATGGAGCCGCCGATGTAGATGAGGTCGCTAGGGCTTGCGGCTTCACGGGCAGCCTGGAGGGCGGTCATCACATCGCGATAACACTCGCCTGTCAGGCCATGAGCCGCAGCCATCGTGCGGAGTTCGTCGGCCGGTAAAGCACGGGGTGTCGACGCCTGCGTATAATAATAGGTGGCTTCGCGAGGCAGCAAGGGCAGGATGTGCTGCAAATCCTTGTCGCGCATGAAGCCCATGACCATGTGCAGGTGGTCGTAGTGTTCATGCCTCAACTGGTCGACAACGGCAGTTATGCCTGCAATGTTGTGCCCCGAGTCGCAGATGGTGCGACATGGTTCAGTGGCAATTGTCATCCAGCGCCCCATCAGGCCTGTGGTGCTAGCGATGCGGTTGAACGAGGCTTTGATTAAATCGGGATTAAGATTCAGCCCCATCTGCTCGAGTATCTGCTCGGCTGTGAGTGCCGTGTTGATGTTGTGACGCTGGTAATCGCCTGCCAACTCGCAAGTGACGATGCCATGACGAGTGGTGTTGACAACGAGGCTGCCAGCCTCATGGTCGATATCGAGGACCTGCGGATGGTCTTGGGCAAATGTGATGGGGGCCTGCAGCAAGTGAGCCGTCCGCTCAAACACCGGGCGAGTCTCGGCATCGGCCTCGCCAATGACCACCGGCACATGAGGCTTGATGATGCCAGCCTTCTCGCCAGCAATGAGTGGCAGCGTGTGTCCCAGGAACTCGGTGTGGTCGAGCGAGACGTTGGTGATGACACTGAGGATGGGCATAACGATGTTGGTGCTGTCGAGCCTACCACCCATGCCTGTCTCGATGACTGCGATGTCGACCTGCTGGTCGGCAAAGAAACGAAATGCCATGGTCGAGGTCAACTCGAAGAATGACGGCGTGCCGTGGTAATCCATGTCATGAAACTCCTGGACGAAGCGTGTGACCTCGTCCTGCGAGATCATCTCGCCGTTGACACGGATGCGCTCACGGAAGTCGACAAAGTGAGGCGACGTGAACAAGCCCACGCGATAGCCATTGAGTTGCAGCATCGACGCCAGCATGTGCGAGACCGAGCCCTTGCCATTGGTTCCGGCAACGTGGATGATGCGATAGTTGCGATGCGGATGCCCGAAAAGCGCGTCCAGATCACGGCTGGTCTGCAATCCTGGCTTATAGCCACCAGCGCCCTGTCGCTCAAAGGCCGGGCGCTGGTTATATAGGTAGTCAATAGTTTCTTGGTAATTCATCCTTATTCTAATTGAGAATTGTGAATTGTGAATTGAGACCGCACTGCGCGCAGGTGAACCGTGATAGCGGTAGACCGTGGCGCGGGTTGTGGGGCAGTGACGGTAAAATAAAAAAAGCCAGTCGGGCTATAAGCCGGGTTATGTAACTGCCATGATGGCAGTCGCCTGTCATTTATCTGTCCGACACATTGCTGCGCCGATATAGCTGTCTACCCCCCGACAATGGACGAGCAGCCCTTAACTGCCGGTATACTTGACATTGCAACTCACAGGTGGTGCGGCATGACGTGTCGCCACGCCATCCGGTGGGCTCTTACCCCGCCTTTTCACCCTTACCAACCGATGATTGGCGGTCATTTTCTGTCACCTTAACCCCAAGGTCACCCCTGGCTTCCCGTTAAGAAATGTGATGCTCTGTGTTGCCCGGACTTTCCTCTCGGCGGCCGTCTCCAGTGACGCCGAGCGACAAGCCACCCAACTGGCGGGTGCAAAGTTACTACAAAGTTTTCAGTTTTCGGTTTTCGGTTTTCGGTTTTTTGAGTCAGATGCAGTTTTTTTGTTGTTAAACCAGTTAAAAAGGGCCTATTTGTTGCTTAAAAACTGCTAAAATACGGCATTTTGGCATTGTGGTTGCAAATAATAATAGTACTTTTGACGTTGTAAAGCAAAAGTTAAATTTAACGATTACAAATTTTAAAACGGACAATATTTTAACATTTAAGATTATGAAAAAGAATAGTAAGATTGCCTTGATGCTCGTTGGAGCATCGGTACTAGGATCAGCGACTACGCTGATGGGCGAGAGTGCGCTGCGCAGCGCAGGCTATGATGTAGACACCTACATCCCCAGCAAGGAATCGGTCAGTATGGACGACAGTTTTGTACGCACAGCATCTAACCGCACCGCCATCGCAGCCGGTGTTGACTTCACTGGCGTGGCCGAGAGTACAATTAACAGTGTGGTTAGCATCAAGAGTTTTGAGACACCCAAGCAGCAATATTATCAAGGTGGTGGCATCGACCCGTTTGAGTTCTTCTTTGGCCCAGGCTTCGGTTTCGGCAACGGCCAGCGTGGTCGTTCGCAGCAGCCCGAGCAGAAGAGCGAACCGCAAGCCAAGGGCACAGGTTCGGGCGTGATCATCAGCAACGACGGCTACATTGTGACCAATAACCACGTGATCGATGGTGCCGAAAAGTTGGAGGTGACACTGAACGACAATAGCAAGTACAACGCAACCGTTGTGGGCACCGACCCCAATACTGACATCGCACTCATCAAGATCAATGGCGCCAAGAACCTGCACCCCATCACCTTCGGCAACAGCGATAATGTCAAGGTTGGCGAGTGGGCAGTGGCTGTGGGCAACCCCTTCGGCTTCAACTCGACAGTGACCGCCGGCATCATCAGCGCCAAGGGGCGTGGTCTGGCCGAGAGTTCAAGCATGGGCATCAAGTCGTTTATCCAGCACGATGCCGCCGTCAATCCCGGCAATAGTGGCGGCGCATTGGTCAATATGGCCGGCGAGTTGATTGGCATTAACACGATGATATACTCAACCACAGGCACCTATTCGGGCTGTTCGTTCTCAGTACCTAGCAACACGGTGAAAAAGGTGGTTACCGACCTCAAACAATATGGCACCGTGCAACGTGCTGTCTTCGGCATCATATACACCGAACTTGATGCCGACAAGGCCAAGGAGCACAAGATCACTGTCACCAACGAGGGTATCTATGTTGCCAAAGTGAACGACCGCAGTGCCGCCATGGAAGCCGGCATTGAGGAGGGCGATGTGATTGTGAAACTGAATGGCGTTAGCGTGAAGAACAGCGGTGAGATGCAGGAGCAGATGAACAAACTGCGCCCGGGCGACAAGGCCGAGGTGAGTTACTACCGCGACAACAAGTTGCGCACAACTACTGTGACCTTCAAGAACAACCAAGGCAACACCAAAATCACCAAGAGCAGCGACATCATGTCACTGGGTTGCGCCTTTGCCGAGTTGAGCAGCAAGGAGAAGAGAGACTTGAACATCTCGCATGGCGTGAAGGTGGCCGGTCTGCAAGCAGGCAAGTTCAAGGCTAATGGCATCAAGAACGGCCTGATCATCACTAGCATCAACCAGCAGCCTGTCGACAGCCAGGACGATGTCGAGCAAATCTACAACAAGATTATGCGCTCGCAGGACGATGACAAGGTGATGGTGATTACCGGCTTGACCCAGACGGGCAAGAAGGTCTACTATGCCGTCGACTTGAGCGACCTGGAAGAGTAAGTTCTGCTGTAGTTCCATAGCACAAGTTTTCATGGGATAAGAAACCACCGGAAACTAATATCCGCAAAAAAGTTGGCCTTCGGGTCAACTTTTTTACTCCAAGAATGGCTGCTTGGCACGATTTTTGCTATTAAAAAGCGGATATTAGACGAGTGGTTTTATATCAGTATCAGTATTAACACCAAAACACGATTAACACACATGAGACAAATTAAGATTTCCCAGCAAATTACCAATCGCGAGACGGGGGCCCTGCAGCGTTACCTGCAGGAGATTGGACGCATCCCGATGATCAGCACCGATGAGGAGATTGCCCTTGCCGAGCGCATCCACCAGGGCGACGAGGAGGCCGTTCAGCGCCTTGTGGCGGCCAACCTGCGTTTTGTCGTCTCGGTGGCAAAGCAGTACCAGAATACGGGCATGAGTCTGCTCGACCTGATCAACGAGGGCAACCTTGGCCTGATTCGCGCTGCCCGCAAGTTTGACGAGACGCGTGGCTTCAAGTTCATCTCCTATGCCGTGTGGTGGGTGCGTCAAGCCATGCTTCAGGCGCTTGCCGAGCAAGGACACATCGTCCGCCTGCCGCTGAATCAGGTCAACATTCAGGGTAAGGTGAACAAAGCCATCAATGCGTTTGAGCAGGAGAACCAGCGCAAGCCCTCGATTAGCGAACTTGTCGCCATCCTCGACATGCCCGAGGAGCGCGTGTTTGACGCATTGGTGTCACAGGCCCGCCAGACCTCGGTGGATGCACCGTTTGCCGACGGCGAAGAGAATTGCCTGCTTGATGTGCTGGCCGACAACGACACTCCCAGTGCCGATGCCGGCGTGACACGCGAGGGCTTGTCGCACGAGATGGCTATCACGCTGCAAAATCTGCAGCCTCGCGAGCGCGACATCCTGATGATGTCGTTTGGCATTGGCGGTCCCGAGTTGTCGCTCGACGAGATCGGTGCGCGCTTTGACTTGACACGCGAGCGTGTGCGCCAGATACGCGAGAAGGCCATTCGCCGCCTGCGTGGCCACAACAGCCAGAACCTGAGACCCTACCTCTAATTGATTTATGGTGAAAGGGTTAAGGGTTAGGATTCTTACAAGAATCCATCAACATTGCTGGTTCTATAGCCTCTTTACTTTAAACTTTGACGCTAACTCCAGGAGTTGCTAATTTTTGTAAAATTGGCAACTTTTGGTGGTTTCGATTTGGTAGTGTGAAAAAGATATAGTAATTTTGCGTGCTTAAAATCATCACAACTAAAGATGAGACAACTCAAGATTACAAAATCGATCACCAATCGTGAGAGCGCTTCGCTTGACAAGTACCTCCAGGAGATAGGCCGCAAGGAACTGATCACTGTCGATGAAGAGGTGGAACTGGCCCAGCGCATTCGCGAGGGTGATCAAGTAGCACTTGACAAACTCGTTAGCGCCAACTTGCGCTTTGTCGTTTCGGTAGCCAAGCAGTATCAAAACCAAGGATTGAGTCTTCCAGACTTGATTGACGAGGGAAATCTAGGCCTGATTAAGGCGGCTCAGAAATTCGACGAAACGCGTGGCTTCAAGTTTATCTCTTATGCGGTATGGTGGATTCGGCAGTCGATTCTTCAGGCACTTGCCGAGCAGGCTCGCATAGTGCGTCTTCCACTCAACCAGGTCGGCTCGTTGAACAAGATTGGCAAGGAACTGTCAAAGTTTGAGCAGGAACATGAGCGCCGTCCCAGCGCCGAGGAACTTGCTGAGCGTCTTGACATCCCTGTCGAGAAAATCAGCGACACGCTCAAGGTGTCGGGTCGTCATGTGAGTGTCGATGCTCCGTTTGTCGACGGTGAGGACAACAGTCTGCTGGACGTTCTGCCCAACGACGACAGCCCCATGGCCGACTCAACCTTGACCCAAGAGTCGCTGAGCAAGGAAGTAAACCGCGCCCTAGATCAACTGAATCCGCGTGAACGCGACATCCTGAAGATGTTCTTCGGCATTGGATGTCAGGAGATGACGCTCGAAGAGATTGGTGCCAAGTTTGACTTGACTCGCGAGCGAGTGCGACAAATCAAGGAGAAAGCCATCCGCCGCCTGAAGGGGCAGAAGAGCAAATTGCTCAAATCCTATCTGGGCTAACGGCAATGGTAAAGCATTAAGGTACTGGCTGTCTAATGAGGGCAGCCTTTTTTGTTTTTCAGCGACATAGTCGCTGAACACCTGAAGGCAACAGAATCGCTGAACACAAGAAAACGACAGTGGGATCCTCGAGAGAGGACCCCACTGTTGTGGTGTGATATTGTGTGATTACTTCATAGCCTCGACATACTTGCGGAGAGCTTCGTTCTCGGGATCGTGCTGCAGCCACTTGCGGTAATACTCCTTGGCCTGTGCCTTGTCGCCCAACTGGAACTCATAGTTGGCCAGGTAGTTGTAGATGTAGCGGTAGTAGCGATCGTATCCACTCTTGTCCTCCTTGGCCTCCAGGATACTGAGCAGCTCCTTGTAGGCCGGGACAGCCTTACCCGTGATCTTGTCGCCCTCGATGAGCTTGGCCAGGCTTGCCTTCTGGTTGACGATCTGGACGTTGCCAGGCACCAACTTGTCGGCCTCGTCAAGGTACTTCTGCGACTTGGCGATGGCATCGGCCTTGACGGCCTCGTCCTGCGTGTCGCTAGCCAGGAAGTAGAGGTAGCGCGAGAGCGAGAAGATGTCGTTGGCCTTGGCCATGTCACCGTCATAGAGACGCTGGTAGAACTCGATGGCCTTGGGATAATTCTGCGCGTCGGCATAGGAGTCACCCAGGTTGCGGATCAGGTCCTCGTTCTTGGGATTGATGACCAGTGCCTGCTCAAATGCCTTGATTGCCTCTTCGGGCTTGCCAGCCTCTTGGAGTGCCTTGCCATAGTCAGTGTAGTCGCGGCTCTCATATTCTGATCCAACAGGCTTGGGCATAGCGAAGAACTGCTTGCCTGCCTCAACAGCCTCGTTCCACTTCTCGAGCATGTCGAGGTTGTAGAGTTGCATGCGACGCATGTAGAAGACCTTATCGTCGGTGGGGTTCAACTTGCCGATGAGGCTCGTAGCCAGGTCATAACTCTGCTGATACTTCTCGCCGAAGAACAGGAGTTGGACATAACGCACCTCGTCTTGAGCAAAGTGGTTGGGGTTCTGGATGTACTCACCATACTTCTCGGCAGCCTTAGCGCCCTGGTTGTCGCTGTAATACTTCTCAGCCAACTGACGCTGCACCAGTGCCTGGTTGGGTGCCTTGACATTGAGTTCTTCAAGACGCTCAATAGCCATGGCCGGATTGACGTTGAAGTAGGTGTTAGCATACTTGACGTAAGCCTCGACATTATCAGGGTCGTTGGTGAAAGCCATCTCATAGAGAGCTGCGGCTTCGCCCCAAATGCGCTGGTCGGCCTTCATGTCGCCCGAGAAGATGTGACTGTCGGGATCGGTCATGTTCCACTTCTGGGCATTCTTGATGCATTTCTCGATGTCCTTGGCATAGGTGGTTGGATTGGCGGCATAGTAAGCGCGTGCAATCTCAATCTCCAGTTTAGGATCTTTCTTGCGCATCTTGCGAGCCTGCTCGAGTAAATCCTTGGCTTTAGCACCCTTCTTGAGTTCAAGTGCAGCCTGACCAATGAGGTTGTAAGGGTTATTGGCGTTGGCTGCGAATCCCTTGTCAAAGTAAGACTTAGCCTCGTCGAGTTTTCCCTGCTTGAGCGCAATTTGGCCCAGATAGTAGAATGCCTCGCTCTTGTCGGTGCTGGCAGCGTTAAGGTTGCGCTCGAGCAATTCCTTAGCATTGTCCAGTTGGTCCACCTTGTAGTACTCGATGCCATCTTTGTAGCCCTGTGCCGAGCTGACAATGGCTGCTCCTGCGAGGAGGAGACCTGCGATAAAGAATCTTGCTTTCATTGTAGTGTAGTTTTTATAGTGTTATTAATTAAAATCGTTGCTTTGCCATCACAATTGCAATCAACGTGCCAAAAGTGTTAAAATTGCGACAAAAGTCAAGCAAATCGCACGATTTAACATCGCTTTGCAATCAATGACGAAAATTTGGCATCACTTTACTGCCTCGACATACCTCACAGGCTCGGCGGCAGGTAAGATACCCGTCTGCAGGATAATTTTCTGACCGATAACCCCAGTCAAGAAGGAGAAAAAGCCATGATCGAGAGTGCCCCCCGCACTGGCGTCAATTGCCCAAATCTCGCGGAACAGCGGATATTCGCCCGTGTTGATATAGGCTTGATAAGGTTTGCGTGCTGTTATCTGATCATCAGCTCTGATGGCCAGAACCTTAATCTTGTCGGTGAAATCAATGACACTAACCTCATTCTTATTCTTCAGTTCATCGATGCGTTGCTCCATGGTCTTCTCGGTTGCCTTCATGTCTGCAGTAATCCAACTGACCCCGACAAAGCCAATGGCATTCTTGTTGCCCATGACAGCCTTGAAGACATCCTCGGTCGACTTCTGGGCAAAGAATGTGATGGTGTTGCCAAAGTCCCGGCCCTCGGTGAACTTGTCCTTGAGGTAATGCATCAGTCCCGAGCCCGAGTGGTCAAGCACAATCTTGATTGAGTCACGCTTGAGCGTTGTGGGGAACAACTGCCCCCACTTGCGAGAGTGGCCAGTGAAGATTTCTTTGAGTTCGCTCATCGAGAGTTCGTCAATGTCGTTAGCCGTGTTGACGATGACGGCAACAGCATCGACAGCAATCTTGCGTGAGCGGTGCGCCCTGCCCTGCTTCTGCAAGATGTCGCGCTGCTGGTCGGTGAGGTCACGCGATGTGATGATGAGGTCAACCTTCTTGTGCATGAGCGAGTCGAGTGCCGATGCCTCATCGGTGTAGTTGACCATGATGCTCGCATCGGGATAACTGTACTCAAACACCTCGACCTCCTGATCAAGGATATTGCGGAAACTCTCGTCGCAACTGATCTTGGCGATACCACTCGTGCTGGTATTGGTTGCCGTGTTTTGTTTGCATGCCACGGCTAGAACAAAGAGCGCGGCAATGATGAGCAGTCGATAGGTTTTGTTCATTTCTTTGAATCCTGATAACAATTCAACTCACAAAGTTAGTTCAAATTGCGGGTTCATCAAAATAAAAGTTGAAGTTTTAGTAATTTTTCAACAAAAAATGCCGCTGAGCAGTTGCTCAGCGGCATTTTCATGTTATAGAACCAAACCGGGTGATTAGTTGGTACCCTGCAGTTTGAAGTTAACTGGCAGCGTGTACCACACACGCACGGCCTGTCCATTCTGACGTCCAGGAGTGAACTTGGGCAGCGACTTACAGACGCGCACAGCCTCACGGTCCAGATCTTTGTCAACCGAGCGGACAACCTTCACGTCACCGACGTGTCCGTCCTTCTCGACCACGAACTGCACCACGACCTTACCCTGGATATTGTTCTCCTGAGCCATGGTCGGATACTGGATGTGCGAGCTCAGATACTTCATCAGTGCGGCGTCACCACCCGGGAATGCGGGCGGCTGCTCAACTGATCTGAAGATCTCTTCGGGCTTCTTCTCCTCTTTAACCTCGACCTTCTTCTCAACAACGACCTCATCCTTGAGGGTGCGTGTCACGTTACGGTCTTCGGTACCCTTGTCATTATCCTTCTGTCCGAAAGCTGTGGTAGTTTCCTTCAGCTCGTCCTGAGTCTTAATCTCGTCCTCAGCCTTGACCTTCTCATCCTCGACGATGCGGAGCTCGGTAACCTTGACGGTGTTCAGCACTTCCTCGGGCAGCACCTCAGGTTTGGGCTGCTCCAACTTCTGCTGTTCTTCCTCTTCGGGTTCCTCGTTCTGCTCCATGTCGATGGCGACCTCCTCTTGTTGCAACTCCTCGGCGAGTCGACGCTCGGCCAGATACTCCTGGACCTTTGCAATCGAAACGGCGGCAGCCACAACTAGGATAGCGCCGATGATGGTATAAAGCACGGCTTTGTTGTGACGCTTGGTCGAGGTGGTTCGCATTTCATAAGCACCGAAGTCCTTATTCTTGCCCTCAAACACAAGGTCGCACCATTCACGCGATGAAAGATCTACATCTTTTCCCATAATTTGTCAATGCTTTAGTAGTTAAACATATAAACCATTCATCACACATTATTGCCCAACTTCTTGACCCTGCAGCAAGATCATCATGGCCGAGTCAACCTGGTTGATGCGGTCAATCTGATAACGACTGATGTTGTTGATCTGCATCTCGTCGAGCACACTCACCACGTGAGCATAACTTGCATTAGGTGTGGCCTTAATGATCACAACGGGGCGTTTGAGCGTCGAGTCATTGCGGATTTGACGCGCTTTGACCTTGTAGATTGAGTCGTTCTGCTCCTCATTCTTACTGAACTTCATGTCTTTCCAGTCTTTCTTGAGTTCCTCAATCCTAGCCACAACTTCCTTGTTGCGTTCACGCAAAATTTCACGAACAGCGGGCAGTGCGCCACCGGTCTTGTTGCCAAACTCGACTTGCTTCATCGGGTTGACAGTGGCAAGGTTCTTAAGTTCCTCGCCCGAGGGGGGCATACCGTCGAAGTAGTACAGCAGACCCTCGTCGGGCTTAGAGAGCCCCTTGTCGTCGAGCTTACCATCGATGATGATGGTGACGGCCTCCGACTGCTTGACCTTGTTCTGCTGTTCCGTGTCGACCTTCTCGTTACTTGGCAACGCGATTTGGAGCGTTTGGCTCTTGATCATCGTAGTACAGAGCATGAAGAAGGTGATCAGAAGCATGTTCATGTCCACCATAGGAGTGAAGTCGATACGGGTATCGAACTTTTTCTGACGACTTTTCGTTTTTGCCATATCTTATTCCTCCTCAGTTTTGA
>Ga0310695_10006011_pt1 | contig 20496 bp, 21 predicted proteins | sample RumenRJG_04DNA_FD_203882 | JGI IMG/M metagenome (GOLD analysis project Ga0310695, IMG submission 203882) | Bovine rumen microbial communities from Lethbridge, Alberta, Canada - RJG_04 (v2) (version 2) | ecosystem: Host-associated > Mammals > Digestive system > Stomach > Rumen | place: Canada...
CCGCCTTCTGTTTCTTTCATTATACGGATATGCCTGTCTGCAAAGGCGGCAATCTGGGCCAGATGGGTAATACAGAGAACCTGTCCCTCCTTTGAGATCAGGGCCAGTTTTTCCGCCATCTTCTGGCGGTAACACCGCCCACGCCTGTGTCGATTTCATCGAATACCATGGTGTCAACACTGTTGACGCCTGTCAGTACTGTTTTCAGGGCCAGGGCCATACGGCTCAGCTCCCCGCCTGATGCAACTTTGGACAGGGGCTGGGGCGGCTCTCCCGCATTAGCGGAAAACAGGAATTCCATCCGGTCTTTACCGTCTGCCGTAAAATCTTTCGTTTCCGTAAAAACAATGGAAAACGTTCCATCCGGCATAGCCAGGTCACGGATATGTTTTTCTACTTCAGCGCAGAGCTTTTTCCCATTCTTTTTACGCAATGCCGTCAGTGCATCTGCTGCCCTGCCCAGTTCACCTGTTATGGCTGTCAGTTCCTTCTGCGCCGCGTTTATGCGGTTGTCCAGATCCTGCAGCAGGGCGTACTGTTCCTTTGCGTTTTCCAGATACTCCAGAACGGCCTCCTCACCATTTCCGTATTTACGCTGTAAACGGTAGAGCATATCCAGACGTTCCTGCACTTCTGTCATGCGCCCCTGGTCATAATTACGGGATTCCACATATTCCTGTATCTGGCTGCAGGCGTCATCCGCCGCGATCCAGGCGCTGTCGATTCCTTCATATACACTTTGCAGATTGGGATCATACCGCAATGCCTGGCCGATTTGTTCCCTGATTTCGGCCAATCGTGTTAACGCTCCGTTTTCCTCATCCAGCCCGGCATATGCCCGGTTCAGCGCGTCCATGATCTTACCGCTGTTTTGCAGCAATTTTGCTTCTTCCTTTAAAGCAGCTTCTTCACCGATCCTGATACCCGCATCGCCAATTTCCTGTACTTCCCAGGACAGCCGGTCCATAAGCCGTTCCCGCTGGCTTCCCTGCTCTTCCAGACTGTGCAGTTTTTCCTTTGCAGCCACATACCAGCGAAAAGCATCGCCGTAACGTGCCACCGTATGCTGCCCATCAGCCCCGCCAAAAGCGTCTGTAAAAATACGGGGGGCAGAAGGATGCAGCAACATCTGGTTTTCATGCTGCCCGTGAATATCGGCCAGCAATGAGGCAAACCGTTTCAATACGGATAATGGCACCTGGATCCCGTTGATGCTGCTCTGGCTTTTCCCGGCAGCCGTCACCCTGCGTTTTAAAAACAGGCTGTCTTCATTTTCAATCCCCTGTTCACGAAGCAATTCGGAAATCCTTGTATCCGAAGAAGAAAATACTGCCTGTACCCAGAATGCATCCGTCCCTGACCGGACAAAGTCAGAAGATGCCCGTCCGCCCAGCACAATGCTGAAAGCGTCGATCAGAATGGACTTGCCTGCGCCGGTTTCACCGGTAAAAATATTAAATCCATCTGAAAATTCAACTTCTGCATCTTCAATCAATGCAAAATTATGTACATGCAGGGATTGCAGCATCGTTCCTCATCCTTTTGCGGCAAAAGCCGCATTCAATAGCGTTTTCACAGCTTATCGCAAACATTTAGTTATTTCTTTTCGCATACTATTTGCGGAAATAAGCAGAAAATTCTTCCGCGATTTCCGGTTTCTCCAGCGCCACAAAAATAGTGTCATCGCCGGCAACCGTTCCCATAACGCCTTCCCATTTCATATTGTCCACAGCAAAGGCAACGCCCTGAGCCGTTCCAGGAAGCGTATGAAGCACCACCAGGTTTCCCCCTGACCGGATACTGATGACCGAATTCCGTACCAGCCGGTCCAGCTGTTCGGAGGACATCACATGGCTTTGTTCCCTGGGAAACGCGTACCGATATCCTCCCCGCATATCAGAAACCTTGATCAGCATCAGTTCTTTAATATCCCGGGAAACCGTTGCCTGGGTCACTTTAAATCCCTGTTCCTGTAAAGCAACGGCCAGATCCTCCTGTGTTTCAATATTTCTTGACTCGATCAGCTCCCGGATGATCCGGTGTCTCTCCTGTTTTTTCATAAAAAACCTCCTATAGTTGCGAATCAGGCTTCTCTCACAGATCCCGGATCAGTTTTTGCTGCCAGGTCTCATAATAACTGCGGTCAATCAGGCGAATCAGCCGCATTGCTTTCCTGTTTCTCGTAATGGTGACCAGATCCTGCTGTTCAATCTCACAAAGGGGTATCCCGTCTGAAGAAAGGACCATGCTGCACGTATTTGCCGGCAGCAGGCGTATTGAAACTTCCTCCGATGACGGTATCACCAAAGGCCTTGTTGAAAGGGAATGGGCGCAGATCGGTGTAATGATCATTACTTCCATACCCGGCTGAACCAACGGGCCGCCGGCAGACAGGGAATAGGCCGTGGAACCGGTGGCAGTGGCCACGATTAGCCCGTCAGCCGCATAACGTCCGGAGGGCTTCCCGTTAATGAGCAGCTCCAGATAGTTGATTGTGGATAGATTGCCTCGTGCCGCCACAAACTCATTGATGGCAAGCTCACCCTTAACCTTATTCTTTCCTTCTGACACCACCTGAGCCTGTAACAGATGCCGTTTTTCCATGGTAAACTGTCTTTTGACCAGTTGTTTCAGAGCCAGTTCCATTCCATCAAACTCAATTTCCGCCAGAAAACCCAGATGTCCGAAATTGATACCGAATACCGGCACGTCAATTTTAACAATCTCCCGGGCCATCCGAAGGAATGAACCATCCCCACCCAATGATACGGCAGCGTCTAACCGTGATGCCTTGCCGGTAAATTTTTCAAGTTTCCAGATATCTGCCAGATCGCCTGGCAAAATCACAGTGATGCCGAATTTCCGGCACAGATCCAGAACCATTTTAAAATGGGTCCGCACTTTTTCTATATTCATGTTGGGAAAAATTCCAAGTCGTAAGCCCGTCTCTGTTTCCCTCTTAGTCTCCATTCTTCCACCCCTGGCCTCCGGCACAAACAGTATTGAAACTTTAAACATTCACAATTTGTCCATCAGTCTAACTCGTTATGGGACCGTTCAACCAGCATATCAATGTCGATATCCACATCATTCGGCGCTTCCGCCGCATCCGCTGTCAGATAAAGCAGATACTCAATATTTCCTTCCGGTCCTTTTACCGGTGAAAAGTCCAATCCGCCAACCCCGAAACCTGTAGCCCTGGCAAAGTCAGTAACCTTCCTTATGACATCCTTATGGACAGCAGCGTCACGCACTACACCTTTTTTACCAATATTTTCTTTCCCCGCCTCAAACTGGGGTTTTATCAGTGCAATCACAAATCCGCCGGGCGCCAGTATCTTTTTCACCGCCGGCAGTATCTTATCCAGAGAGATGAATGCAACATCAATGGAAACCGCTTCCATCGGTTCGGGAAGACTGGTCTCATCTAATGCCCGGGCATTGGTCCGTTCCATATTGATGACCCGGGGATCATTGCGGAGTTTCCACGCCAACTGGCCGTAACCTACATCAATGGAATACACCCTGACCGCCCCGTTTTGCAACGCGCAGTCCGTAAATCCTCCGGTGGATGCGCCAACATCGGCCATAACCTTTCCGGTTACGGACAGGGGAAACACCTGCAATGCCTTTTCCAGCTTCAGGCCCCCCCGGCTCACATACCGCAGCTGTTCTCCAAGAATACGGATCTTTGTTCCTTCTTTGACGGAGGTTCCCGGTTTGTCTATCTTTTGGTCATCTGCCAGCACCTGCCCGGCCATAATGGCGGCCTGGGCCTTGGAACGGGTCTCAAAGAAACCCTGATCAACAAGGTATGCATCCAGTCTGACTTTTTTCTTTTTTTCCATCATGCCCTGCCCAGCCATTTCTTTATACGTTCCGCCATCTGTTCCGGCCTAAGGCCGATATCCCGCATCAGCAGCTTCCTGTCTCCCTGGGATATGAATTCATCCGGTATCCCAAAAGACAGAACGGAAACATTCTTCAAAAGTCCGTAGCAGTTCAGCGTCTGCATCACTGCTTCGCCAACGCCACCTGTAACCACTCCTTCTTCCATGGTGACAATAGAAGGCACGGTTTTTGCTTCCGCCACTAAAAGCGCTTCATCCAGGGGCTTGGCAAAGCGCATGTTTACCACGCCTGCCGAAATTCCGGCATTCTGAAGGATCTCTGCCGTTTTTTCCGCTTCCTGCACCATACTGCCGATAGCCCAAATGGAAACATCAATTCCATTACACAGCTTTTCGGCTTTTCCCAGAGGCAGCGTATGAAGCGGTTCGCTGCAGTCGGCCCCTGTGCCGCTGCCCCTTGGGTACCGGCATGAAATGGGACCATCATTATATTCTACGGCTGTGTAAAGCATATGCCGAAGTTCATTTTCATCTTTCGGCGCCATGATCACCATGTTAGGCATAGGAAGAAGGTAAGCATAATCGAAAACCCCGTGATGGGTATATCCATCGTCACCGACCAGCCCGCTACGGTCCATACACAACTTTACCGGGAGCTTCTGCATACACACATCATGGAGTACCTGGTCATAGGCCCGCTGCATAAAGGTTGAATATATGGCAGTTACGGGCTTTATCCCTTCCGCAGCCAGACCGGCCGCAAAAGTTACCGCATGCTGTTCCGCAATACCTACATCGAAAAAACGTTCCGGAAATTTACGGGCAAACGCCGCTACCCCGGTTCCGTCAGGCATGGCAGCTGTAATCGCAACAATCGTTTTATCCTGCTCCGCCAGTTCCACTAATGTTTTTCCGAAAACAGACGTATATGAGGCCGGCGCTCCCGGATTCACGATTTTTTTCCCTGTTGCAATCTCAAAGGGTCCGGTTCCGTGGAATTCGTTAGGCCGCTCCTCGGCGGGAGCGTACCCCTTTCCCTTTTTCGTGACCACATGGATCAGCACAGGCCCTTCTTCCTTTTTTGCCGCTGTCAGCATAGGAATCAGCGCTTCAATATTATGCCCGTCTACAGGCCCGAAATATTTGATACCAAGATGCTCAAACATGGATTCCGGCATCACCAGGTATTTAACGCCAACCTTGACACGGTCAATGGCCTCCAAAAGATCTGCGCCCCTATCCAGCCCGCTGAGCCAGTTTTCCACATTATGTTTCAGCCGGTTGTAGGTTTCCCCTGTACGCAGCTGGTACAGGTACTGGGACATGGCGCCCACATTTTTGGAAATAGACATTTCATTATCGTTCAGGATGATAATGATACGCCGTTTGGTGTCCCCCACATGGTTCAGGGCTTCAAAGGACATACCGCCTGTCATGGCACCGTCCCCGATAATGGCTACCACATGGTAGTCTTCACCCTTCAGGTCACGGGCTGCCGCCATCCCATCTGCAGCAGAAACAGACGTAGAAGAATGACCGACACCGAATGCGTCACACTCGCTTTCCTGCCGTTTCGGGAAACCGGACAGACCTTTATATTTCCGAAGCGTAGGAAAATCCTTCTTCCGCCCGGTTAAAATTTTATGAATATATGCCTGATGCCCTACATCAAAAATCAGTTTATCTTTGGGGCAATCAAACACCCTGTGCAATGCAAGGGTCAGTTCCACCACGCCCAGGTTCGGAGCCAGATGGCCTCCGTTCTTTGAAACCACATCTATGATCAGCTCACGGATTTCTGCAGCCAGCTGATTCATTTCTTCCACAGAAAGCAGCTTCAAGTCCAGTGGGCTGTTCACCCGGTCAAGAATTTTTCCTTCAGACATTCCAATCCGCCTTTCAGTTAGTCTTGGAAAGCAGCAACATTCTCCTTCAGTCAGCTTTTGAATCAAATCAAATTCACAATCACATTACCGTATGAGGCAGCATTTCCCTAATTTTTACGATTGCACATCATCTTTGCTATTTCCCGCAAAGGCTCCGCCTTTTCTCCAAACATATCCAGACAGCCCAAAGCTTCCTGTGTAGTTTCCTCAGCCATCTTTTTTGCCGTTTCCAGGCCATATAAGGAAACATATGTGGATTTATGGTTCTTTTCATCGCTTCCTATGGGTTTACCCAATTCTTCTTCCGTGCTGGTCACATCCAGGATATCATCCTGAATTTGGAAAGCCAGCCCCACAAGTTCGGCAAAATGCGTCAGCGCAAGCAGCTGTTCGTCCGTTGCTCCTGCCAGATGGGCACCGCCACGGACTGCCGCAATAAACATGGCGCCCGTCTTTCCTTCATGGAGAGTCTTCAGTTCTTTAGCAGAAATCTGTCGGTTTTCCGCATCCAAATCCAGTGCCTGTCCGCCAACCATACCGAAATTCCCTGCACACATGGCAGTTTCATGAACCACTTCAACCAAAACGGACGGTTTCACATTACGCTGTTCCAGCATTACTTCAAAGGCAAGGGTCAGGAGCCCGTCCCCTGCCAGCAGTGCCATGGCTTCTCCGAAAACCTTGTGGTTTGTCAGACGTCCCCGCCGGTAATCGTCATTATCCATACATGGAAGATCATCATGGATCAGGGAATAAGTGTGGATCATCTCCAGCCCGCAGGCAGCGTGGAGATAATCGTAGCCATTGGCTCCCACTGCTTCTGCTGCCGCCATCAGCAATATGGGCCTCAGCCGCTTTCCGCCGGCCAGAAGGCTGTATTTCATTGCCTCGTCCACGTTGGAAATGCCCTTTTTAAGCATTCTCTTTTCCAGAAAATTATTTACCAGCTTTTTTCTGTTTTCATAGTATTGCTGAAAATCCATTTTTAATCCTCCCGGTCGGAAGCAGTTATATTTTCTTCTTCCAGGTCCGCAAATTCTTCTGCATGATAGTCATCTTCATTATCCGGATCCACAACCAGCTTTTGCACCGCTGCTTTTGCTGCATTCAGCTTTTCCAGACAGATTTTGCTCAGCTCCGTCCCCCGCTGGAACTCTTCTATGGCCTCTTCAAGCGGCAGCTCTCCGTTCTGCAGTTTATCCACAACGGACTCCAGTTCTGCCAGAGCCTCTTCAAATTTTATATTTTTACTGGTTTTTTTCCCTGCCATATTATTCCGCCTTTCTTTCTGCCGGATCAATTTGCTGGATGACAGAATATATTTCCCCGTCGTTCAACCTTGTACGGATCTCTTCTCCCCAGTGTACCGCGTTTACTGATTTCAGCAGTTTACCGTTTTCATCCATCGTCATGGAATAGCCTCTGCCCAAGACCTTCAGAGGACTTACAGCATCCATACGGGCTGTTAACAGCGCCAGTTCCCGGCTTTTCCTTTCTGTCAGGTCTTTTATTCCCCTGCGCATGTCCTTGGCAAGCCCGGAAAATGTTTTATCATAGTATTCATAAAACCGTTTCTGGTTTTTTAATGCCTTTTCCAAAATCATATATTGCTGTTCCGGCTTCTCCAGATATTTTTCAGGATGCCGCAACACCTTAACAGCCGCCTTCAACCGCCTATCCGGTTCTGTAAGAAGCCGTTCCGGGTTTTTCAATATACGGACAGCCTGCTGCAACCGGAGTTCCCTGTTCTGGAGCCTTACCGGGAGTGTATTCGCCAGTCGCATTATGGCACGGTCCAGCCTTTCTTCGGGCTTTTCAAAAATCTGCAGCGGTCTGCTCATCATCGGGTTATCTGCAGCTCTTTGCCAGGCCTGTGTTTTTTCCCGCAATATATGCTGCATATATGTAATAAGTTTTTCCTGTTCCCCTTCTACCTGCCGAAGGTAATGCTTCACATCCGCTACTGCGATTTCCGCCGCCTGTGAAGGGGTTGCAGCCCGTTTGTCAGCAGCAAAATCGGACAAGGTGAAATCCGTCTCATGCCCCACTGAAGAAACCACCGGGATGTCAGACGCCGCAATGGCGCGAACCACAGCTTCTTCGTTAAAAGCCCACAGGTCTTCCAGGGAGCCGCCTCCGCGTCCTACGATCAGTACTTCAGCCAGATGATGCCGGTTCATGAACCGAATCGCCCGGACAATTTCACCTGCAGCCGCTTTTCCCTGTACCGCCACAGGAAAGAGGAAAAGCTGCACGCCAGGATCCCTGCGGCGGGATACGGTAATTATATCCCGTACTGCAGCGCCGGCCGGGGATGTTATAATTCCGACCCTCCGGGGATACACAGGAAGCTGTTTTTTATTTTCTTCCGCAAATAAACCTTCTCCGGCCAGTTTATTTTTCAGTTTTTCATAGGCCTGCATCAGGGAGCCGATGCCTTCTGCCTTCATTAAATCAACATAAAGCTGATATATGCCGTCCCTTTCATAGACACGGATGCTTCCGATCGCTACCACCGTATCGCCGTTTTCGGGAAATTTTACCAGGCGCATCGCCTGATGACGGAACATAACGCATTTCAGAACGGCTGAATTATCTTTTAATGAGAAGTAACAGTGTCCGGACGGATATCGCTTGAAATTGCTTATTTCCCCCCTGACCTGTATGTTTGCAACGTCCCCGCTGCCTTCAACCAGCCCTTTAACGAGACGGTTCATTTCAGAAACAGTGTAGATTTGTTTTTCAGCCATGCCGTTCTCCCTGCCGATACGCATATGCTGCACAGCCGGCTGCATTATCACCGCTGTAACGGCTTTCAGGTACCCATATACGGATATTTCGTTTTGCCAATTTGGTTTCCATGTGCTTACGGATCCTAAGGTTGGAAGATACGCCACCTGCAAGGATCACCTGCTTCACATTATGTTCCGCAGCGGCATTACGGATCATTCGCAGAAACGTTTCCGCCAGTCCCCACTGTACGGAAGCAGCTATTACTGCAGGCGGAACATCACCTGCTTTTATTCTGCGAATCACCGCGGTACAGGGCCCGGAAAAGCTCACTTGCGTCTTATGTACAGAAACAGGGATTTCCATAACTTTGTCTGCTTCTTCAGCCAGTTTTTCCAAAGCCGGTCCTGCCGGAAAGGGCAATCCCAGCGCAACACCGACGCGATCTACAAACTGTCCGGCATGCAGATCCAGACTACTTCCAATTTCTGACAGTTTATAGCCTTTTTCCGTTTTCTCTGCAATTAACAGATCCGTTGTCCCGCCGGAGGCGTGTAAAAAAAAGAATCGGTCCGAATCCGGGCCTCCTGCAGACCATAGGGCAGCTTCCAAATGGTTTTCCTGATGGCTTATCTGCCACACCGGAATCCTGTTCAGAGCAGCCAGCGAACGGGCGAATCCAAGCCCTGCCAGAAACGCAGGCATATACGAATCCGTCCGGGGACGGGGACGTGCAGATACACCGATACCCCGCAGGAAAAAACTATGACCCTGCAAAGCCTCTTCCAGCAACTCCGGAAGATTGCGGATATGCTGATACAGCATTTCCGACTGCTGTAACCCGCAGCCACCCGGTTTGACACGCAAGACCCTTCTGGCTTCGGCAATCGCATTACCTTGCCGGTCCATAAACAAAACCGATGTTGTATAACAGCTTGTATCAACGCCGAGATAAACTTCTTCCGTCATTTTTCTTCCCGCATCAGTTTTCCCAAAACGCCGTTGATAAAACGGGACGACTTTTCCGTTCCAAAAGTCTTGGCCAGTTCAACCGCTTCGTTCACCGCAACGGTTACGGGCAGTTTCTCTTTTGCAAAACGCATCTCATAAATTGCCATACGCAGAATATTCCGGTCAATACCCGGCATCCGCTTTACTTCCCAGTTAATGGCATATTTCCCGATCAGCCCATCTATTTCCGAAAGATTCTCAGAAACTCCTTTTAGTACTTTTTCAGCATATCCGAAGGCTTTTTCCGCTTCTTCACTCTTTTCCTCATCCCTTTGCACCTCAAGGGCAATTTTCAGGGATTCCTCAGGATCTGCCTGGGTAAAATCCATCTGAAACAAACTCTGCAGTACCATTTCCCTTGCAACTCTGCGAATCATATAAGGTCAGCCTCCATTTATTTATGATACCCGGGTGGGAGCAGCCTGTCCAGCCATTCCACCAGGTCTTCCTTCTTATCGATTTTATAGCCGATAAAAAAACCGCCTGAAACAAACAACAGCAGGAACAGCGTCTGCCAGAAACCTGCAATCAAAAACAGGGACGCTATACATAACCCGGACAATGAGCACAGGAAGCGACCGCGATAATTGAGCCAGATGTCGGTTAATATATCTTTAAACATCGCAGTACCTCCCCTTCATTACCCTTTTTCCTTCGTATTGCTTTTAATTTTCTTGAAGTACAGCTCAATATTCCTTACCTCAAGCCCCACGACTTTTTTAATCGTCTCCTTGACATTATCCTTAACCTCTTCCGTAATTTCAAAGACATTTACCCCCGGTTCAAGCGAAGCATGGATCCGGGCATTGATCGTGGTTTTATCTTCCGTTTCCACCGCCACTTTTACACCATATATCCCATACACTTCCTGGGCTATATCACCTATATAATTTTCCAGCGCCCGTTTTGAAACAATCGTTTTTCCGGAGTCCGCATCAGACAGTGTCAGTGTATTTGTATCGCTGAATACACCGATTCCTGCTAAAAGAAGCCGCACACTGATCAGGAACAGAACGACGCCTCCTGCCGCAAACTCCCAGTTTCCTGGAAGGGCAGTAATAATATTCATGAAAGAATTAGACGGAATCATGCCCAATGTAGTTAAAATTAAGACAACAGCAAAGACAGCCATCAGAAAAGTATACAGCGTCAGTATAATTCGATCAGGTATTCCCATATACCTCACACTCCTTAATTAAAAATGCTGTCCGACTTATCCGGTTCCGGACTGTTAAAACTGATTTCCAGCTCACTTTTTTCCCTGCGTTTTACTCCCTCAATATGCACATCTACAAATTCAGCCGTATATTCTGTCATTTCATCCACTGCACTTTTTACTTTTTTCTGGAGTTTCATGGCTACTTCAGGGATATTACATCCATACTCTACGGTAACATAGACGGCAATCCGGCAACTGTGTCCTGTCACTTTTACCCGGACACCCTTTGCCAGGCTCTTCTTCCCCAGAAAATTACTGATTCCTTCCCGGAATCCCGTACTCATATCCAGTACCCCTGGAACATCCAGTGCTGCAAGGCTGGCAACAATGGCAATTACATCATCAGCCAGTTCAATATATCCAAGCTCTTCCTCTTCAGGAACTGGCGCAGGATTTTTACCGGAACGGGCCGCTTCAACATTACGCATCTCTTCTGCCATCTGTACCTCCTCGGATCCTGTCGGAAGCTGTATCCGAAAACTGTCGGCCGATCCATATTCGCACCTTTGAAAATAAAATATCTCAGTCTCCGGTATTACGTCCCAAAGACATTTATTCTTTAATAAATATCCCAAAATATATGATCTTCAGAAACAGTTTAAAATCTTCGGAACAGGCATTATTCCCCATTATTAAAATATGTATTATTATACCACATGAACAGGAATAAATAAACGTTTTGTTGACCTGTATGCTTTGAATAAAACAAAAAAGGGACTTCTTTTTCAGAAGCCCCCGGTAAAATTTCTTTTATGCCCGCTGGATATAGTCCCCGCTGCGGGTATCGATGAGCAGATGATCCCCTTCGTTGATGAACAGCGGTACTTTTACGACATATCCGGTATCCATGGTAGCAGGTTTGCTGCCGCCGGTTGCGGTATCGCCGCGAATACCGGGTTCGGTCTTCACAACAACCAGTTCCACTGTATTGGGAAGTTCTACCCCCAACACACGGTTTTCATAAGAAATGACCTTAACGTCCATATTCTCTTTCAGGAAATTGATACCGTTGCCAATCTGTTCTTTGGTCAGTTCAGTCTGTTCATAAGTATCGTTGTCCATGAACACATAATTGCCGTCCCCTTCATACAGGTACTGCATGATCCGGCGGTCAATGTTAGCTTTCGGCAGACGCTCCCCGGCGTTAAAGGTACGCTCTACAACGGCGCCAGTCGCCAGATTACGCATTTTGGCGCGAACAAAGGCTGCGCCCTTGCCCGGTTTTACATGCTGGAACTCCACAACCTGCCAGGGATCATTGTCGATAGTGACAGTCAGGCCAGTCTTAAATTCGTTGGTAGATACCATAGATACATCCTCCTGTGTTCTTTATGAAATCTGCTAAATAATTAATTCAAATCACTTAATATTACCCTTTTATACAATTTCCGTCAAGGTTTTCTTCAATCCGGTCAGGCTGTGGGCGCCTTCAGAGGTCAGAACAACGGTATCTTCGATACGGACTCCGCCCTTTCCCTGAATATAAATGCCCGGTTCGATACTGAAAACCATGCCTTCTTTTAATACCGTATCACCGCGGCTGTTAATATTCGGCAGTTCATGAATCTCCAGACCTACCCCGTGTCCCAGGCCATGATTGAAATATTTTCCATAGCCCCGGGATTCGATGTAGTCCCGAATCATTGCGTCTAGCTCTTTCCCCGTAATACCGGGCCTGGCCCCTTTGATGCCGCGATACTGCGCCTCCTGGACGACGGTATAAATTTCCCGGTGCCATGAATTCGCCATACCCATCACTACGGTTCTTGTCGTATCGGAATGATAACCGTTATATACAGCCCCAAAATCAAAGGTTACAAAATCTCCAACTTCAAGTACCTTATCGGTGGGGGCTCCATGAGGCAGGGCACTTCGATGCCCTGAAGCAACGATCGTATCAAAGGATACCCCTTCGGAGCCAAGGCTTCGCATGTAATACTCAAGCCGGGCAGCCAGTTCCTTTTCTGTCATCCCTGCTTTAATTTCTTTCAGAAGCCTGTCAAAAGCGCCATCTGAAATTTTGAACGCCTGCCACAGACATTCCAGCTCACGCTCGTCCTTGATGATACGCAGTCCACGAAGACTGACGCTGACCATCTCCGTGTTTTCCGGCAGAGCTTTTTTCAGGGCCCTGGCGTCCTCAAAAGAATAGGCATCCCCGTCAAAACCGACCTTCCGGTATTTGCCTGCCAGCTCCGCAACCGTATTCCATATGCTGTTTCCCTGATCAGCCTTGTATTCCAGCACTCGGCAGTATTTCAACTGGGAACGGGCCTGTTCCGTATATCGCCCGTCCGTAATCAGTACCGCAATCCTGTCGTCCGCATAAAGTATGCTGGAATCCCCTGTAAAGCCGGTAAGATAACGAATCGTACAGACGTCTTTAATAGCAATGCAATCCAAGTCATGTTGCTTCATGAACTTAAATATCCTGCCTATTCTTTCCATAACGCTTCATACCTTCTTTAACCTGCAAAAATTTACTGTTTCATTGTACCATATTCTCAATATTTTCGCCACTACAAATTTACACTATCCGGCGCCGCAAAATTGATGAAGACGGCATTTCCGATTCCGTTCTGCAGGTAAAAACCTGCTGGGCATGGGGAGCGCTGGTAATAGGATTACCGTCCTGATCCCGCATATCCTGCAATGTCAAAGACCGCAGGCTTCCGTCCGGGCAGAAGACCTCCAGTATTTCTCCTTCTTTCATGTGGTTCCTCTGCTCCACAGTCAGCCTGCCGTTTGTCCATCCCCGAACCAGTCCCACAAATTCATGGGTCTGCAAATAAGATGAAGTCGTGTAAACCTGTGCATTGTTGTCAGGTTTTCCCAGAGCAAAACCTGTTGTATACGGTCTGTGGGAAACCTTTTCCAGCTCCTCCAGCCATTCCTGGCAGACCCTGTAATTTTCCGGATCCTGCCAGCAGGCATCAATCGCCCGCCGGTACACACTGACAACGCTGGCTGCATAATGGGCGCTTTTCATCCTTCCTTCAATCTTGAAGCTGCAAACGCCCGCCTGAATCAGATCCGGCAGGCAGGAAAGCAGGCACAGATCTTTTGAGTTCATAATATACGTGCCTCTTTCATCTTCTGCCACATCGAATATTTCACCAGGGCGCTTTTTTTCCGTAAGCCCGAACTCCCACCGGCATACCTGTGCGCAGGCCCCCCGGTTGCCGTCCCGGCCGGTCAGGTAACTGCTGAGCCAGCAGCGGCCGGAATAGGATATACACATAGCCCCGTGAACAAAAGTCTCCAGTTCTACCCGGGTTTTTCGGGAAATATCTTTTATTTCTTCAAGAGAAAGCTCTCTTGCCAGTACCACCCGGCTTGCGCCCAGATTTTCCCACGCCTTCACAGCCGCCCAGTTTGTGGTGTTTGCCTGGGTACTGACATGCAAGGGAATATCCGGGACCACCTCCCGGGCTACAGACCATACCCCTAAATCGGAAATCAGAAGGGCATCCACGTTTATCTCCCTAAGATGCCTGAGGTATTCAGGTAAAACCGTTAAATCTTCGTTATGCGCAAAGATGTTGACTGTTACGTAAACCTTTTTCTGCAAACTGTGGGCGAAAACTACAGCCTGTTCCATTTCCTCAAGGGAAAAATTCCCTGCAAATGCCCGCAGCCCCATTACTTTACCGCCCAGATACACTGCATCAGCGCCATAAAGCAGGGCCATCTTCAGCTTTTCCATATTACCGGCCGGAGCCAGCAGTTCTGGTTTTTTCAATTTTTCCATAGTCACGCCTCTCAAAACCTCTTTATGAAAAAATCGCGGCTAAATTACCCGCGATTTTTTTATTTATTACGACTTGTAAACCGGTATCCGCTCACGGAAATTACACACAGTCGCGGAATCATACTACCCGGATTTTCCTGCCATATCGTTCAAGCAGGAAGGCATCATCATTCTTTTCCATGAATATCTTCAATTGCCTTAAGGTGTTCCTGATAGGTTTTTGTAAACCGGTGATGCCCGTCTTTTTCCGCAACAAAATACAGATAGTCCGTTACTTCAGGGTACAGCACCGCCTTTATCGCATCCATACCCGGGGATCCAATCGGACCGGGCGGAAGCCCCGTATTCTGATATGTATTGTAAGGGCTTCTTATTTTTGTATCTGCGATCGTAACTTCTTCTTTCTGTGTGCCCAAAAGATACTGTATTGTCGTGTCAGACTGGATCGGCATATAAATATGAAGACGCTTCAGGAACACCCCGGCAATCCGGGCCTGTTCTTCCGGGAAAACGGCCTCCAGTTCAACCATTGCCGCCAGATTGACAAGGTCCCGCAAATTCATTTTCTTCTCTTTTGCAAGGGCAGGAATATTTTCCCGGTTCATTTCCGAATTAAAGGTACGGACCATCATTGCCAGGATCTCTTTTTCCGACATATCCGGATCCAGTTGGTACGTAGTCGGGAAGATAAACCCCTCAGCTTTAAATATCACATGGGGATTATCGGTCTCCATGTAGGGATACGGTGTGTAATTACGGGCAGCCTCTTCAAACTTCCGTGCGTCACCTAACCCTTCCGCTTCCAGCTTCCGTCCGGTTTTTACCACGTTAAATCCTTCCGGAACTGTAAACTTCACATTATAAGTCTGCCCTTTGGATAGGATATCTACGATCTCACTGTTTGACATACCCCCGATGATCTCGTATCGCCCGGCTTCCAGCTTCCCGGCCAGACCCCGTATACGGGCCTCCATTCGGAATGCCTCGGGAGTCTTAACGAGATGCTTTTTGTGGAGCAGGTCCGCTATATCAGCGGTTGTCATCCCAGGTTTAATAGTCACAAGATAGCGATGGCCCCTGGCATATTCCGTATTGTTCCCGGTATAATACAGCAGCCAGTAAGCACCCAGTCCCAGCATCAGGGTAAATGCGAGCAATAATGGTATCACCCGTTTAAACAAAACTATTACCTCCGGTCGTCAAAAGTCACTCATGGAAGCACCAATCCATGAATCTTCATACCCGACGTCAATTCATATACACGTTACGGCAGAACCGAAACGCCACACCCGTGCTCATTTCATGCATCCAAAGTTTCGTAAACACTTTTCGCTTTTTCAAATTCTTCATCGGTAGGAACCTGAATATCTACTTCTCCGTTTTCATCTTCCGTGATTTTCGCAAGGATAATATTCGGCTCTTCAACTTCTTCCCCATCATCGTAACCGCAGCCGCACTCATCCGACGAAGACAAATCATGTGCGTGACCATGTTCATGGTCACAACCGCAATCGCAGGTTTCACTTTCCTCAAAGATGGCAGGATCTACTTCCAGCAGTGCCACATAGTCATCCTGTCCCACTTTAAAGCGGCTTTCCACTACAAAACAATGATCCAGTCCTTCATCATCGGTAAATTCAAAAGTTTCCACCGATTCTTCTTCCATTAATTCCTTCATATCTTTTTCCATCGTGTTTTACTCCTTTATAAAAATTTAAATCAAAACAGGGAAGACGCAAGCTTCTCTCCGATTTTAATTTCCGCAGCCTCTTTATCTCCCGCAGTTACAGATATCTTATATTTATTTCTTCCAAGTTTCATCGCAGCATCCTTTGTTCCAAACTTTCCGTTCTCAATCAGGATTTCCCCTTCCATATAACGAATCTCATCGCTGCGAAGATGTCCCTCTGTGTGATAGTATCTTCCTTTCTGCATAGCAAACTGTCCGCTTCCCACGGCGGAATCCGCCCTGTCTTTCCCGGTGACCTGCGCTTTCATCCAGAGAACACCGGTAACCCGGTTGTCCGTAAGCAATGCGGCATCCAGATTCTGCCCGGACACGGATAAATCATACTCTCCTCCGGCAAGGGACAAAAAACCGTTTACGGCAATTTTTTCACCTGCCCCCATTGCCCCGGTATTTTTCAGCACAAGCTTTCCTGCGTCCCACACAAACTGTCCCTGCAGACCGGTAAGCTTAAGTGGCGCAGCATATAAGTAATTACTTGTAAACGTCCCTTCCAGTTTAGGTTCAACCGCGTTCCCCGTTACTTTTCCGGAAATATTGACCGCGCCGTCATCCAGATACAGTCCTTTGCTTAAAGCCTGGGTCTTAAACTGGTCAGCGGAAAAAGCCAGATCAAATACAGGGGGCAGCGGAGTTCCTCTTCCGCTTTTTATTTTCCCATTAACCACAACCGGCATGCCGTTAACATTTGCACGGATATCCTGGAGCAAAGCTTCATCCCGGTCTGCTGTAAAGTTTCCTTCTCCCTCTGAAAAATGCATTCCGAAAAATTCCCCGGCCATATTGCGGGGCTTTCCGTCCAGACGTATATGCCAGCCTCCCTTATCTTTTGAAGCATCCACCTTTACCGTAGGCACTTTTCCGGCAGTTACCGTGATATGCTTTAAATCCGGATACATGGCCATCACATCTGCCACTTCGGCGCTTTTTGCCTCTCCCGTCACCTGGGCCGCCCCGTTTTCATAGACCATGTTCAGGACCAGGTCGCAACTTCCTTTGCTGGCTGTTGCGCTTGCCCGAAGCAACGGATACTGTTTAAAAGCCATTTGGGAATTCAATTTATCCAACTTAACTTTTTTCCCGTTTGAAATCAGTTCAACGGCGCCATCTTTTACTTCAATAAGGCCACGAAAACCGGTAGGCTTCACCGGTTCATTGTTTTTTCCCAGAGCTTCCTTTGAATCCTGGCCGGCAAGTTTTAAAAGGTTGAGCAGGTCCAATCCCTGACCTTCTTCATATACTCCGTAAAATTTCGGTCTGTTAAAAACAATGTTGGAAACAGATCCAATTCCGCCTCCCTGACGCAACGCGTCAAAGAAATTTACGGAAGCCGTGGCCAGCGGCATTTCCATTTTTACGTCCCCGTTAGGAGCTTTCCATATAAGGTTCCGGATCTCTACATCACCTGCAAAACCGGCAGTGACTTTTTCATAGGTTACAGTTCCAGAAACCACATTTTGCGCAGCCAACATCTGTTCTGCCAGTTTCGCGGCGGCGCCGCCGCCTAATTTAATAATAAGGGCAATGGCAACTAAAACTGCCAGCGCCCCTCCCATAATGATTCTGTTTTTTGAAGAAGTTTCTTCCACTCTTATCCACCTAATCAACTCAGGAAATATACACAGATTCTAACAACAGGATATTCCGTCTGCCACGTCAGGACAAACCGCAAACAATCCGCCGCGTTTTCGAATAAACGGGCAGTAAATTTCAGGATCTACGAAGGGATCTGCTGTCCAGATAGTTTTGCAGGATCACGACAGCAGCCATCATATCAATTACCTTCCGGCGTTTTTTACGTTGCAGATCTGCATCGATCAGGACACGTTCCGCAGCTACAGTAGACAGCCTTTCATCCCATAACACAACGGAAATTCCGGGAAACCGTTCCTTCAGTTCTTCTGCAAACTGTTCGGACACCTTGGCCCGTTCCCCGATTGTCCCATTCATGTTTTTCGGATATCCCAATACAATTTCGCCGATTTCCCACTGGGCAACAAGCTGTTCCAGTCTGGAGAAATCCCGTTCAGGCGATGTCCTCCGTATGGTTTCTATACCATTGGCAATCAGCCCGGTCACATCGCTGACAGCTACGCCTATGGTGCGAGTACCTAAATCAAGAGCCATTATCCTCATCAGGGTACCCGATCCTATTTTTGAATTACAGCCAGGTAGTTTTCCAGCAATGCTTCTACCAGTTCGTATCTTTCATACTGACGCAGCTTGTTGCGGGCATCTTTATAGCTCGTAATATATGTTGGATCACCGGAGAGCAGATAGCCGACCAGCTGATCCTTCGGGCTATAGCCTTTTTCCTTCAATGCTTCGCAAACCTCTTTTATGGTCTGCTCCACAGGAGCCTTTTCCCGGTTCCTTTTAAACATCATGGTTTCCTGTGATACGTTTGCCATGTTCCTCACTCCTTTTCAAGCGTAATATACATTAATAATATTTTGTCCAATAATCTGTCAGGAATGCTATACAATTTACGACACTATCATTTTACGACACTATCATTTTACGACACTATCATTTTACCACACTTTGCACTGTTAGTGGTGTTTTCTCCTGAAAATTAAAAGAATTCACCAAAATTTTCCATTTTCACCGGAACCGCCCTTCACCTTCTACACATGTATGAAAAGGGACAGTCAGTACAATGGGACATATTCGGTCCAAAATCTTCTTCCGTCTTTTTCCCGGCAATTTCACCGCAAATTTGCATGATTTCCGTCTTATAATCCCGGTCTGGCAAAATCCACTCACTGCAGTTCCGGATAAAATGCAGCGAAGCTTTTCCTACATTTTTCCCCAGTAATGATTCCACCGCCAGCTTATACAGTGTAAGCTGCCAGGCATATCCGTCGGCCACGTGTTTTTCCCCCGGAACCTGTCCGGACTTATAATCCACGATCTGAAGGGAACCGTCCGGTGCTTCGGCTATACCATCTATAAAACCGGTAATAATGTAAGTATGTTTTTCATCCTTCAGCAAGGGAAGTTGAAAGCTGTATTCCGCAAATTTCTGCCGGGAGGAATAGTCTTTATACAGAGAAGACTGCAGATAGTTTCGAAGCATCTCTTCCGCCCCGACAGCAAGATTTATCCGGCCTTCCGCTAATTTTTCCATGCTCTCCAGATAGAAACCGCGCCATACTGCATCATCCTCTGCAAACCGGTTGGCCATACGCCATTTCCCGTATTTTTCCAGCACTTCATGGACCAGGGTTCCCAGTACCGCTGCAGGAAGCGTACTTCCGTGCGTTTCCTCCTCATCAGCCACAGGAATCTGTTCAATGAACCGATAATAGTAACTGCGGGGGCACCATGCATACTCCTGCAATGAAGAAGCGGAAAAGCGCGTCATAGCACTTTCCCCGAAGTACTTTAACGGTTCCGAATTCCTGACTGCATGAGAAAATGCGTCTGAAGTAATTTCCCGGTTCTGTACAGAAATGTCTGTTGCTTTCTCTTCTTCCGCCTTTTCACTTACGTCAATATCTGTCCTGACAATTCTTTCACTGTCCTCTTGCAGATTTTGCAGAAGAACCTTCATCCAGTCAACAGTTTTTGAATCTGCCTTCGTTTCTTTAAAACCGCCTGATAAAACCAGTCTGTCCCGGGCCCGGGTCATGGCCACATATAACAGCCGTACTTTTTCTTCCTGTTCTTTTTCTCCATCAGACTGTTTGATTTCCCGCAACACAGGGCTGGACACCAGCTGTCCGCCCGAATCACGGACAGATATCCCCAGCCCCAGTTCCCGGCTATATCCTACCTGTTCCGTATCCCTTTTCCCTGCAGCATCCATGAAGGGAACTGAAACCACCTGAAATTCCAGCCCTTTGGATTTATGCACTGTCATCAGCTGAACCGCATCCTCTGCGGCCACATCGGCAGCTGCTTCCCTAACTCCCTCTTCCTGCATCCGCAGCAAATGCAGTATAAAATCCTGTACCGTTCCCTGCTGGTCTGCAGCGAATTCATCTGCCATTCGGAAAAATTTCCGGATATTGGCAATCTGCTCTTCCCCGTTGTACTGCATGGCCGCCACAGTTTCCGGGTAGAGATATGCCTGCAGTTCCCGGCAGAAATCAGGCAGATTTAGCACGGTTCCCGCAGTCAGGATTTGCTTCAATACAGCAATGCTCCGGCTTACTAAAGGCGTTCTTTCTTCTTTTTTCACAGGCTGTTCCAGTAAATAATCCCATAAAGAATGGTTTTTTCCTGTCTCTTTATTATGCTTTGCCAAGTCAAGCAGCAACCTGGTTAGGATCTCATCATCCAGCCCGAAATAAACA
>Ga0310695_10006014_pt1 | contig 20494 bp, 12 predicted proteins | sample RumenRJG_04DNA_FD_203882 | JGI IMG/M metagenome (GOLD analysis project Ga0310695, IMG submission 203882) | Bovine rumen microbial communities from Lethbridge, Alberta, Canada - RJG_04 (v2) (version 2) | ecosystem: Host-associated > Mammals > Digestive system > Stomach > Rumen | place: Canada...
TTCCCATTCCGAACAGAGAAGTTAAGCCCACTTACGCCGATGGTACTGCAATGCAATGCGGGAGAGTAGGTAGCCGCCTCCTTTTAAATCAAGCCTCGATTACGAAAGTAGTCGGGGCTTTTTTCGCTTCATATAACTCGGGATATTACTGGGCTATAGAGGAGAAAAGTCATGCTCAGGTTTCTTCATGATAAAAGCCTGCCAGTTTTTCTTTCTGACAGGCCTATATATATCGCTCATATTTTGAGAATTTCCGTGCAACGGGTCGGGCGCTTCCAAATTCGAGAATTATGGAACACTATTCGCTCGGATCTGAAAGAATTGTAACTGAATTGATGTGCATACCGTTTACACTTGAAGTAATTGTATATCCAATTCCATTGTTTTGTATATATGATATATCGTCTGTTGTCATATTGTGAGTAAGGATGTAATGATTACTTTCGGGTGATGTCCTTGTAAATGTTAGTGTATTGCCTCCTTGTTGTATTGTCAGAGCACTTTCTGATGAATTTTCACATGTATAGTCAATTACGAGTTTGGTGCTAGTAGAAATTTTGTAGTCCTTTAGATAGATTAGATATTTATTATATTTCCATTCTTGTTCAGCATTGTTTATTTGACCCGGAATACTGAAGGATGAACTAGCTGTCATATCCTTTCCATTGAGTATGAGAGGGTAGTAGAAGTTTTGAAATTTGTAGCAATCTTCACTTTTTCTAGGGTATATTGTGTAATTATATTTCACACCTTCCTGCCATCCTGCATCTTGCATGATATTGCTAATTCTATTAATGTATATGCCATGATTATGTTTGCCATTGCTTTCATAGTCTCTAGCATGGAATTCCATGATAAGATATGTGTCGTCGTCATTGGCGATATTTTGTGGGCTTTGTGGTAGAACTAAGAATGTAGCAGCCTCTTGAGTGTCATAGTTATCGCTACTACCTTCTTTTTCTACATCAAAGTTAGTCATATGAACATTTCCTGTATTTGTTAGTTGCCAACTACTATTGCTAATCTCATAAGAATTTGTTGTAGAAAGATTTCCTTCTGTATATATGCCATAGAGTCCTGTATATAGATGATACTGTGGTGTAGGGTCGTCGAGGGTTATGTCCGGATAAAGATGAGTTAGATTGATAGTAAAAGACAAACTTGACAGGGCATGATGCATAGAGAAACTTACTCGTTTATCCAAATTACCAGCCATGCCCGGCATGATATGATTTACCGTTAAATCGCTTACTAAGAAGTCTGTTTGATTCTTAGCCTCAGGTTGCATTTTAAAATGAATACTTCCTGCGCCATCGCCAACACCGATATTAGAAGGGGTAATTGTAACCCCATAGCCGTAGATTCCATTTTCAACACTATTAACGGTTGCGCTAAATGGATAGTACGCATAGAAAGCATACATATGATCCGGAGTCCAATATCTCACAGGAGAGTATGTTAGCGTATCTTCGTCAGCGCTCGTTTTAGCACTTGTCATTGGTTGATTATACATGAAATTGGCGGTTTTCGTAGCTAAATCATCCCATAAGGTTGTGCCTTGATCGAAGGCGAAAACACCAATTTGCTGTCCCTGTGGTATTATCGTGCTATCAATATAATAAGAGTCATTGAAACGAGTAGAAGATTCATCAGGTAAATCTGTCGACTTTACAGTGAAAGACATTGGTACTTCTCCCGTTTCATAGGTATTACGACCAATCTCTATGTTATCGCTACAAGCAGCGAATAACATAGAATATAGGAAGATAATATGTAAACTTTTTTGTTTCATTTTTTATATTTTTATGTTAATCATGGGCTGGTCGAATGCTACGAGCATGCCAAGGAGCAGACTCGTTATTGCTATTGATCAATGGATTCATATTCTTACCACTTCTGCCGTTGGCATCAGTTTCCGATCTATCGTAATGGAAGAAGAAGGCACCCGCACGAGCATGCGTATTATCGGTACGCATGAAGCCTGCATTCCAGTAACATCCGAAATCGCCATCATTCCATACATCTCCGGTGTTGCTAGCTGTAGATCCTATAGGGCAGAAATCACTCCAGTTATCCCCGCGGAAACCAGTAGCTGGGAAGTAAATAGTGATAGCATCCTCACTCATCTTAGGGTTAGAATTAGCTGTAAGAGGAGCACTAAAGAAACTCCATCCCGCGTTCCAGTTGGAAATGGTACCTAAAATATTCCAGTATTCCTCACTTGAAGAGAATCCCGAAGAATTAGCCCCTATAGAAGTAAAACCAGTTAATGCTCCCGAAGAAGGAACATGATAACCCACCGGACAAGGGTCATATATTGTCTTGGTGATTCTCGCATCACTAGGAACCACAACGTCACCCGTGAGAATTGTCTGGGTATTACCCATATCCCACAGATTGATGATATTTCCGTTGAGCCAGTTAGCTGTGCTACTATAGCGAATCAACTTCTCAGGATTAAGGATACCCTCAGCAATGCTTCCAGTAGAACTTGCAGAATAAGAATAGGTTCGGGCCGGATGCCTAGCCTTAGTTTGATTAGGATAAGCAACACTATAGAAAGTCTTGTTAGGAGGCATAGCATCCTTGCGTCCCCATTGATAATAAGTATTATATCCTGCACGAATTCTCTCGCCAACCTGATTGATGACGAAAGTAGCCTTCTTTCCAGACGTTTCCTGTGTAAGTTCCACGACGCATTTTCTTCCCAAGTAAGTTCTTGTAGAACTCTCGCTATCGACCCATCCCAAATTTACCGGCATCATGTGCGAAGTATAATTATTCTGATTGGTCACAGGAATACAGTCAGAATATCCCAAAGATTCATCAGTTACCCAGATATGCCAACTCCAAACGATATTGGCATCATTCGTTTTACCATCTCCATCCCATAAGGCGATGACCGCATTTCCAGGTTTTATCTTATCCCTATCGATATGGAAAATCACATAATCATTGCTTGTGACGACCTCTGTATCTATAAGGCCCTCGGCATCAGACCAGATGACAGATGCTAGGCGCGAATTGTTGCCGATTCCTAAGTCACCTCGAATCCACGGAGAAGAAATATTTTCGCCACGCGCATTCTTAAAACAATTTAGATAAGTTTCAGACGAACTTGTTGCCGAACTATAGCTCGAAGCATTCGTTCTATAGTTTGCGATAGCATTACCATAGACCATTGGAAATTTATACCATCCATATCCATGTACCACATAACAGTTAGCTGTGTTTCGGCTCACCTGTCTGTTACCATCAGCATCATAGAAAGACAAATCCTCAGCATGAGTAGCATCATATCCACCCTTTTGAACCTGAAGATTAGTAATATGATTTCCAGAGGTAGAATATCCCGCTTCAGAGATAGAAGCTGAACCACTAACATTTACTAATGTACCATCGGAACTCGTTACTGAGAGCGTAAGCCAAGAAGGACAAGTGTTAGAGAAATTAGCCGCATCGTCCACCTTATATCCCGTGATGGTCCATCCCTTAGCGGTAGTGGTGTTACCACCATTATCCTTAAGGAAACTCGTCACCCGATAAGTCTTACTACCTGCCTGATGTGAGAAATTTTCAATCGGGTCAACAGATAACTCATAAGCATAATTGATAGCACTCGAAGAGAGCTTATAAATCACCGTGGCTCCCATAGGCCATTTCTTTCCACCAAGATCAGCATATATTGTGTGATCTACACCCGCATGACGAACCACCGCAGAAATTCTAGCGCTATCAGGAAGATACTGAGGGACAACGAACATCACCTTATCCGTGATGTAATTATTCTTACTATCATTATCCACGATATATCCCGTGCCCAAGTTTATGGTATAACTCGTCTTGGTAGCATTATAATACTGCCAACCCGTATGGTCGAATCCTGTATTATTCAACAAAAAGTAAGTACCTTGGTTGAGAACATCACTAATCGTTATGCTCTTGATAGTATCTCCCGCAGGAAGTTCATCCACAGAGAATCTTACCGCCGTGGTGATATGCTTAAACTGTAAAGGAACCTCACCCTGTCGAGAATACATTTCCTCCTTATTTGTGATTGTAGTAGCCTCCAACAAGTCAACCTGTTCATCCACGTTGGTACTCGGCGTATAAGTGATTTCCGGAGCCCAATAGAAGGCCGTATTTCTGTCGTTGATGACAACACCCGTAGCAGAATATGGAGTAATCCCATAGAAACGATAAAATTCGTGATTGTTAGGCCACGCATAAGCGCTACTCCAGAGCGTCGTTGTAGTGGTACTCTTCGTAATATCGAGTCTCTTAAAGATAGAATCCGTAGATTCCTCATTAATATGATCAGAATAATATCCCCACGCCCTGAAAGTTGACAAATTCTCGTTGGTGATGATACTACCACGTGTATCTTGTCGACTAGTTCGCAATCCCTTATCGATCTGCCCATAACAACTTTCGTGCAGATACACATTCCCAGTATGCCCCGTAGATCCCTGGAAAGCAACTGGTAATGAATTATTGACCTCACCAATCGAAGAACGGGTCATAGACGATTGGTCATCGAGTTGCGATGTAGATACACGGAAATAGATGCTGCTAGGATTCTTGTTGCCCTCAGCAGACAACTCATCCGAACAAGATGATATCAAGAAAGGAGATATCATCATTGTCGCGTATAGGATATGTCCGAAACGTATATTCATCATTTAAAATCAATAGTTCTAATAGAATCGTTCTCCCACGGTTCAACAGAATTAGAATTTCCAACAGGAGGATGCAAATCCAAAGAACGATTATTGATAATTATTTAAGCATCATCAAATAGTTGACAATAAGTCGATATAATCAGGCGTAGTTTCAGCCCAAAGATCAACATCAGGATTATAGCTGATAGGCTCTTGCCAATCATCACAAGAAACCTTGAACTCCATCTTGTTCCTGCTCAGAATGATATTAATAGTATAAGCTTTACCCGCCTGGAATTTCTCCAGTACGAGTGTAGAGTTTCGTGTAATCAACTGTCTGGTAAACCCATTCGTGAGCACCAGTCGAGGGTCACGGATCTGGATAGAATACGTGGCTGAAATCTCCAATACCGTTCTTGGCGAATGAGTACAAGTATCAGGGATGATCATGTAATATGCCGGAACAGAAGAATTACCTACCGCAACATCCTTAAGCAAATTCCTCGTATTCTCCTTATTCGTATAAGCAAAACTCCACTTACTATTCTTCTCCTCAGTAGTAAGAGAATTGCTCCCATAATCAAAGTCACGCAAAGAAGGCGAGATGAAGGAACTATCTATTTGCAGAGTCGTCTTGCCTCTACCAAATACAGCCGTCTCATCATCTTCGCTCACAACGGTTTGATAGCCGATATTCTGCCACAATGGCGTGTTAGCCACCGTATTGTTAAGATTAAGCGTAGCCGAATTTGGCGTATTGATTCTGATGGAAGCATCCTTAAACAAGAACAAGGTTTGTATACCGTTTTCCGCATCATCCCCTGTACCCGAATAGTCGCACTGCACATTCAAACCGATACGCATGAGCGCATGCTTAAAGTGGAAGTTCACATTACTATTACGCGACTGTTGACTCATGTTGGCATAAGGTCTACCAGGCGTAAGCGCCACCGTGTTGCCACTTGCGTCCTGATATGATGTTGTCCCAGACGGAACGACACCCCAAAGCAAATCGACATGTTCAGAAGGATTCTGTCCCACCTTATATAATACGAGCGGGTCACCCACATAATTATTATTAGAGATGGCTACGATACCATTGTTAGCCCCCGTCTTCGCCATAAAATTCTGCGCACTTACAGCATTGATGTTGCCCGTGACGTCACAAGCCGTTCCACCCAAAGCCTCATAGAAAGGCGCATAAGAGAAGAAGGATAGTAGATTTTGGACGACAACAGAATTCCTTGTCGATTCTGTAGGCCAATATCTCAAAGGCGAATAAGTCCATCCGCTACTATACTCAATTTTCTGATCCCACATAAAGTTAGCCCTGGTATTGCCGGCATAATTATTTCCTTCGGTATAGTAGCTGAACACACCGAATCCATATTGGCGTAGCCGATCAACGTTTTGAATTGCTCCTACAGGGGCAACTTCTCCTGTACGCGTAGAAATAGATGAAACATTATTCCCACCTTCAACATAAGTATTGAAGGCGACAGGGATGTTTATGTCTGGTTCCAGTGTGTAAGAATCATCATTGGAGCATCCTGAAGTAATAATCATTGCGAATATTAATATACCCTGGAACTCTTTTATCTTAATTCTCAAGATGTTATGCGTATGAATAAGTAGTAATAAAATAATAAATGTTCTGTGGCAAATATAATAAATTAAATCAAATATCAAAGCAAATTTTCGAAATTTTTTAGAAAATATTTTGTTAGATTGCCTAATTTTGCTATTTTTGCACTATAATGAAGAAGAAATATTTATGAAAAATAACTAATTATGAGCATTTTTGATAAACTTTTTGGGAAAAAAAATAACACAGAACATACTGCGGAAAACAAATCAGAGGAAGAACAGTTTGAAAAGTCTGTCGAGCGACCAGCAATGGTTGATATGGACATTAACAATAAGGTGGAAGACATAGAAGCTCCTTTTCGTGAGCATATCGTTGGTCAGCCCTTCACTTTTATGATAGAAACCGCCCGTAAGTTGTCAGATAGCGACGTCGAGGTGAGAGGTACGGTACATGGCGAGATCGTGAAAGGTCAGAAAGTACGCCTTTGTGTACCCAACCACACAGAAGGCTGCGAGATTGTATATATCGAAACCTCAACAGGAGTAACCGTACATAGAGCTAAAGACGAGTTTGCCACCATTCAAATCAGCGGTTTGAAGGATCTACAGTATGCCAGTCGTTTTGCCATCGTCACTAACATACCGGTATTCACTCCCAACGACCTCTCCAAACCATGTGAGAACGCATTTCTCAAAGGGTTGATACAAGAATTCCCAAAGAACTATCAAGACCCACAATATGCCAATCTGCTCACTTTTACGATATGCCATTCCCCATTTATCGTACCTTTTATGGCCAACAAGGAACCAGAACTCGTACAGAATCCGGATACCGGAGAAACCATGGAGAAATGGCCTGAGGACACCCAGATATCGTTCAATTGGCTGATGAGAGAAGACATTCCCGTATTCCAGTTGTATACCGATTTTCGTTCCCTATTGCATGAGCCTAATATTAAGGCCAGTGGCAAGCGTCCTCGTGTCCAACTGATGAGTTTCAATGATGCTATAGCCATCAACGAGCAGATGTATGCCGCGTCGACTCAGAACGGCAAGGAGAAGAAACCATTACCAAGTATCGTCATCAACCCATTCGATCAGGTCTTCGTAGAATTGAATGCCGACAATATCCATGCCATCGTCACAAGCGAAGGCTATCAGCATGAATTCGGAAAGAAGGACGAAGAAACCACTTCTAAGTAAGTCAGGTAGAATTCTTTTGTCGCATCCCGTGCTATGTACAGATGTTTCTGTCTTAGTATTCGGGATTCCTTCGGGAACCGTTCGTTCGGGATCTTGTCGTAATCATACTACCTCATTTCGCGCCACAGATGGCGGAGGGCAGCCAAGGGATGATGCCACAACATACGAGGTCCCGCATATATCATCACACGGCGCATCCGTTCACGCATTTCCGGTTTATAACAATGTACAGGGCAAACCTTACAGGTGGTTTTGTTTTCACCAAATTTGCAATGGTCGAGGCGGAAATGGGAATATTCTAAAAGTGTGCGGCATTCTTCACAAAGTCCTTCGCGCGTATGATGGTTGCCATGGCAATAGATTTCCACCATCTGACGAACGGTATGTTTATCTTCTTCTATCCTAGACATATATTTATTCTTTTTTGTTATCACTAATAGAGATGCAAAAATACAACAAATTTGCCAATATCCGACTCTGTTCACAAAGAAATTATCCCGCATACCACCTAAAAAGATAATATATATAGCCTTATTTACGATTAGTATCAGAATGAAACAATTATGAAAGAAATTGAGAAGTTTTACAAAGTAAAATTAGCACAAATTCTATACCTTTGCATACGAAATTAAATAATAGTATGAAACACAAAACAACTAACAACTCGAAAAAACGAACGATAGGCTTAATGCTCGCCGGCATTGCGCTCTCTGTTCATGCTCAGAACCCGATCATTTCGGGACAATTTACTGCCGACCCTACAGCAAGGGTCTTCAATGGCAAGGTATATCTCTATCCTTCACATGACATCCCTGCACCGGAGGGGCAGCGGCAAGATTGGTTCTGCATGGCTGATTATCATGTTTTCTCTTCTGACGATCTTATAAATTGGCACGATCATGGTGTAATCATCGACCAGAAAGATGTGCCTTGGGGCAAACATGATGGTTATTCGATGTGGGCTCCCGACTGTGTGTATAAGAATGGTAAATATTATTTCTTCTTCCCTAATACTCCGAAAGATGGACGAGGTTTCAATATCGGTGTTGCTGTAGCCAATACCCCTGTCGGTCCGTTCTCCTGTGATGCGCAACCGATCAAGGGACTCATGGGCATAGATCCTTGTGTGTTGCTCGACGATGATGGTTCTGCCTATATCTATTGGGGCGGCATGGGATTGCGTGGCGCCAAACTGAAAGATAATCTCACAGAACTGGATGGCGAACAGAAGTTGATGGAGGGATTGCCTGATGGTTTCAAGGAAGGGCCTTTCGTTTTCAAGAACAATGGCAAATATTATCTTACCTTTCCTTGGGTGCGAGAGAAAGACGGTACTGAAACCCTAGCATACAGTATGAGCGATAACCCACTAGGACCATGGGAGTTTAATGGCGTTATCATGAAGGAACACGCTAACGGTTGTTGGACTAATCATCACAGCATTGTCAACTATAAGGGGCAATGGTATCTATTCTATCATCATAACGATTATTCACCAAAATTCGACAAAAACCGCTCTGTCTGCATCGATCGCCTCTTTTTCAATGCCGATGGAACAATACAGGAGGTGGCACCGACATTGCGTGGCGTGGGCATCAATAAGGCTACAGACAGAATACAGATAGACCGCTATTCTTCTGCCAGCGATGATGTGCAGACAGCGTATGTAGATACGACCGATTGTTTCCTGGGCATGAATGCTGTACTCAAGAATAAGGGAAGTTGGATAAAATATGAGGGTGTAGACTTTTCTTCTGTTTGTGACGGATATGTCATGGTCAACGTGAAAGCTGCCGAGAATACGGAAATCGCAATTCGTGAGAAGAGTACTGATGGTAAGGTGATAGCACGCGTGCCAATCGTCGTGAAGAGTGGACAGGGAATGTTTAAGCGTGACCTTAGTAATCAATGGTTAACACTCACAGTACCATTGAATTATCAACCTAATGGAGTAACTGATCTTGTGGTAACGTGTGAAGATAAACCGGCAAGTATCGACTGGTTGCAATTCAAGAATCGCCCAAAGTATTTTGCTCCTGTTCAGGTTCAAAACATTTCACCGGATGGCGAAGGCTTTATTCGTCGCTGGATGATGCTCGAGCCAATCAAGCAAGATGTGCAGTCGAACATTATCTTTACGGATTCTTATCTCGACAAGGCTTTCAATAAAACCTATTTTAAAGGTCAGATGACGGCATTGCCTAAGGCCGGAAAGAGTGAGAAAGTGGGGGCGCAAAACTTGAAGTGGCACGCCCTGGACAGTGAGAATTTCAATGTGAAACTCTTCAGATTTGCCGAGAAATATGGTGATCAGACTTATGGGTCGCTCTTCTGGGCATACACCATTATCGACTGTCCTAAAGGAATGAAAAATGTACGCTTGGCAGCAGGAAGCAATGGAGCTTCTTCTTGGTGGCTTAACGGTAAACAGGTGTTGATGCTTTCGGGCGACAGAAGAATGGTTGAGGATGACGGTATGTCGGCTCGTATCAATCTAAAACCGGGACGTAACATTTTGCGCGTGGCTGTCATCAACGGACCGGGACTCAGCGATATGTGCGTTCGCTTCATCGACGAGAATGGAAAACCTATCACTAATCAGTATACGATAACCTTAAAATAATGAAAAAACTTTATACTTTCTTTGCTGCTCTTACTTTAGCGGCAACAGCCGAGGCACAGATCGGTACCCCTTATATTCACGATCCTTCCACCATCGCAGAGTGTGATGGCAAATATTATACGTTTGGTACGGGCGGAGGCGGTCTCATCAGCGATGATGGCTGGTCTTGGCATAGTGGGGCAGAGCGTCCCGGTGGTGGCGCAGCTCCTGACGTGATGAAGATTGGCGATCGCTATCTCGTAATCTATGGTGCTACCGGTGGCGGTCTTGGAGGTGGCCATAACGGTAGAATTCTCACGATGTGGAACAAGACACTAGACCCGAAATCGCCAGATTTCAAGTTTACCAAACCTATCGAGGTATGTGCTTCTGACGGAATGGAAGATCAAGATGCCATCGACCCAAGTTTGTTGATGGACCCCAACACGGGACGATTGTGGGTAAGCTACGGCACCTACTTTGGTACTATCCGTCTGATAGAGCTCGACCCACAGACAGGTGAGCGCATGAAGGGAAATAAAGAGAAAGATATTGCCATCGACTGTGAGGCTACCGATCTCATCTATCGTGACGGATGGTATTATCTACTCGGCACTCACGGCACCTGTTGCGATGGCGTGAATTCCACCTATAATATAGTAGTGGGACGCTCTAAGAATGTCGAGGGCCCGTATGTCGACAACGTGGGCAGAGATATGTTCCATGGAGGTGGACGCATGGTGATAGCTGCGGGAGGCAGAGTATGCGGTCCCGGTCATTTCGGTAGGACCGTCATCGACGAAGGAGTAGAGATTATGTCGTGCCATTACGAAGCCGACTTCGATCGTAGCGGTCGAAGCGTGTTGGGTATTCGACCATTGATCTGGAAGAATGGATGGCCTGTAGCCGGAGAGGAATTCAAGGGCGGAACTTTCGAGATTGAATCAGAACGCCGTGGCTATTCCTTAGAGTTGGCCGTGGATTTCGTACGCATCCCACAAGAACGAGAGGGATTCTGGAACATGGATTTGAGTAAACCGCTCAAGAAGATTCCTGTACAGCAACTTGCTGATGTGGAGGCGGGTTGGCCTAAGGGAGACATCGCCCTGCGCTGTGGCGACTATATGTTCCGTCCTCATCAGCGTTGGACGATAACGGCTGTTCCCGAGAAGGGTGGTTATCTGAGTAATCCATATTTCAAGATTACTATCGAAGATACACAACGTGCGCTCACGGCAACGGCGGATAAAGAACTTACCACTACGCCTGAATATACGGGCGCTGACAACCAATTATGGCGCATCGAGCAGCTCGTTGATGGCACTTATCGCATCATGCCAAAGGCTATCCCGGGCATGGATGGCGACAACAAGAAATATTGTATATATTCTGTTGGAGACAGTACGCCGACGTTGGCCGAATACGATTTCTCGAGTGATAATTCCAAATGGAATCTGCGTAATCATTAATTTACGACGATTAATTTGCGATATTCGATAAAAAAGTGTACTTTTGCCAACTGAAAAATCAACCATCATGAAAAAAATACAATTATTAGCTCTACTAATCTTAACAAGTCTTTCTGCTTTGGCGCAGGTGGCTAAGTCGCCGAATGGTAAAATCGTAGCACGATGGGATAAGAATAAACTCGTGGTATGTTATGACGGCAAGAAGATGACGGAAATATCAAACTTCGGTTTTCACACTTCTAACGAAGATCTTACAAACCTTACCTTCGTTAACATCTTTGATGGCAAGAAATTCGATGTCGACTATGATATGATAGAGGGAAAAAAGTCGCATATATCGAAGAAAGGTCACGGATATTCTATGCTTTTCCATAATGCAGAGGGCAAGAAGGTGGAAGTGGCCTTGCAGATGTTTAATGATGGCATCGCTTTTCGCTATGAGACCCGTTTTGCCCGTCCTACGGTGGTGAAAGATGAACAGACTCGATATCTCATCGCTGACGGTACTCGTCGATGGATTCAGAAATATACAGATGCTTACGAACAGTTCTTTCCGCTTGCTACCGATGGCAATGATGTGAATACCCATTGGGGCTATCCGGCACTTGTAGAACCGCAGCAAGGTTTTTTTGCGCTGTTCACAGAGGCCAACATCGAAAGTGTGCATAGTGCTTCTTCGCTCGATAATGCTGGACAGCGCGATCAATATCGCGTAACTTTGGGACGTTCCGATAAACAGGTTTCGGGCTTGTGGCACTCTCCATGGCGTGTGGTCATGATGGGTACGCTGAAAGATATCGTCGCATCAACATTGGTGACGGATGTCAGCAAACCTTGTGAGATTCTGAACACGAAATGGATAAGACCTGGTGTGGTTTCATGGATCTATTGGGCATATAACCATGGCAGCAACGACTATAACATTATTAAGAAATATGTGGATATGGCCGTGACGTTGCATTTGCCTTACGTGCTCATTGATGCGGAATGGGACGAGATGAAGGATGGCTATACGATAGAAGATGCTCTGAAGTATAGTCTCAGCAAGGGTATCAAACCAATCATCTGGTATAATTCTACAACGGGATGGATTGATGGCGCTCCCGGACCGAAATACCGACTCAACGACCCGGAAAAGCGCGAAAAGGAATTTGCGTGGTGTGAGAAGATGGGCGTTAGTGGTGTGAAGATCGACTTCTTCGATGGTGACACACAGGCCACCATGGAATATTGTATCGATCTGTTGAAGAGTGCTGCCAAGCATCATTTGCTGGTCAACTTCCATGGCGCTACGATTCCGCGTGGATGGCAGCGTACGTATCCTAACCTCGTGTCGACAGAGGGCGTGTATGGTGCCGAATGGTATAACAACCGTGGCGATCTCACAAGTCGTGCCGCTGCGCACAACGCTACTTTGCCTTTCACTCGTAATGTGGTAGGGCCGATGGATTATACGCCATGTACCTTCTCGGATTCACAACATCCACACATCACAACGGATGCTCATGAGTTGGCTCTCACCGTACTCTTTGAATCTTCTTTGCAGCATCTCGCCGATCGCCCTGAAAGTTATCTGCAACCTAAGCGAAAGGTAGAACAGGCGCTGTTCGGTTATCTCCCTACAACATGGGACGATACGAAATTGCTTGCAGGTTATCCAGGTGAATATGTGGTGATGGCACGCAGAAAAGGACAGAAATGGTTTATTGCCGGTATCAACGGTAAGGATGAGAAACAGACGTTGAAAGTAGACTTGAAGGAACTGAATCTTCCGGCGGAAGACTATATCCTCGTAACGGATGCCGGTAAGGGGTTGGATTTGAAATCAGAAGTCATCAATACCCGTAACCTCCCTACTGATGTAGACTGTAGCGCACGAGGCGGTTTCCTTATCATTCCAAAGGGAATGTAACAAGAGAATATTATCGATATTTTTATAAAAGACTCTCATGCACAGAAATGTGTATGGGAGTCTTTTTTTGTGAACTTTCCATGGTGAAGATACGAAAAAAGCGCATGAAACTTCGAGATTCCTTCGGAATGATGGTGTGCAATATCCAGTCTTTTTAGGATTGTAATGGCGAAAATACGTTCCTTTTATGGCTAAAACTTGAGAATTTTAAAGAAATTACCCCCAAAAAGGAAAGGTAAAACAAGGGAAATGGGTAGAATCTCATAAAACAATTACTTTCTGATAAATCGTAACTTTCTGATATACTGCTTCTTAGAGAAAAGTTTAATCGTTAAAGCGTTACAGTTACAGTTGTTACAGTTATTTTTTTGAGGTGGCCAATATGCGCCTCTTCTCTATTTTGTATATATTTTTCTTTATATATAATTAATATATATTATTATATATATTATATATATAATATATACTATATATATAATAGAGTATCCTCTTAGAGGAAGTTGATCAGAGTCTGTAAAAAAAATACAAATAAGCATGATGTATATACCCCTTAAAAAACTAACTGTAACTGTAACAACTGTAACGCTATAGATTTCTTCAGGTATTTTGTCGATGACAGAAAAGTATGAAAAGGAAAATCTGTGATTTCTTTCACAATCGTTATAATATGGTCGGATTCTCACAAAAAGTAATAATAGCCCTTAATTTTATACCACCTCACGGGTTTACTTGTTAATTTCTGTATTTTTCCATTTTTAGAGGTGTACTTTTTTTGTTATCTTTGTGACATAACAAAGAAACCATCATGAACTATAAAAACATTATTTTGACTTTTACGCTCTTTCTTACCGTTTCGGTTTCTGCCGTTGCAGGTAATCCTGTGACTAACGAGCCGTCACCGGAATATTCAGAAGATTTCTATGATCATTCAGAATTCGAGGCCCTCTTTAATGTAACGGGAAGTTCTCTCGTGGACAGGGCAAAAGACTTCTTGGGACGTCCTTATCATTATGGTAGTAAAGGACCGAGTTCTTTTGATTGTTCCGGTTTTACAGGATATGTTTATAAGAGTATGAATATCAAGATAGGGGCTTCTAGTCGCGACCAATGGCAGGAAGGTATTGCCATCGATGATAAGGAAGACGTGAAAGTTGGTGATTTGGTTTTCTTTGGTAGCAATAGTCATTATATAGGACATGTAGGTATCGTATGTGAGGTGGAAGGAAATGGCGATTTTAAATTTATCCATTCCAGTATCACACGTGGTGTGACGATCAGCGATATTGAAGACGACTATTATGCCCGCAAATATCGCGGAGTTCGAAGGATATTAGGCGATTATTAGAACATGATTTTTTAATTGTTTTTTTGAGATTAATGGAAAGTGAAAAGGCAACCCGTAGTGGATTGCCTTTTTCTTTTTGTTCTATGGCATAGTCTATCTAGTATATTTCTTACCCTTCTTGATGATGATGCCATGATAAGTGTCAGAAACCCGTTGTCCCGCAAGGTTGTAGATTGGCGTATGCTCATCTGTGTTCTCACGGTTCACAAGTTGAATGCCTGTAGACTGGTCGTGTGAAATCTCGCAATCGAGCAATAGATACTCCGCGAAACCGCCAGGGCAAGCAAACTTGATGACATAGTCGCCAGCTGTGGCGATGCTGAAATGAAGGCTCTGCTTCTCGGCAGAGGAAATGTCAGCAGAAGTATTACGATTGACATTCGGAGTCGCCGTATAACTTGGCGATGTGGCTAACGTACTACCCGCAAGGTTTGTGATGCAAGCCGTATATTGAGGTTCACCGGTCCATCCAGCCATAGCCCATGTCAACTTATATTCGCCAGGAGCGAGTGTGAGTGGATAACCCTCGAGTCGACCATATTCGGCACTTACCTCACGCCAGTAAAGTCCTTTGCCCTGATAGCCTGAGAACCCCGCAAAGGTACGTGATCCGGAATTATACGCATTAGGATAATCATGCTTTTCGTTGTTGCCCTGTGTAACGCTCCATCCCGCCGGTATCGTACCATTGTTTACATTGGTAAAGTCGAGATGATAGCTGAGTGCCGTATTCTCGAGGATCGGAAGTATGGTGACATTCTCGTCAGGCATGGTAAAGGAAATGTTACCATCCGGGTTGACAGCAATCGTCTTGTTCATACTATAATATACAGAACTTACGACGCGTAACTCTTTCAGCTCATATCCTGGGTCGAGGTCGACTTTCAAACTTACCTTTTCTCCCTCTGTAGCTTGATCGACATTTGGGGTGATGGTGGCATGTTCAACGTTTCGCACAGTAACGAGATATTTTTCCGGCTCGATATTTGTCGGCGTATAAATGACTTGGTCTATATACAGACGTGTTGCGCCTGTATTGGTGTAGGTGATATCGTTATCAGCAGAGAGCGGAGCCGTAAAAGTAGCTTTCTGCCATTTACCTTCAGTAGACTTGTTAAGAGGAAGGGAAGTAGAAGATCCATTCACCTTTGCGGTAATGGTTCCTCCATCTTCAGCCATATATCTTACGCTAATGCGATATTCGCCCGACTGGTTCAGATGGAGTTTATGGCGTAACGTTCCTGTGGTACGGGTACCCATATCGGCGAAACCATTGCCCGCATTTCCACGTTCATCGGGATATTGGTTGTAAGGGTCGAGTACACATTCACGAATATCCTTGAAGTCCATATCCTCAGCCTCCACGATGACCTCTCCATTGAAAGGAGCCGGTTGAACGGGTTGTTCCAAAGGTGTAGAAGGAAGTTCGTCAGAGAGTCGTCCAGTACCTTCTCCCGCACATTGAATACGGATGTCGACAGGACCATTATGAGAAACATTCAGCGTATAAGTGCCGGCATCCCAATGCTCCTCTGTCGTAGCTGTAGCCTCTTGACGAGAGATGACGCTGAATGTCGGACGAGAAGATGCGCCCTCGATGACGATTCTATCGGTAACGACAGATGTGGTATCGGTACGATAGTTGTTGAGATAGAAGTCGATATGGTCGGCAGATTCTCGAATAAGACCGGAACTCAGTTTACCATAATGCAACTTCATCTGTTTGCATGTATTATATAATAAAGGTATTGTGGCATCAGCAGAAGTCTTGACATTGAGATAAGAGTATGGCGTGTAGGTAACGAGTTGGTTACGATAACGTTCAACGAAAAGGTCGCCTGTACTAATCTCCGGATAATATTGGTTGAAGTCGGCTACCTTCTTTTCTATTGTCGCCCACTTCTGCGTGCGTTCCGATTTCTTGATCTGGAGAGGAATCTGCTGCGCCATCTCATCGTAAAGTCCCTCCATCACAGGAATTGTACCATATCTACCAGTCTTCTTGAAGTAGCACAAATTATTCATCCATTGTCCATTACCCTTGTTGAGAGGGTCATCCTGTTTGTAGAGACCATCATATAGATCGTCCCAAGTGGCATACTTATCCTCATCACTACCTGTATTTATATCGTTAATGATGCATATTTTCGTCTTACCAACGACCTCCTCACGAGAAGGGATATAAAGAGAACCGTCGATGATCTTACGGAACATATCTAGCCAGATATTGCGGAATCCAGGGAAAGTCGTCCAGTTGCGACGCGTGTAACCATCAACGTTTGTACGATTGGTCTCCGTGAAATCCTCCGTCCAGATGAGTTCCGGGCCATCCCATACAGCTCCGCCATTCATGGCTGTCTGTTCCATCACGGTGCCAATTCCGGCGCTGACAGGATATTTCTGAGGATGATCTTTACCAAAGATGTCCTCCATGGCACCATTCCATCCACAGTTGTCGTATCGAACACCATAGTTCTTGGTGAGACCGGAGATAAAAGGGGCTATGGTCATACTCTCGTTGTTATAGAAGCAACTCGATGTGGTATATTTATAGAGCCAAAGTATAGATTCCGGATAAGCCTTGCATGCTGCTAACAGATCTTGGTTTCGTTTGAGCATACCCATAGGGTTGAGAGGATGCGACCATACATTTCCACAGAAAGAGATCGTAAGGAAACCGCCATATTGATGACTCATCTTGACGAGTTTGGCAAAGAGGGCGATGCGATGGGCCTGCGAACTAGAACTCTTGTCGTTGGTTTCATCAAATCCCCAAAACTGTTCGGCATAGTTCCATCCCAGGAAATTTGGATAGGTTTTAAAGAAATACTCGAAAGTTTCAAGGTCATCATCTTGGATATGCGTATGACCGCCTGAAGCCGGTTGACAAGTGAACCATAATCCGTTCTTCTGACATATCGACCCCCACGATTTATAGGTTCGTACGGCATTTTGAGGCATCTTGTAAAGATTCTTTTTTGTGTCGTATTGGCAACTGAGGGAAAGATTCATACAAACATATGGTCGGATGTCGTTAGGAATCTGGTCGATGATCTTCTGAGGGTCGGCCTTGTTCCAGACGTCCACATGTACAAGCCATAGAGGATGGCGCGAGTCGATCGGACGGCGTTGTTGCGCACACATACTTGTCATCATGAAGACGACAAACAATAATAGAATAAATGTTTTCTTTTTCATGGTAATATGATTGTAACGATTTGTTTTGTCGATCAAATGTATTTCGCATGAGATTTCGATTGCGAAGTTATAATATTCTTCGCAAAAATACTTTACGTCATGTTACAATCATTTGTCTTTCCGTTACTTTTCGTAGAACTCGGATACCTTGTAGTGTTTTTATGCGATATATATGAGGAGAATGCAGAGGATGGCAAGATCTTCAGCGATACGGTTGATAAGGATGGATAATCGCATATCATTGGTGGATAAAGGACGCGGATTATCGCCGATGAATGGTTTACTGATGATTTCTCCGAAATATTGATGAGGTCCACCAAATCTACAATCCAAGATCATGGCCAACGCAGCCTCCGGCCATCCACTGTTGGGCGAGAGATGGCGTGATGCGTTTGTGCATATGCTTCTGATGAGATGACGATGACACGTAGGGAATGTATGGCGTAATCTTAAGAACAGAGAAGCGATGACCATGAGAAATGCCGTGATACGAGCTGGTAGCCAGTTGGCTACATCGTCGATATGGGCGGCAACGCATCCAAAATCCTTATATCTCGTTGTGCGATAGGCTATCATCGAGTCGAGGGTGTTGACCATCTTGTAGGCCATCATACCGGGTACGCCGAGTAGGGCTAACCAAAAAAGAGGAGCGATAACGCCATCGGAGAGATTCTCTGCAAGGGTCTCGAAGGCGGCCATACGGACTTCTTGGGCGGAAAGCGATGAGGTGTCTCGACCTACGATTCGAGCTACTTGTTTGCGTCCTTTATCTAAGGATTGATCGAGTTTGATAAATACCATACTAACTTCCTTGATGAGGGTTGTTCCGGCAAGACCGTAGAAGATGAGGATACCTTGGACGATAATCGCAAGAATTTCTGTTAGTGGAGAACTCGGCAGGTTGAAGCATTGTATCAAAAAATGGGGTAGATATAATAGTCCCTTGATGAGGAGATATGTGGCGAGAATGAGGCAGACAGCCACAATGCCTCCTTTGATTTTGCGATGGCTGCCATGATTAAAATGATGTTCACACCAGGCAATGACTTTGCCAAAGCCCACAATAGGATGGGGAAGACATGATGGATCGCCGAAGATACGGTCGAGAATCCATCCTACGAATAAGGATATTGCTTGAACCATTTTATTAACTCTTTATTTTCTTCGGGCAACTGTGTAGCTACTCGGATGAAATGACTGGATAGGTTTTTGAAATTAGAACAGTCGCGTACTAATATTCCGCGGGTGGCCAAATAGGTTTTGAGCGTAGGAATCGAACCTGTGTGAGCATGCCCCTTGTGTTCGATAAGGAAGAAGTTGGTGTCAGTAGGATATGTCATGAACCCCTCGATATGGTCGATTTGTTTACGGAATTTCTGTGTCTCATCCAATAGATGATGCATATCCGGTAACACATGGATGTCGTTTTGCAACAAAAACTTTCCCGCTTCTAATGCCAAAGCATTTACGCTCCAAGGTTGTTTGAGCATACGCAGACGCGCGATGATGTCATGATGGGCCGTCACATAACCCAGTCGGATGCCGGGAATACAATACTTCTTGGTCATGGAATGGAGCAAGATAATATTTTTCTCTTTTACCGTATCTGTATCGTGTAAGGAAGGATGGAGTGTATAATTCTCGTAAGCCTGGTCTATGATGAAAATATCCTGACTATCAATAACTTGTGAAAGATCGCTCCACTTTCCCGTAGGATTGTTGGGGTTGCATAACCAATGAACGGTTCTCCGATTCTCGCAATTATGAATATTCCGATGGCAAAACCTCAGACCGGAATCGTGATATTCTGCAAATGTAGGTTGGGGAATGTCGTGATAGGCATCTTGAAAGAGCTCGTGTAACAGGTAAATACCTTCTGTAGCCCCGTTGGTCACCAAGACCTCATCGCGAGAGATTCCTACCTTATCAGCGATAAGGGATTCCAATGAATGGGCATCCGGTTCCGGATAGTTATCGATGACGTCCAGATGGAGAGCCAGATAATCCTTGAGGGCAGAAAGATCCGCATGTCCCCAAATATTAGAACTAAAATTGATTTGAATGTTAGGATAATTATATATGTCGTCGCCGTGTTGCAACATTTGTATTCTATGTTTTTATGAGTTATAAATTGTAGAGTCGGGAGATGTCGAGATGTTGTCGTACATGATCTGCAAGTTTATCATATTGCTGTTGTTTATATTTCTGATAATCTACGACCTCATTAGATTTGCCCCTATAGGGGGCAAGTAACTCTTCTATAAACTCCTGATTGTCGAGGATTCCATGTACATACGTGCCATAGACACGATGATGGTGTACTAATTTTTCCTTATTAAGCATTTCCTGTAAAACCTTATCGTCGAATGATGAAATGCCATTATGGATTTCATATCCGCTTAGAATATTCCCATGATGAGAGAAATCCACCTGTCGTGTCGTCTTCTCGCTATTCATCGTTGTGGACATCGGTAACAGAGATAATCCCGGCATACGTTCGATGCTGCCCTCGATATG
>Ga0310695_10006015_pt1 | contig 20492 bp, 18 predicted proteins | sample RumenRJG_04DNA_FD_203882 | JGI IMG/M metagenome (GOLD analysis project Ga0310695, IMG submission 203882) | Bovine rumen microbial communities from Lethbridge, Alberta, Canada - RJG_04 (v2) (version 2) | ecosystem: Host-associated > Mammals > Digestive system > Stomach > Rumen | place: Canada...
CACCCATGTCGGCAGCATCATCCGTGCATGCAGAGTAGACGAGCTTCCCCAGCTCTTTAATATCTTTGCAGGTGACATGAGTATCGTCGGCCCGAGACCCGAGCGTTACGAGCATGTTATCAAGTACACTCAGGATATCCCCGAATTCAAGTTCAGAGAGAAGGTAAAGGGCGGACTTACGGGTTATGCCCAGGTTTACGGCAAGTACAACACTTCAGCTCTCGATAAGCTGAAGCTCGACCTCACATATATCGCTAACTACAGCGTTTTACTTGATTTCCAGATCATTTTCGAGACCATCAAGATCTTGTTCCAGAAGGAAAGCACTGAGGGCTTTGACAGCGAGCGTGCGAAAGAAATGCACGACGCAGACTGCAAATAATTGATATAATTGAATTGACGTAACGGCTTTCCTGATTATTGGTGTAAAGGCTTATGGACAATTCATTTGACGTGATCATCATCGGAGCAGGCGTAACAGGATGTGCGGTGGCAAGAGAGCTCTCGCGCTATGACTGTTCTGTGCTAGTTATCGAGAAGGACGAGGATGTCTGCTGCGGCACTTCCAAAGCAAACAGCGGCATAGTCCATGCGGGCTACGATGCAAAGCCCGGCACTCTCAAGGCAAAGATGAATATAAGAGGCAATGAGATGATGACATCTCTTTGCAAGGACCTTGATATCCCGTTTAAGAAGATCGGGTCGCTTGTCGTATGCACGGACGAAGCAAACCGCGGAGGCATTGAGGATCTTTATCAGAGGGGAATCTCCAATGGTGTTCCCGGTCTTGAAATACTCGAAAAAGATGAACTTAGAGAGATAGAGCCTAACATCTCTGATGATGCTGTCTGCGCTCTTTATGCTCCCACGGCAGGCGTTATCTGTCCGTTCAGGCTTAATGCAGCGCTTGGTGAATGCGCTGAGCAGAACGGTGTTGTCTTCAGGTTCGATACCAGGGTAAAGGACATCCGCCGCACTGATGATTCCTGGACTGTCGTGACGGATAAAGATACTTACGTGGCCCGCGCAGTGGTCAATGCAGCAGGGTGCCACGCAGACGAACTGCATAATCTCGTGTCAGACAAGAAATATCACATTACGCCCAGAAGAGGCGATTACATGCTCCTTGACCGTTCACTGGACGGCTTCGTAAAGCATGTTATCTTCCCGCAGCCTACGAAAATGGGTAAGGGAATCCTCGTAACGCCTACGGTTCACGGCAACACTCTGGTCGGACCGACTGCAATTGATACTGACGATAAGGACGAAGCTCCGGTTACTTCCGAAGGACTTTCAAAGGTTCAGGAAGGCGCCGTAAAGAATGTTAAGGGACTGCCTTTAAAGCAAGTTATCACCGGATTCTCCGGTCTTAGAGCACACGAAGACGGCGGCGAATTCATCCTGGAAGAAGCATCGGGATGCCCCGGATTCTTTGACTGCGTCGGCATTGAATCACCGGGCCTTACTGCTTGTCCTGCGATAGGCGAATACATGGCTTTGCTTGTGTCCGAAAAGCTTGGTCTCGTTAAGAAAGATTCCTGGAATGGGATCTGCAGGGATGTGATCAAACCGTTTGAACTTCCTGCAGAAGAACGTGCTGCTCTTATAAAGGAGCATCCTGAATACGGGCGCATCATATGCCGCTGCGAGACCATTACGGAAGGCGAGATCATTGATTCTATAAGACGCCCTCTGGGCGCAAAGTCTCTTGACGGTGTTAAGAGACGTACAAGAGCCGGAATGGGCAGATGCCAGGGCGGTTTCTGTTCGCCACGCGTTATGGAGATCTTAAGCAGGGAATCAGGACTGCCGCTTGATTCGATAACCAAGAGCGGCGGAGATTCTCATATAGTTATAGGGAGGACCAAAGATGAAGGCTGATATCGTAATCGTCGGCGGCGGTCCTGCAGGCCTTGCGGCTGCGATAGCTGCGGCAAAGGAAGACAATACTCTTGATATCCTGATCCTCGAGCGCGATCACGAGCTCGGCGGGATCTTAAACCAGTGCATACATAACGGCTTCGGCCTTCATACATTTAATGAGGAACTGACCGGACCTGAATATGCTGCAAGGTTTGAAGCCCAATTAGATGATCTTGGCATCCGATATATGCTCGATACCATGGTACTTGATGTAGCTTCAGATTCTGTTACTGCAGTTAACGGTAAGGAAGGCGTATTTACCGTGGACTGCGGCGCTGTTGTTCTCTGCATGGGGTGCCGCGAAAGACCCAGGGGAGCACTTAACATCCCGGGTCTCCGTCCTGCCGGAGTCTTTACTGCGGGCACTGCCCAGCACCTTGTAAATATCGAAGGCTATATGCCGGGCAAAGAAGTCGTTATCTTGGGCTCTGGCGATATCGGCCTTATTATGGCGCGCCGCATGACTTTGGAAGGCGCGAAGGTTAAGGCCGTATGTGAGCTGATGCCTTATTCGGGCGGCCTTAAGCGTAATATAGTTCAGTGTCTTGATGATTTTGACATTCCGCTCCTTCTCTCTCATACAGTCGTTGATATCAAGGGCAAGGAAAGAGTGTCTTCGGTCGTTATCGCTGAAGTCGATGAGCGTTCTAAGCCCATTCCCGGCACTGAGCAGGAGATCTCATGCGATACATTGCTCCTGTCATGCGGGCTTATTCCTGAGAATGAGCTCTCAAGAGAAGCAGGCGTAGAGATAAATCCTGCAACCAACGGTCCTGTCGTAAATGAGTCCTTTGAGACTTCGATACCGGGCGTCTTTGCCTGCGGCAATGTTCTTCACGTTCATGACCTCGTTGATTATGTCTCTGAAGAATCCGGAAGGGCAGGCAGGGCCGCTGCAAGATATGTTAAGAACAAGGGCAATGGCAGCGGACCGGTGATAAAAGTAAAGAACGGAGCCGGTGTGCGTTATACCGTTCCGTCAACTGTCAGAACATCAGAGCTGGACGGCGATCTCGTCATTAGATTCAGATCCGTCGGTGTTTACAGGGATTCTTATATCGATGTCCTTTTCGACGGCGTTAATAAAATGCACAGAAGAAAGCCGATAATTACGCCGGGCGAGATGGAACAGGTAATTCTCAAGAAGGAAGATCTGGAACCGGCTCCTTCAGAGATACTGATCAGTATTGCGGAGAAATGATATGGAAAAGCGTGAACTTACATGTATCAACTGTCCCATGGGATGCCGTATAACCGTCACGATGGAAGGTGACGATATCATCGCCGTTGAAGGCAATACCTGTAAGCGAGGCTATTTATATGCCTGTAATGAGGTTAGGACTCCCGTAAGGACCGTAACTTCGACAGTCAAGGTAGAAGGCGGCGTGTCTGACCGTGTAAGCTGCAAGACAAAAGAACCGGTGCCTAAGATCAAGGTTTTCGAGGTCATGGAAGCGATTAACAAGGCTTCATGCAAGGCTCCGGTCGCGATCGGCGATGTCCTTATCGAAGACTGTGCGGGCACGGGAATCCCTGTTGTTGCGACAAAAGCGGTATATCCTGCCTGAATTGCCTCTTTATTATTTTGTCTTTATTAGATTATTTGTTATTATCTAATGAGACTTTGTAAAAGAGGGAACCGCGTAAATGGATAATTATTCTGTTCTGATGAGTGTTTATCACAAGGAAAAAGCAGAATTTCTCCGTGAGGCTTTGGACAGTATCTGGAATCAGACGGTGCAGACAAATGATTTTGTACTTATATGCGACGGTCCCTTAAATGAAGAATTAGACAAGGTCATCGATGAGAATGTTAAGGCTCATCCTGATGTGCTCCATGTCGTAAGGCTCGAAAAGAACGGCGGCCTTGCAAACGCTCTTAATATCGGCATAAAGCTCTGCAAGAACGAACTGGTCGCCAGAATGGATTCTGACGATATCTCTTATCCTGACAGATGTGAGAGGCAGCTTAAGATCTTCGAATCAAGAGACGACGTGGATCTTGTATCCGGCACTATCGAAGAATTCATCGAGAATAAGGACGTCATCGAATCCAGGCGCGAGATGCCGCAGGAGCCGGAAGACGTATATGAATACTGCAAAAAGAGATGTCCTTTCAACCATCCCTGCATCATGTACAAGAAGACCGCGATCATCGAATCAGGCGGATATATCCCTTCTCATATCGAAGACTACTACCTTTGGGTACGTGTTCTCCAGCACGGATTCAGAGGATATAACATCAAGGAGCCACTCCTTTGGATGCGCGCCGGCGCTGATATGTATAAGCGCAGGGGCGGCAAGAAGTATGCGGAATCCGTGAAGGCTCTTTTCAAGTACATGAGAGATACGGGCTTTATAACAAAGTGGCAGTACTTCAAGCGCATGAACATGAGATATGCCGGTGCTCTTGCGCCCAACTGGCTCCGCAAGTTCTTATATAAGACGCTTTTGCGCAAATAATAAGGTGGGGAAGATGAAGAAGCAGAAAGATATATATTCCAAAGTCTTCAGTGAATTCGTTTTCTCGGATTCACAGATAGAACTTCTCCATAAGACGCTTTTTGACATGCTCATGGATATCAAGCGCGTGTGCGAAAAGCATGACATCACGTTCCTTCTGTCTGGCGGTTCGATGCTCGGCGCCGTCCGTCACAAGGGCTTTATCCCGTGGGACGACGATCTCGACATCATGATGCTCCGCTCCGAGTACGTGAAGTTCAGGAAGGCCGTGCTCTCCGAGATGACTGACAAATACGATCTCGTTGAACCTTTGGACGGCAAGTATACAAATAAGAAGCCGAAGCTCTTCCTTAAGAATTCCGTGTTCACCGAAGTGGTCTACGCAGGACTCCCTGCCGAATACAGGCGCGTCTTTATAGACGTGTTTATCATTGAAGACGTTCCCGCATCAGCTTCAAAGAGAAAACTTATTGGCAAGATCTACGACTTCGCATTCCACGCGTCGAGCTTTATCGGCGACTACAAATATCCGTCACCCATTATCCTAGAGAAGGGCACGACCGATGAGGAAGTCCGGAAATACTATGCTTCAAGACGCAGGATGGGCGGGCTTCTGAATGTTTTCTTCGGCATGAGATTCTATCTTAAGATCTGCTCAAAGCTCGATCACACGAAGAAAGAGACAGGCGTCGTCGCAGTCCCGTCGGCGATAAGCTATAACCGCGAAGTCTTCAGAAAATCTCTTTTTACTGACTTAATTGAGGTAGAATTTAACGGTGAGATGTTTAAGATACCTTCAGACTACGATTCGTATCTGAAGAACCTTTATAAAGACTATATGAGACTCCCGCCTGAGAAGGACCGTGTCATTCACAGCTGCGCAGAGTTCAGGATCAATACGGAGGAATAATATGAGCAACGTAGCATTATTGATCGCCGGCGGTTCCGGAAACAGAATGCATCAGGACATCCCGAAGCAGTTCATCACTGTAAACGAGAGACCTGTAATCGTTTATACACTTGAGGCTTTCGAGAATCACCCGGAGATCGACTGCATCGCAGTCGTCTGCATAGAAGGCTGGGACCAGGTCCTCTGGGCTTATGCCAAGCAGTTCAATATCACAAAGCTGAAATATGTTGTCCCGGGCGGCAAGAACGGCCAGGATTCAATAAGAAACGGCGTCATGGAGCTCGAAAAGCATTTCGAGCCTACCGACTTAGTACTCATTCATGACGCAATCCGTCCGATGGTCAGCGCCGAGATAATCTCAGACAACATCAGAGTTGCCCAGCAGTACGGCAATGCGATCACGGTCATCCCTTGCGCTGAGGCAATGATGCAGACCGAAGACGGTCTCGTATCTGTCGGAAGCTATCCCAGAGACAGACTGAAGAGAACGCAGACACCGCAGGCTTTCCGCATCGGTGATATCTGTGATCTCCACAGAAGAGCTTTGGAAGCAGGCATCACGAATTCCGTTGCTTCCTGCACATTGAAGATCGAGATGGGCGAGCAGGTCTATTTCTCTGCAGGTTCCGAGAAGAACATCAAGCTCACGACCGTAGAAGATATCGATATCTTTAAGGCTTTGCTCGTTGCAAAGCGTTCTGACTGGCTTAAGTGAGGGATCAAGATGCTTTACGATAACAAGAACTGGATAGCAGACATTGATAAGGTCATCGAAGTCGTTCCGGAGCTCGACGAGCTTGCCGGAAAGTCACTCATGATCACCGGCGCTGCAGGCCTTGTGTGCTCTGCAGTAGTAGACATCATCTTACGTTACAACGACACGCACGACAAGAAGATACAGGTCCTTGCTGCAGGCAGATGGCCTGAAGAGATGTCCGGCAGATTCGGCGATCTCGTTAACAGGGATGATTTCACTTTCGTCGTTTACGATGCATCAAAGACCGATAACGTTATCGATGTTCACTCTGATTACATCATTCACGGCGCGAGCAACGCATCACCCAACATGATCGTAAAAGAGCCTGTTGAGACCATGATGAGCAACTTCCTCGGAATGAAGTATCTTTTGGATTACGCGAAAGAACAGGGCACAAAGAGGATCCTTTACATCAGCTCGAGCGAAGTCTATGGCGAGAAGGAAGGCACAGAGCCTTACAAGGAAGGCCAGTACGGCTACATCGATCTTCTTAAGGCAAGAAATTCCTATTCCGTAGGCAAGAGGGCAGCAGAGACATTATGCGCTTCATATGCCGACGAATACGGCGTCGAGTCAGTTATCGTACGCCCCGGCCACATCTACGGTCCGACTGCTTCACCTTACGATAACAGAGTTGCTTCGGCCTGGTCTTATTCAGTTGCAAAGGGCGAAGACATCGTAATGAAGAGCGACGGTGCTCAGATTAGAAGCTACTGCTATTGCTTAGACTGCGCTTCTGCAATGCTCAAAGTCCTTCTCTGCGGCGAGAACTGCCACGCATATAACATCTCGAATCCCGATTCGATCATAAGCATAAAGCAGATGGCTGAGATCCTTGTAAAGAGCGCAGGCGTTAAGCTTCGCATGGAACTTCCCACTGACGAAGAGCGCAAGGGCTTCAACCCGATGAGCAATTCGTCACTCGAGAGCACGAGCCTCATTGGGCTTGGCTGGAGAGGCTGCTTTGACGCTGAGGCAGGCTTTACTCATACCGTTCAGATCTTAAAGGAGACATACGGCTTATGAACCTTAACGAAGAGGTAAGATGCGACTATCTCATTTCTTCTGACATGAAGAAGCTCTGGGCGGAATTCCTGGATATCTATGATCAGATCGATCAGATCTGCAAAAGACACGGCCTGACCGTCATTGCCGACGGCGGCACGCTCCTTGGTGCCGTAAGGCATCATGGCTTCATTCCGTGGGACGATGATTTCGATCTCGACATGTATATCGACGACTATGAGAAATTCATCGAATACTGCAAGGACGAATTGAAGGAACCATATTTCCTCCAGACATGCGAGACTGAACCCGGCTATCCGCCTTTTCACTTAAAGGTAAGAAAGAGCGGCACGACATGCATCACTGACTGGGAGCTCGAGATGAGTCCCGAAGGCCACAGAGGTATCTTTGTCGATATCTTCCCGATCTATAACGTGCCTGACGACGATACTGTTTTCGCAAAGCAGGTAAAAAAGCTAAAGAAGATCAGAAAGATCTACGGCTACTATCAGATAGACCGCGCCCTCACCAAATTCGGCGTGAAGAAGACAAAATTCAAGGCCAAGCAGCAGCTTTTGTGGAAGTTCTATTCCATTTTCACGAGCCCCGAAAAGCTTTGCAGGCAGTACATGGATCTCTGTAAACTCGAAAAGAATAAGACAAAGCGTGTCAGCGTAATCTCATTTGATCCCGGCAACAAAAAGCTCGTCTGGGACAGGACGTGGTTCGACAAGACCGTTGAACTTCCTTTCGAGGACATCACCATATTGGGACCCCACATGTACGATGAAGTGCTGACGTCGCAGTTCGGCGACTGGCATCAGTTCGTTAAGGGAACGTCGCTCCATTCAGGCCTTAATTTCTCTGTGGATACCGATTACCACGATTACATTAAGGATCTTAAGGCCCGGGCCAAATAAGGGGATCAGGATATGAACCTCGAAGAAGAGATTAGAGACGGCTATAAAGTATCGGCTGATATAAAAAAGCTCTGGTCAGTCCAGATGGAGATCCTGGACGAGATCGACCGTATCTGCAAAAAGCACGACATTACATATTATGCCGACGGCGGCACGCTCCTGGGCGCCATAAGGCACAAGGGCTTTATCCCGTGGGATGACGACCTCGACGTCCAGATGTACAGGGACGACCTTGAGAAGTTCTGCAAGGTCGCCAAAGACGAACTAAAGCCGCCGTTCTTCCTGCAGACATGGGAGACCGAAGAAGGCTTCTATCCCTGGCTTTTCAAGGTCAGGAAAAGCGACACCGCATGCTTTACCGAATGGGAGATCGAGAATAATCCCGGCGGCAACCGCGGCATCTTCGTCGACATCTTCCCGGCATATAACGTCCCCGACGGCAAGCTTGCCTTTGCCATGCAGTCAGGCAGACTAAAGCGGCTGAAGTTCCTTTTCGAGTGCTATCAGACAGACAGAGCCTTGTCTTTGTACGGCGCCAGGAAAACTTCCAAGCGCAGGCTCGCACAGGCCATCTGGAAGATCTGCGGCATATTCACGTCGTCGGACAAGATCTGTCGTAAATTCATCAAGACCGCCACGAAGGTCGGTCCGGAAACAAAGCGTCTTGGCTATGTTACCGTTTTCCCGGGTAACAAGAGATATATCTGGAACAGGGAATGGTTTGACGGCACGGTCGACATGCCTTTCGAAGACAGGATGATCCCTTGCCAGACCGGTTACGAGAAGCGCCTCGAGCAGGATTTCGGAGACTGGCGCACCCCGATGCAGATCAAATCGATGCACTCGACACTTCATTATTCATGCGATGTCCCGTACGAAGAATTCCTGAAGACATTACGGGATTGAGAAGAACATTATTCCTGCGATTTGACGTCGAAGATATCTTGAAGACATTACGGAATTGAGCAGAGTATTATTCCTGCGATTTGCCGTCGAAAGCATTGAAAAATAAGAAATAAAAAAGGGCTGCCGGTTGAAGGCAGCCCATATGCTTTAATACAGCCGGATATCAGTATCTGTCAGCAAGAGCTGAGAGGCATGAAACCGTAAAACTAAGTGCAAAGATGCCTGTGATTACACAGCCGCCGATAAGTCCGCCCAATGAGAGGTACTTGCCGACCTTTGCAACGCCGTAAAGCTGGCCACATTCTTCAAGGAACTTCTTAGCCTTCGAAAGACCGATAGCGCCGCAGATGATGGCAGCGATCGAGAAGATATAGAAAATGCAGCATGCAACAGCAACGATACCAAGGATAAGGACAGTCTTGCCAAGTCCTTCATTTGTGACGATAGCTGCACCGGCAACAGGCTGAACAGGTGTAGACTGAGCATAAACGGGCTGAACCGGAGCAACGGGAGCTACAGGCTGAACAGGAGCAACGGGCTGAACCGGAGTTGCTGCGGGAGCAGGTGCAGGTGCCGGAGCAGGAGCAGGTTCTACAGGAGTCGCTGCAACAGGTGCTGCTGCAACAGGAACTGCAACGGGAGCAACTGCCTCAACAGGTGCTGCCTGAACGGGAGCTGCCTCAACAGGTGCAGCTGCAGGTGCAGGAGCCTCAACGGGCTGAGCTATTGACTCGACCTTTGTTCCACAGTTAGGGCAGAATAAATTACCGTCTTCGAATTTAGATCCGCAATTAGTACAAAACATTATATTACCCTCCATTTAATGAGATAGTGAAATATTAGCATTATTGATTTTGGGGTGCAATAAAATCGACCTTAACATTTGCTTAAGAAGTGGCTGATTTCTTTTGTTCTTTCAGTTTTGCGGCGATGTGCCCGAAGCCATCATTCCGCTCCGCAAAATTGAGACCAGTCTCAATTTTTGCCAAAAAGTCTCATTTTCGAGCCCTTATTATCAATTCCGGTCAAGTTGTGCGCACAAGACGCTTTACGCCAGTCATAATGTTGGAAAACCCCAAAGGAGAACGCGCCATGAACAAGATCGAATTCCCGATGAAAGTATTAGCGGTAAAGCTGGAGTACAGAAGGCTGAAGTTGGAGAAGATGCGACATGGATTCTTCAAGAATATCAGTGGAAAAGAATTTATAGTAATTACTCGAGATCCTTCAATGCCAAATACATCGTCCAGACATCCGAGAAGGATATCGGTGACATCAAAGGTGGGGAAGCAGTTGTATGAGGAGATCAATAATTATCAAAAGCTTAATGCGGAATACGCTGAGCTTTATAATGAGTGGAATTCCAGATATAGGTTTGCACCGCCAAAAGTGAAGTTCCCTATAGTCCAGTATTCGGATCCGCACCGAATGAATAACGAATACTACAATGCCCGTCCGGAAAAATTAGGCAAGTACACACCCGATAATCCGACAACCAGCGAACACGGCGATCTGAAGTCAAAGAACGAATTGATGGGGCTTGACCTGCTTAAAGACATCGGTATTCCGTTTAAATACGAGACTGAATTATACCTCAAGGAGATAGATGAAACAATCAATCCCGACGGCCTGGTCAATTTTTACGAGATAGACAGATGTGCATATCTTGAGATATTTGGCATGAGTGACAAGATCGATTATTTTGCCAGAACAAGCAACAAAATATACGGTTTCTCGAAAGAGAACTATAGGCCGGGCAGGGAAGTAATCTATGTGTTTGTCTATGATAAATACAATTTTGATAAGGATTACTTTGTCAGTCAGGTGTTATCGGCTTTCAACGATATGATTCCGGACAATGCATTGGTATGGGAGACAGATGATAAACCTGTTTGTCTTTGAAATGAACGGCGAAATGAACGGCACTGCCGTTGGTTTTGCCGTCCATTTGGGCTTAAAATGCCGTTTTGAACGGCGAAATGAACGGCATCGCCGTTGGTTTTGCCGTCCATTTGGGCTTAAAATGCCGTTTTGAACGGCGAAATGAACGGCACTGCCGCTGGTTTTGCCGTCCATTTGGCCTTAAATTGCCGTTTTGAACGGCAGAATGAACGGCACCGCCGTTGGTTTTGCCGTCCGTTTGGCCTTAAAATGCTAATCCTTCAGGCAGAACGTGTCTTTTAGCCCTTTTTAATGTAATGTTAAGATTCCGCGCACCCGGCAAGCCTATATTTTATAAATTAAATATAGTAAAATAACTTGTTTAAAATCTTAAACTCGAAAATCGTGCTTAGCTGTTTAAGGGAAAGGTGTTTGGAAGAAGTCGGTCATGAAGACAGCTGTTCTTTTGCCTGTTTATAATCCGGATGAGAAGTTCCTCCGCCTTGTCGAAGAGCTTTATAAGCGCGGATTTAAGGTCGTTGCTGTTAATGACGGCAGCCTTGAGAGGTGCGACGAGTTCTTCAAGCGAGCACAGCCTTTTGCGGATGTTATCGGTTATAAGGATAACAAGGGCAAGGGATATGCGTTAAAGCGCGGATTTGAGTATATCGGCAACAACTTAAGTGAAGAGGTCGACTATATCGTTACGGCTGATTCTGACGGACAGCATGCGATCGAAGATATCGAGAGGGTTGCCAAGCTTACCAGGAAGACTGACGGCATCGTGCTCGGCATGAGAGACCTGTCGGAGAAGATCCCGATCAAGTCGAGGATCGGAAATGACATGTCGAAGGTCGTTTATACGATCGTTACGGGAGTTTATCTCAGGGACAACCAGTCGGGCTTAAGAGGGTTTCCGGTAAGGCTTTGCATGTGGCTTCAGGATATTCCCGGCAATAAATATGAGTTTGAGCTTAATGTGCTTGCGACGGCTCACAAAGAGGGCATGAAGGTCACGGGCATCGACATTAAGACGATCTACGAGAATAACAACAAGAATACGCATTTCAGGCCGATAAAGGATACGATAAGGATACAGAAGTCGCTTTGGGCGTACGGACTTATTTCCGCGTTGCTCTATACGCTTTATCTTCTGACCATTTCCGTGCTGGTATGGTTCGGGATACCGTATTTCTATTTCTGGCTTATCGGTATCTTTACGTGGGTTACCGCAATGCATGCGGTGCTGAATGTTTTCTCGGCGGGCATCAGGCACAAGCAGAAGATTAGTGTTATCTATTACATTACGTGTTCGATAAAGTATTTTATCTCGACATTGATCATGCTCCTGTTCTATTTCATGGGCTGGAATATGTTCCTGGGCGGCGTGCTTTGCCTGGGTGTCATCATGTTGTTGAGTTATGTTTTCGGACGCTCCGGAATCTTAGGAAAGGTATAAAGGAATTTTGGGAAAGGTTTATATGGATAGCTGCGATTTTGAGTTGGTAAAGAAGGTTATGGCTTCGGAAGAAGTCATTTCGAACGGTGAGGGCGAGATCATTGTTAAGGCGGTGCCTGACAACGACAAGACCGGAATGATGGATAAGCGTGAGTTCTTCATAAGAAGCGCGATCTATGCTTTCCATAAGTCGGCGCCCATGAAGTTCTCTATTGAGGGAATGCGCCAGACGACCAAGACTTACTGCAAGGATATGTGCTCGAAGCCCATTGCGGAAGACAGCTTTGATATCGATGTGAAGGGCAGAAGCGTAAAGGTCTTTTCCTATGTGCTTGAAGACAGAAAGGACGAGACGCTTCCTGCGATGATCTATGTCCACGGCGGTTCTTTCATGGCTTCAAAGGCTGAGTATTATAAGGAGCCGTGCCGCTACGTTGCCGAGAATCTGGGCGTCAGGGTGTTTAATGTCGATTACAGCCTTGCGCCTGAGAATATTTATCCGGCGGCTATCGAGGACGTTCTTGCCGCGCTCGAAAAGATCTACGCTGACAGTACGTCTCTTGGCGTCGATAAGGAGCACATCGGTTTCTTCGGCGACAGCGCCGGTGCGAATCTCGTGCTCGCTGCGATACTTGATAACAAGACTGAAGCAAAGATCACTTATGCGGGCCTGTTCTATCCCTGTGTCGATCTTTATTCGCGTGACAGACTCTACGACTGGGACATCTCGATGTATGACATCTGCGAAGAGCAGAAGGAACTCATCACTTCGAGACTTCAGCTTGGGCGTGCCGATGGCAACGGAAATAACGAGCTTATGGCGAATATCCTTTTCGCGTACTCGGGCGGAAGATATGAGGAAGTCAAGTGCAAACCTGACGTAAGCCCTATCTATGCTGACTTGAGCGGCATGCCTTACACGGGAATCTTTACGGCAGAGTACGACGGTCTCCGAATCCAGTCAGAGTATTTTTCAAGGCTTCTTGATAAGGCCGGAATTCCTAATAAGCACATCAGATACAGAGGCGTGTCACACGCGTTCCTGGATTATTTCGGGATCGTTCCGCAGGCGCAGGCAGCGCTCCTGGAGATGTGCGATCAGTTAAGAAAGGTATGGGGAATCTAAGGGGAAATGGTATCGAGGATAGTTACCGGGAACATCGAAGCGCTTAAGAATGCGCCGCAGACGTTTGAGTCGATCTATACGATCATAAAGAACAGCTTCACGAGTGAGACATTCGGCGAATGGCTCGAAAACGTTGAGGTCTGCAAAATGTCCTATTATGAGCTTTATGAGAGGGCCGACAGCTTCTCTAAGGCTGCGGTCACTTATGCCGCAAAAAAGGATTCGGACAGCAGGTTCGTTGGAATTTTCCTTGAGAATTCGTGCGACTGGGTCGCTCTTTTCTGGGGACTTTTGCAGGCAGGCTTTAAGCCGATTCTGCTTAATACAAGACATAACATTCAGATCAACAACGACATCATCAAAGAGATGGATCCCGTTTTCGTCGTATCCGAAGATGCAAGAGTAGACAAGGCCGTCTCAGTAAAAGATCTTTTGGAAGAGGGCAAGGGCGTTAAGTTCGACAAGTCCATGATCAACTGGGCTGACGAGATAATCCTCATCACGTCCGGCTCGACATCCAAGCCCAAGATAATAAGCCACAGCGGAAAGACGATCTGCCTTCAGGTCGAGATGAGCGCTGATATCGTCAGGACTAACCAGTCGATTCAGTACAACGCAAAGCTCGATATCCACAATCTCGCATTCCTGCCGTTCTATCACATCTTCGGACTCATTGCGACATTGATGTGGTTCATGTTCTTCGGAAGATGCTTTGTTTTCCTGCCGAAGTATGATGCACAGAGCATCCAGTTTGTGTGCAAGCGCGTAGGCGTAACGCATTTCTTCGCGATCCCTCTGGTCTGGAACAAGACCGTTGCAGCGCTGGAGAGGGAAGTAGCAAAGCAGGGAAAGACTGAGAAGTTCAACAAGGCTATTAAGTTCTCAAATAAGCTCCAGAACATTTTCCCGCTCTTGGGACCTGTCATCGTTAGAAAAATCATTTTTAAGAAGATCAGACGCCAGCTCATGGGCGAGAAGCTTGCTTTCCTTATCTCAGGCGGCGGATTTATCGCGCCCAGGACACTGGAAGTCTTAAACGGACTCGGCTATTCGATCTATGCGGGCTACGGACTTACGGAGTGCGGAGTTCTTTGCGTTGAGCTCTCGCGAAATTCGAAATACAGGAACGGCACGAGCACGGGTAAGATCTTCAGCAACGTCAAGTATAAGGTAAGCGAAGAAGGCGAGCTCCTGATCCCCAAAGATCACTCTATGAACGGCATCTATATTGACGGAAAGTTCAATGAGTTTACCGACGAATTTTATCCCACGAACGATCTCGTCAATATCGATGAGACCGGAAGACTTCATATAATCGGGCGTTTGGACGATGTCATCATCGGACCTAACGGCGAGAATATCTCACCTGAGGAGATCGAATCGAGGATCGACAAGGGTGCCTTCACGCAGGAAGCCATGATCAACTGCAAGCTCCCCGGTACAGACGAGAAGCAGATGGTGCTTGTCCTTGCCGATGACGGCTCAATGGGCGCGTTCGAAAAGGCTTCTTCTCTAAGAAACGTATTCACATCGATCGACGCACTCACAATGTCTGAGAGGCCGGTAAAGGTGCTCAATCTCATCGGCAGCATGCCTGAGAACTTCAAGGGTATCGACCGCAAGGCATTGAGCCTGAAGCTTGAAGAACAGGAGCTTTTCGCGACCGAATGCGCAAGACCTACTGATGAGGAGGTCACACGTACAAGAAGCGCTGAATATACCGAGCTTATAGGCAAGGTATGTGATGTATATGCCGAAGTCCTTAACAAGGACAGGGCGGAGATCACGGAGACATCTAATTTCGTTACGCTTGGCGGCGATTCGATGGAGTATGTCGAGATGCTCTCAAAGGTATCTGAAATATCAGGAAGAACGATCAGCATGACGGAGACACCTTTGATCACGCCTATGGCGATCGCTGATTATCTTATTGATCAGAATAAGGAGTCCAAAGAATAATGTTCATTATCAGATGGTTCCTTATCTTAAACAGCATAATCCCTGCGCTCATTCTTTTCCCGATAAAGAAGATCTATCTGCGCAAGGAAAAGAAACCGAAGTATAAAGGTCCTAAGATCATTGCGATGAACCACACCGCATTCCTTGACTACGTTGAGGCGCTCCTGGCATTCCCGGGCAGAAGGAAATATGTGCTCGTCGGAGCGCAGTTCTATGCATTTAATCCGTTCCTTACGTTCATGCTCAAGGCAATGGGCGTTATCCGCGTTGACGAAGTAACCGGCAACATGGATGCGGTAAATAAAGCTGTTGAGATCTTAAACAAAGGCCATGACATCCTTATCTTCCCTGAAGGCCATATCGAGACTGAAGGAAAGCTCATGGAATACAAGCAGGCTGCAGCATTGATCTCACTTAGCTCAGGCTGCCCAATCGTTCCTGTTTTCCATAACGGCAGGATCGGCCCCGGCAAGCGCGATCTCGTATTTGTCGGAAGCCTTATGTATCCTGATACTTATATCTGCCGCGAAGGCCTTGATACATTGCAGGAGAGGGCAGAGGCTTTTACAAGGGAGCTTCAGGAGAGGACTGAAACTTACAGACAGTTCTACCTTAGGAACTTCATGATCGCAGACGGCGAGAAGCTTAAGCGTCCGAAATATGCCGGCTTTCTTTATAACTTCATGAAATATACTGCTCTTCCGGGCATAAAGCTCCTCATGAGAACGAAGATCTCTTACGGCGGTGACCTGGCGCGCGGCACGAGATATATGGATAAGGGTATGGTGATCGTTGCCAACCATTCATGGTGGATCGATTCCGCGCTCCTCTATTATGTTTTCAGAAGAGTGTACTGCAGGAGCCTTGCGGCAAAGGACGTTGCAGAAGTAAACAAGTCATGGGGATTTTTCGAGAAGACCATGGGATGCGTATTGCTCGACCGTACGGGTTTTGACTGGAATGCGTTAAAGACCATGATGAACGGTCTTAAGAACCATGAGCCGTTCATTATCTTCCCAGAAGGACACATGAATTACGATGATGAACTGATCGAATTCCAGAAGGGACCGGCGATGCTCTCGCTCTATTCGAAAAGGCCCGTCGTGCCCGTTTATATCCATACTTCATATAAGATGTTCAAGCCGACGAAGTTCGTTGTCGGAGACCCGATAGAGTTTGACAAAGAAGGGCTTGTAACCGATAATGAGTCGGTGGAGAAAGCTAATGAAATAATGCGTGAAGCTATCTACAGCTTGAAGCGTCAGGCGATCTCCGAGACCAAGCCTCAGATGAATTCTTACATCAGGAAGATCAGGGCCGAGATGAAGGCCAATCTTGCTGCGATCAGTAAGGAGATCGAAGAGGCGAGGAGTGCTAAAGCGGGTGGAAAATAGGTATGGGAGATAACAGGGGAGCGATCCTTTGACAGATCTTGAACGATCTTTTTTATTGTTTTCAAAATTATAACTATATAAGGAGAAATGAAAATGGCTGATTATGTAATTCTCACAGACAGCTCAACAGACCTTACCAAGGATCTCAGAGAAAGATTCGGTATTGATGACTACCTTCCGGGCAACATCACGTTCCCTGACGGACATACCGAGGATTCTACGCTTGACTGGGAGAATATCTCACCTCAGGATTTCTACACATCAATGTCCAAGGATTCCATGTATACGACAGGTATCAAGAATCTTGAGATCCAGGAGGCATTTTTCGAGAAGTACTTAAAGCAGGGTAAGGATATCCTCAACATTTCACTTTCTCACGCTCTTTCAAATACATATGACTCATGCCGCAAGGCTGCACAGAACCTTATGGAGAAGTATCCTGACCGTAAGATCATCTGTGTTGACTCACTCCGTTATTCAGGCGGTGACGGTCTCCTTTGCTCTTTCGCAGGCGAGATGAAGAAAGAAGGCAAGTCCTTGGAGGAAGTTGCCGAGTGGCTCGAAAACAATAAGCACAGATGCCACCAGACAGGTACTGTAGATGACCTCAAGTTCCTCGCTAAGATGGGCCGCTGCTCCAATGTTTCCGCATTCATGGGCTCTCTTATCAACATCAAGCCTCTCGCTGAGTTCAACCGTGACGGCATGAACCAGATCATCACAAAGGTAACAGGTTATAAGAAGCTCTTCACAGCCATGATCGAATACATGAAGGCTACGATCGAGCCTGAGCCGAAGAGGATCTTCGTATCCCACTCTTTCCGTAAGGCTCAGTGGCTCCAGCTCCAGGAACTCATCCGTGAGAATTTCCCTACGGCTGAGATCATCCCTACAACAGTCAACATGGCTAACGGTTCTTCTATCGGCCCCGGCATGGTAGTTACTTTCTACATGGGTAAGGAGATCTCCGAAGGTCTTGTTGAAGAGACAAAGCTCTTAGAAGAGATCAAGGCTAAGCTCTGATGGGTCGTATTATAGCTATAGTTTTAATAGTCCTTGCGTTCCTGCTTATCAGCGGATTTATCTTCATGTGGTTCTACTGCATGAAGATCGCAAAGAAACAGTATACGAACATGTTCATCCGCGAGTCCAAAGAGAAATGGGCCCGCGGAAACAGTGCGCCCGAGAATGCCGAGCATACGGTAATGTTCGATACCGGAATGAAGTGGGGCAATGAGAATGCCTCATACATGAAGGAGATCGAAGTTACATCCTTTGACGGCCTGAAGATGAAGGGCGAATATTTTGACTTCGGTTACGATAAGGCAGCGATCATAATGGCAGGCAGGGCTGAGACATGCAAGTACTGCTATTATTTCGCTGATCTTTATCAGAAGAATAAGTACAACATCATCGTTGTGGATCCGAGAGCCGCAGGCCTTTCCGAAGGCAAGTACACGGGCTCGGGCATTCTCGAAGGCAAGGATCTTGAGGCGTGGATCAATCTCGTTCACAAGAAGTTCTCGATCGACCACTTTGTCATCCACGGCATCTGCATCGGATCTGTTGCGGCTATCTATGTGGCTGCAGACCACAATCCTTATGTTGATTCGATCGTTCTCGAAGGACCGTTCATCTCGTTCTATAACGTTCTGAAGCAGAGAACGAAGAATCTCGGAAAGCCCACATTCCCGGTATGTCTCCAGATGGGACTTCTCTTTAAGAAATATGCCGGGATCGACATCTTCAAGAATACGCCCATCAAGGCTATTCCGAAGGTCGAAGTGCCCCAGCTCATGATCTGCGGCAGACAGGACGTTTCTTCATTGCCCAAGTATTTCGATATCATCAATGAAGCAAGCGGTTCCAGGAGAAAGCAGATGGTCTGGTTCGATGAGGGCGCTCACTCTCACTTAAGGATCAGAAACCTTGAAGCATACGATAAGGCAGTCACCGATTTTATAAATTACGGCGGCTGACATGTAAGCGAAAAAAGCAAATTCGCAAATATAAAAAGCAGGAAGTAATCGGATAGATGGAATTGTCAGTTCTTAAGAAAATGCTCATCGGCGGAGCAAAGAAGATCTTAGATAACAAGCAGCAGTTAAATGATATGAATGTTTTCCCGATACCGGACGGTGATACGGGAACAAACATGGATAAGACCATGGGCGGCGTTCTTCAGGCATTGGCTGAGATCGGCGACAGGGACTTGGAGCCTGCTGATTTCGATAAGCTCTATACCGGCGCTCTCATGAATTCACAGGGCAACTCCGGCGTAATCCTGTCTCAGTGGCTCAAGGGATTCCTTCGTGCATTCAAGGACTTCGATGAGCTCAATGCAGGTTCTCTTTATGCTGCATTCTTATCAGGCACCGAAAGTGCTTATAACTCTGTAGCAGAGCCCGTTGAAGGTACTTTCCTTACTGTCTGCCGTGAGGCACAGGAAAATGCCGAAGACAACCTGGATGAGGATACGACGACTGAGCAGTTCATGAAGGACGTCGTTGAAGGTGCTGCCGAGTCTTTGAAGCACACGCCCGAGCTCCTTCCTGTATTGAAGGAATATAACGTTCTGGATTCCGGTGCCATGGGCTTCGTATGCCTTGTAACAGGTATGCTCGAAGCTCTGGATGAGTCATTTGATATCGACCTTTCTGCGTTCGAATCAGTCGCAAACGTTTCTGCCGGCGCTTCTTCACCTGCCATGGGCGAAGGTCTTGCAGAGTTCGGTTACTGCACCGAGATGATCATTCAGATCGACGACGATAAGCTTACGAGCTTTGATGAGACACTCGTAAGATCTGACATGAGAGACTTCGGTAATTCTCTTGTACTGGTCAAGGACGGCAATCAGGTAAAGATCCATATCCATACATTAAAGCCTGAAGCAGTAATGACTTACTATCACAGATTCGGCGAGTTCATAAAGCTCAAGATCGAGAACATGACGATCCAGCACCACGAGAGCTTTATCGCAAATAAGAAGGATGCTGCTATCGTGGCAGTCGCTGACGGTGACGGCATAGCCGAGCTTTTCGAGAACATGGGCGTAACGGAGATCGCAAGGGGCGGACAGTCCGACAACGTATCGGTCCAGAGCCTTGCCGATTCCTGCAAAGCCTCTGGCGCGAAGGACATTATCATCCTTCCTAATAACAAGAACATCATCATGACAGCCGAGAAGGTAAGGGAAGTCCTGAAGGACATCAAGATCCGCATCATCCCTACAAAATCAATGGCTGAAGGCTATCTTGCGCTGTCTCTTGCTGATGCCGGCACTTCTGCCGATGAGATCGAAAAAGCCATGAACAACGCTCTTGAAGGCGTTCATACGGGTCTTATCGCCAAGGCTGACAAGACAGGTGTCTATAATGGAATAGATGTCACGGCAGGTGACTATATCGGCGTTCTGGATGACGACATCATCACATGCGCATCTGCTGACCTTAAGGACTGCCTGGCTTCATTCATTCCCACGGTTCCGGACTGTGCAGGCTGCAAGGCTGTGCATATCTTCTCCGGAAATGACGGCGATAAAGAGATCTCTGACGGTTTGGAAGAGCAGATAAGATCCTTCTGTCCTGAGGCTGAAATTTACTCTTGCGTAGGCGGACAAAAAATATATAATTACGTTATTGCGTTTTCTTAAACGTATATCTAAAGAAAGGTCAGGTCCAATTGATGTCTGATGGTGAAGATCACCTTAGAAGACAATTCAATTAACTATAGTGCAGACGGTGCTTTCACGGCGCTGCCTTTGACATCTGACCTCTTTGCTTTTAATTC
>Ga0310695_10006017_pt1 | contig 20486 bp, 20 predicted proteins | sample RumenRJG_04DNA_FD_203882 | JGI IMG/M metagenome (GOLD analysis project Ga0310695, IMG submission 203882) | Bovine rumen microbial communities from Lethbridge, Alberta, Canada - RJG_04 (v2) (version 2) | ecosystem: Host-associated > Mammals > Digestive system > Stomach > Rumen | place: Canada...
TCCACGTTGTCATGTGAGCTTCCCACCCTCGCGTTACCGCTTGCGCAGGTCACATTAGGATTACCCCGAATGGATAGGGCAGCATTTCTGCAATTAACTGTACGACTTTCACGTCACACTCATACGTTTCACCCACAGCATTTGATTATCCGCTTTGAGCTGTTCGGTCACGCCTTCTTTTTCAGCGAGTTGATTTACCAGCCGAAAGAACATATTCTCTGCCTGTTCATCAATATCGGCAAGATAGGCGCTGAGCTTACAGCTTGTCAGCAAGTTTGTATACAGGATTGGACGATAATTTTCGATATACTTCAAATGCCGCTTGCCCCAAATCCCGATTTCAACCTTTGGCTGTTCGGGCAATTTCAAATCCGGCAGCAAGTAATCTCCCTGCTGTGTGTATGTAATCTTTGTCGCCATAATTCAGACCTCCTTGATCTTGATATTCTTGACTTTGGCTTTCGTGAGTTTGATCAGCAGCTCGTCAATGACATCGGTGTACTTGCCCCGTGAGATGAGGTCATTCCTCAAATCAATCAGGCTGTTGATTACTGTACGCCGCTCATCGGGCGTTAAGTAAATGTGATATTTTGGATTTCTCATAGTCATTTCCTCCTTGACTTAAATTTACATTCACATTATAGGAAGAAATTGAATAAACCACAAATGTGCGAGCGAGAAATGTGTGTAACTGCCGATAAAACCTGTATTTTTTCATAAGTCCGTTATAAACACTCGTACCATATCGAGAGGATATAACGGATTTGAGTTGTATCCTCTTATTTTTTGCCGAAACCCTTGACTTTTCTATCGCTCAAGGCTATAATTACATTAGGGAATGAAGTTCTCCCGTGGGAAACCTAAACCGCTTATTTAAGCTGATGACTTCTGCTATTTCACGCAGAAGCTGTCGGCTTTTTTGCGTTATTAGGAGGCTTTTATGCTCACTTCATTATCCCTTATTTTTCTTGTCGGTCTGTCAATGGCGTTTATTTGCCGCAAAATCAAACTGCCCCGAATTATCGGTATGCTCATTACGGGAATTGCACTCGGACCGTTTGTGCTTGATTTACTTGATCCGAAGATACTCGGTATTTCATCGGAACTGCGGCAAACGGCACTGATCATTATTCTGATAAAGGCAGGGCTGTCGCTTAATATTTCCGATTTGAAAAAAGTCGGCAGACCTGCTGTGCTGATGTCCTTTTTGCCGGCGTTGTTTGAAATCGGAGCATTTGTTTTGCTAGCACCACGGCTTTTGCATATCACCGTATTGGACTCTGCGATTATGGGTGCCGTACTCGGTGCGGTATCTCCTGCGGTCGTTGTTCCCCGAATGGTGCAACTCATGGATGAAAACTGCGGAACGGATAAGCAGATACCGCAACTTATTCTCGCAGGTGCTTCGCTTGATGATGTGTTCGTCATTGTTTTGTTTTCCACATTCATCAACATGGCACAGGGCGGTTCGGCAAAGATCATGGACTTTGTCAACATCCCGATCTCTATCATATTGGGGATCCTGCTCGGCGCGGCTTTCGGATTTGTACTTGCCTTCCTCTTTGAACTTGCACACAAAAGAGGAAACTCCATGCGTCAAAGCATCAAGACGATCATCCTGCTCGGTGCGGCATTTCTTTTAATGGCGATTGAAACATGGCTTGAAGGTACGGTTTCGATTTCGGGACTGCTCGCCGTGATGAGTATGGCTTGCGTGATACAACTCCGTTGCCGCAAAGAAGTATCGGATGATTTATCCGCCAAATACGGACGGCTTTGGCTTGCCGCAGAGGTAATTCTGTTTGTGCTTGTCGGTGCTGCGGTGGATATCCGCTATACACTGCAAGCAGGAGCAATGGCGGTTTTGGTGATATTTATTGCACTCATTTTCCGCTCGGTCGGTGTGCTTGTCTGTTTGATCGGCACAAAGCTCAACCGCAAAGAAAAGCTCTATTGCATTATCGCCTATCTGCCGAAAGCGACCGTTCAGGCGGCTATCGGTTCGGTACCGCTTTCACTCGGACTGCCTTGCGGAAATATCGTCCTTTCCGTTGCGGTGCTTTCCATTCTGATTACCGCTCCGCTCGGAGCAATACTTATGGATTTGACATACAAGAAATTATTAAACCATTGACTTATGTACGGAGCTGTGAAGAAACGAAGTACCCATCTTCAATCTTCACAGCGCCTTTTTGTTTTTTGGGGGTGTTTTTTCACAGCCCCTTTTAAAAGGGTAATATGCTGATACCGCTGAAAGAACGCAGCATCCTCAGTATGCTAAAAACAAAAGGTCGTAACCTCGGAATAAAAGGTCACACAGAACCGTTTGAAATTCACACTTCGTATGGCACAAAGCGCGCCAGAGGCTTCTTCGGGATCAGCGTCAATGATAACTATATCAATCTAAACTTCTGATCACTGTGATATTCCGTGATAAGTGTGATGCCAAAAATGGCTTGGTTAAGCCATTATCACAGACATCACGGAAATCACACTTATATTTTAATAATATGTTTTTCGTTGATGTGTATTTATAGTAATATTATAAAATAAAAAAACTACTGTGATGTGTGTGACAAGTGTGACTTTATTTTTTCCCTCTGCCGGGAATTCAATTGTTCCGCTTCTTCAAATAATCTTTAAACTATAAACCTCCGCTTGGTAATCCAAACGGAGGTTAGCTTATTGATTCAGTTTCCGGTGCATTTGTGTTCACCACAGTGATGGTGACCGCAGTCTCCGCCGTGGTGCTCGTGATGATCGCAGCGCGCGTTAGGATCGTAGGTGAGATTACCCTCGGCTAAAGCCTTAGCCGCCGCGTCCGCCGAACCGCTTACGCCGCCGTAGAGCGTGATTCCCGTTTCGGCAAGCGCCATCTGCGCTCCCATTCCGATGCCGCCGCAAATCAGCGCGTCGACCTGTGACGCCTGCAATAATCCCGCAAGCGCTCCGTGACCGCTGCCGTTTGTGCTGACGACCTGCTCGGCAACAATCACGCCGTTTTGCGCGTCATACAGCTTGAAATATTCTGAATGTCCGAAGTGCTGAAAAATCTCTCCGTTGTCATAGGTTACTGCAATTCTCATGGTGTTTTGTCCTTTCTCGATCAGGTTTTCGGGTGGTTTTTGTAGAGTGAATTTGCAATTGCCGCCCGTGATCAAAAGCCGCTTGCCGTTGACAAGAACGTCTCCAATCTTTTTTCGCGCGCTGTCGTAGATAGCGGTAACGGTCGTGCGCGATACGTTCATACGCGCGGCGCACTGCTTCTGCGTCAGCCCTTCGTTATCAAGCAGACGGAGTGCTTCAAACTCGTCAACGGTCATCAATACGCTCTCGGACGCGTCAATATCGTCGGGCGAAAAGCTGCGATACACAGGCAGCCTGTCAATAAAACGGCAACGCTTCGGTCTCGGCACAGCATTCACTTCCTTTCACAGATGATTATATCACGGTTATTGACATATGTCAATAATCCATATTTTTGAAAATATATAAAAAAACCTCCGCTTGGATTTGTTCCAAACGGAGATCATGTGTTGTGATTTGAGATCTGAATAGATGATAAGTATAAATATATTTTAATCTACTTTTTTTCAAATCGGAACATCCCGTCATTCATCAGGTTATCGGCTCCTGCGTCGGGATCGTTCGGGTCGGGATGGTGGCTGTTGAAGAACTCGACGATATGAAAGCCGCAGCGGTTGACATAAAAGTGGATATTGCGCTTTTCAAAATACGGCGTGACGGTCTCCCAAACCTTTACCTGCGGATACATTCGCTCGATCTCGCACCATGCGGCATAGCCGATACCCTTGCTGTGGATATGCGGAGATACAAAGAGCAGATCGAGATCACCTTTATCGCCGTTGACGCGTACAACTGCCCCGCCGACGACTTCTCCATCACAGAGAATACGGTATGCTTCACCTTCTTCGATGGCTTTCTCTATCGTCGCGCGGGAGATGATCTCGCCGTCCTCCTCAAAGTGATCGTCCCTCATACCGAATTCCTCAGTGGCACCGTAGCGGAACGCCTCCTGATTGTCGAGTATAAACTGTTCTTTGTCGTCAGCCTTCAACGGTTCTAAACCTACCTTTTTCATGATTTTCCTCCATGACACTTCCGGTTTCTTCTCTGATATCTTGAATGATCTGTTTTCCTTTTTCTTCAAGCGTCATTATTTCATTCGCTTTCCGTCAACAATTCTGCGACGATCTCGGCGGCAGTCCTGACCATTTCGGGGCAGAGCTTTCCGAAAAGCCTGTTGTCAATGGCATAGGATCTTCCTTCCTCGGTCGAGATATCACAGCCGAGCAGCTCACGGCATATGTAGGAGCCCTTGCGCTTTTTAAATTCTTCGAGGAACTGTACAGCCTTGGAATGTTCCGCCATGCGGCTTTCCGTATCGTTCAGATCGACCTGACCGTATCGCAGCCCAAGCACCATCAAAGCTCCCGTGCACGCACCGCAGACCTCGCCCTTGTTCATCCCGCCGCCGAAGCAGCCGCCGATTTGCAAAGCCTGTTTTTCGGTGACTCCGTACTGCTCCGAGAACGAGGCGAACACCGCTTGTGAGCACATATATCCCTGTCCGAATAATTCAACTGCTTTTGTTACCTGATCCATATTTTCCTCCATAGATTTAAAAGCTGTCTTTATCATAACAAAAAAATCCTTATCTGTCCACAAAAACCTCCGTTCGGATCACCAAACGGAGGCTGATTTTTATATTTCAATCTTACCGTGCTTTTCCTCGTACTTCTCGATCGCGTCGCGAATCAGAATCAATATCTGACTGTTTCTCGGCTATCCTCCCGAGGACGTTCGCGGCTTCATTCTTCATAAGGGAAACTGCTGTAAATGCTGCGGTTGTTGGAAGGTTTACGGTAATGAAGAAAAAGCCCGGTGCGCGTTTGCCAAGTATAAAAAATGCTCCGACATCTATTATTCCAAATGGCTTCAAGGCACGCCGATCAATAAATTAGTAGTAAAAAAGGCAGCGTGACGCTGCACCCAAGCACGCCTTTGGAACAGTCTGTTATGCGGAAAGCAACAGCGACGGCGTGGTCTAAACGAGTTTTTATTTCAACTGCAGAAAGGATAGATTTATTATGAGTAATATAGCAATCGTTTTTTGGAGCGCGACAGGCAACACCGAAGCAATGGCGGACGCCGTTAAAGCGGGCGCGCAGGAAGCCGGCGCTGAGGTAAGCGTATTCACCGCCTCGGATTTTTCCGCCGATATGGTCGCGGATTTTGACGCGATCGCGTTCGGCTGTCCCGCAATGGGCGACGAGGTTTTGGAGGAGGATGAATTTCAGCCGATGTTCGACGCGGTTTTACCTTCTCTGAATGGTAAAAAGGTCGCTCTATTTGGCTCCTGCGGCTGGGGCGACGGTCAGTGGATGCGCGACTGGCAGGAATCCTGCCAAAACGCGGGCGTATCTCTTGCTTGCGAGTGCGTGATCGCAAACGACGCTCCCGATGATGAAGCCGTTGCCGCTTGCAAGAATCTCGGGGCGGCGTTGGTTTAATTTTGCTAAGCCTACCCGAACACCTTACGAAAAATCAAATAGTGCGATAAACAGACGATTTTGCTATTTATATATGAGATAATGTCCCTATATCCCTTTGGCAACTATAGAGCTTTAGAATGAACAGTTATTGTAATACGAAATAGAAGAAAAGAGTACGGCGATGCGTTAAAAAAATCAACGCATCTCTATTTTTTGTTTGTATATACAAATTATTTGGATAACCTCTTGACACATAAGTTGGCATATGCTACAATGATAAACGGATTATTGATAATCTAATTTTCATAGGAGGGATAAAATGGCAATACCTGATAGAAGCATCGACCCGAGACTTCTTGCCAGTGCAAAGGCGGAATTCATGAAGCACGGCTATCTCAAAGCAGAACTGAAAACTATCTGCGAGAACGCCGAAATCACAACAGGAGCGGTATACAAGCGCTACAAGGGCAAGGAAGACCTGTTCAATGCTGTAGTTGAGGACATAGCTGCTGAGCTTAACAATTTCGTTGAAAACCGTTCAGACTTGGATTTTACAGTTCTTTCGGACGATGAGATCTATGATTCATGGGTGATGTCGTATGAAGCAATGACGCCGCTTTTCAAACTTCTCTATAGTAATCGTGACACGGTTTCTCTGCTTATCGACAAGGCGGCAGGCACACGTTACGAGAATTTTAACCATGAATATGTCACTAAAATGAGCTACGCCTATGAGCAGTTCTACGCAGAGGCTTACAAAAGAGGACTTGCCCACGCAGAGGTCACAAGAGAGGAATTTCATGTGCTGATCTCGTCTTTCTGGACCTGCGTCTGCGAGCCGATCATTCATGATATGTCGTGGGAGCAGATTGAGGAGCATTGCCGTATCGTCTGTCGGTTCTTCAACTGGAAAGAAGTTATTAAACTCAGGAAAGGCGATGAAAACAATGTTTAACAAGATAAAGCCCTATATGGGCGGCTACATCAGGTACACCTATGCGGCACTGGCGGTCATGTTTGCGGGACTGATCGCCTCCGCAGTACCGTTTTTTATGGTGTACCGCATCATCAAGCCGCTTATCGGCGGCGAAGCATTATCCGCAGGCTATTATGCAGTGCATATAGCTATTATTTTTGCCTGCGAGTTAGCATATGCTATCTTGTATGTGCTTGGACTGAAATACTCACATATCTCCGCATACAACACGCTGAAAAATATACGCATATCATTGCAAAAAAAACTGGAGCGTCAGCCCCTCGGCACGATACAGGATATGGGAAACGGAAGAATAAAAAAGCTGTTCACCGATGATATAGATCAGGTGGAGCTGCTGCTGGCGCACGCAATTCCTGAAGGTATTTCCAACCTTGCAATGGCACTGATAGCAATTATATGTATGTTCTTCGCAGACTGGAAACTGGCACTGCTGTCACTCTGCTCTCTGCCTTTGGGACTGTTTGCAATGGGAATGATGTTCAAGGCGGGTATGGCACGCATGAACGCCTACTATGCCGCATCTGCAAAAATGAACGCAACGATAATCGAATACGTCAACGGTATGGAGGTCGTCAAGGTTTTCGGGCGGGACGGCGAATCCTATCAGCGATATGAGAGCGACATCAAAAGCTACCGTGATTTCACACTTGCGTGGTATAAGGTCTGCTGGCCGTGGATGGCACTTTATAATGCGATCATTCCCTGCGTGGCGCTTGTCATGCTGCCTGTGGGAACGCTCTTTGTACTGAATGGCACATCGACACTTGCGGACTTAGTGCTTGTGTTCTGCTTGTCTCTTTCGGTCGGTATGCCGCTGCTGAAAGCGCTTGCCTTTGCGGGTAAGATACCCCAGCTCGGCTACAAGATAGACGAAATTGAAAAGGCTATGGACAATGAGCCTTTGAAAACTAATGACAACTCATTTATCGGTAATTCACATATCGTGAGATTTGAAGATGTTCGCTTTGCCTACAAGGAAAAAGAAGTCCTGCACGGCGTATCGCTTGAACTGGGTGAGGGAACGCTGACCGCACTTGTAGGAGAATCGGGCAGCGGCAAATCAACTCTTGCAAAGCTGCTTGTCCATTACTATGATCTGAACGGCGGACATATCACCCTCGGCGGTCAGGACATCACCGATATGAGCATTGAAGCACTGAACGACAATATCTCCTATGTATCGCAGGAGCAGTTTCTGTTCAACACCACGTTGTATGAGAATATCCTCATCGGCAAGCCCGATGCAAGCCGTGAAGAAGTAATGGCGGCGGCTGAAAAAGCACAGTGCGGTGAGTTCCTGAAACGTCTGCCGAAAGGCATTGACACAATGGCAGGCGACGGCGGTAAAATGCTTTCGGGCGGTGAGCGACAGAGAATTTCTCTTGCAAGGGCGATACTGAAAAATGCCCCTGTCATCGTGCTTGACGAAGCGACAGCCTTTATTGATCCCGAAAACGAGGAGAAAATGAACTCTGCTATTGCCGAGATAATCAAGGGAAAGACCGTCCTTGTCATCGCTCACCGCTTGCAGACAATCGTGAACGCTGACAAGATATGCGTCATGAAGGACGGCAATATCATTGCCGCAGACGCCCACGAAAAGCTCCTGCAAAGCTGTGCGGAATACCAGAAATTATGGAACAGCAGCGAAGCAAGAGCCAACTGGACTATCGGAAATGAGGTGAGGGCATGATAGGAATGATAAGACGTATCCTCGGCGTTTCGGGGAAATACAAGGGCAGGATATACGGTGCTATGGGCTTTTCATTTCTGAAAGGTCTGCTCATGAAAGTACCGATAATTCTCACATATTTCATCGTTACAACCTACATTGACGGTACGCTTACGAAAAAAACCGCTCTTTACGGAGCGATAGCACTTGTGGCAAGTATTATCGTGCAGGCGGCGTTCCAGTACCTCGCGGACAGGCTGCAAAGCGGCGCAGGCTACCTGATATTCGCCGATATGCGAATGAAGCTGGGCGAGCATCTGCGCCGCCTGCCTATGGGCTATTTCACAGAGGGCAACATCGGCAAGATAAGTTCTGTTCTGTCAACGGACATGGTGTTCATCGAAGAAAACTGCATGATGGTGCTTGCGGACATGATGAGTTATCTGTTCTCGCAGGCAATAATGATAGTGTTTATGTTCGTGTTCGACTGGCGGCTCGGTATTGTTTCACTCTTGATAACAGGCTGTATGGTCATACTCGGCAGGCACATGATGAAAAGCGACCTCGTTCATTCCGATGAAAAGCAGGAAGCCGCCGAGATACAGACGCAGGCGGTGCTTGATTTCACCGAGGGCATCGGCATTATCAAGACCTACAATCTGCTCGGTGAAAAGTCAAAGGAGCTGACCGACAGCTTTGAAACCAACTGCCGTGTGAACCTTGATTTTGAGTTTTCTCACCACCCGTATAAGAGGCGCGTATTCCTTATCTACGGCATCGGCACAGTCGTTATGCTTGCGCTTTCGGCGTTTCTCTATACAAAGGGACTTATGGAACTGAATTTCTTTCTCGGAATTATGCTGTGCCTGTTTGACCTGTTCGTCCCGATAAAATCCTTCTACGATCAGGAGGCAAGACTCACTGTCATGAGTGCTTGTATGGACAGAATAGAAGCACTATTCGCCGAGAAAGAGCTTGAAGATAACGGCACACAAACGCTGACTAACAGCAATGCTCCCGAGATAGAATACAGAAATGTCACTTTTGCCTACGATAAAAACGACATACTTAAAGATGTTTCATTCAAAGCCGATAAAGGCACAATGACCGCACTGGTCGGACCGTCCGGCGGCGGTAAATCGACAATTGCAAGTCTGCTGACACGGTTCTGGGACGTGAAAAGCGGAGAGATACTTCTGAGGGGTACGGATATCCGCAAAATTCCGCTTGCCGCACTCATGGACAATATCAGTATGGTGTTCCAGAGGGTATATCTGTTTCAGGATACGGTCTACAACAACATTGCCCTCGGCAGACCCGATGCAAGCCGTGAAGAAGTCATTGAAGCGGCGAAAAAGGCTCGGTGCTATGATTTCATAATGGAGCTGCCCGACGGCTTTGATACGGTCATAGGTGAGGGCGGTGCTTCGCTATCAGGCGGTCAGGCGCAGCGGCTTTCTATCGCAAGGTGTATTCTGAAGGATTCGCCCATTGTCATTCTCGATGAAGCGACTGCAAGCGTGGATGCCGACAATGAGAGCTATATCCAGCAGGCGATATCCGAGCTTTGTAAGGGTAAAACACTGTTAGTTATCGCGCACAGGCTCAATACGATTGCTCATGCAGATTGCATCTGCGTCATCAAAGACGGAGAAATTGCCGAGTCGGGCGATCATAAGAGCCTTATGGATATGGGCGGTATTTATCATAACATGGTCACAAAGCGTGCCGTTAGTACGGGGCGGAAAAATTAAATCTAAGGAGTATTTTTATGGAAAAGAAATTTGAGATCAAAGACCTTATCACGGTAGGTGTTTTTACTGCACTGTATTTTGCAGTAACGTTTGCGGTTGCTTGTATTGGCTTTATTCCAATCTTTATGGTGTTTATGCCTCTGATCGGACCGATCTTTACGGGTATACCGCTTATGCTGTATTTTTCCAAGATCAAACATTTTGGAATGATCACTATCACAAGCGTAATTATTGCTATTCTTATGTTTATAACAGGGCATCCTTATCCTATCTTTATTTTCTGTATCGGCGCAGGACTTCTGACGGAGCTTGTACTGAAAGCCGGAAATTACCAGAGCATCAAGTCATGCGTAATCGGTTCTTCAACATTCAGTCTGTGGCTGCTCGGTATGGTGATCGCATTCTTCTTCGGATTCCGCGAATCTTATTTTGCATCGCTGGTTGACGGCTATGGTCAGGAATATGTGGATAAGATGATGGGATATACACCGACATGGGTGTTCTTTGCCATGATCGCAATGTGCCTGATCGGAGGACTGATCGGCGGTCTGCTTGGCGCAAGGGTGCTTAAAAAGCATTTCCGTAAGGCGGGTATGGTTTGATGGAGTTTGGTCTCTCATCAAATCCTGACAAAAGCATTCTGAAACTTGATCCGAGAACAAAGCTCTGCCTGCTGACAGCGATAAGTCTTATTATGGTAGGCGGAAAAACGGTAGGAGTGGAATATATCCTGCGTATAATATGCGCTGCTATTCCGTTTGTTCTTCTTCTGACAGTCAGACATATCAGATCGGCAGCTATATATGCCATGCTTCTCGGACTATCTGTATTTTGTGAAGGCAGTGTGATCCCCAATATCAGCGGAGCGCCTAATCTGATACTGATGATAATATGTGGTATCATATCAAGGTTTGTTCCCGGCTATATGATGGGCTGGTACACTGTACGCTCAACTTCTGTCAGCGAGTTTATCACAGCGATGGACAAAATGCACATTCCGTATTTTATCACGATACCGTTCTCCGTGATGTTCCGTTACTTTCCGACGCTGGGCGAGGAATACCGCAGTATACACGATGCCATGAAAATGCGTGAGATCGGACAAAGCATAAAGAATCCGTTTTCATATATCGAGTATGTGCTTGTACCGATCATGATGTCAACTGTCCGCATTGCAGATGAACTTTCGGCTGCATCGCTTACAAAGGGACTAAGTGCAGGCGGAAAGCGAACACATATCTGTCAAATCAGTATCAGACTTTATGACTGGGTGCTGATGCTCGGCACGTTGGCTATGATCGTTTTATTCTTCGTATTTTAAGGTGAGAACATGATAGAATTCAAGAATGTAACATTTGCATACAGCTCGACAGATGCCGACGGCAGGGCGATCGAACAAGGCAGTATCAACGGTCTTGACCTTACGATACAGAATGGCGAGTTTGTCGTTCTGACCGGCGGATCAGGCAGCGGAAAAACAACGATCACAAGGCTTATCAATGGGCTTATACCGCATTATTATAACGGAAATCTGAATGGTGAGGTACTGATAAACGGAAAGAGTGTTCCGGATACGCCAATATTTGAGACTGCTAAAAAAGTCGGAAGTGTTTTTCAGAACCCACGCTCGCAGTTTTTTAATGTGAATACTACCGACGAGATCGCATTTGCCGCTGAAAATCAGTGCTGTGAGCCTGCTGAAATATCAAAAGCGATAACTGCAACAGCAGCTTCAATGCAGATAGAAAATCTGCTCGACCGCAATATATTTGAGCTTTCGGGCGGTGAAAAGCAGATTATTGCCTGTGCGGGTATCAATGTTCTGTCACCTGATATCATCGTACTTGACGAGCCGTCATCTAATCTTGACAGTGAGGCGATAGAGAAGTTGAGAGCCGTGCTGACAGACTGGAAGTCGCAGGGGAAAACTATTATTATTGCGGAGCATAGGCTGTATTTTCTGCGTGAGCTGGCGGACAGAATGCTGATACTTGAAAACGGCAGAATTGCAAAAGAACTGATTGCCGAAGAGATAAAAAACCTTACTGCTGACGATACCCAAAAAATGGGTATACGTCCGATGACGCTTCCCGAAATACACTGTTCAAACTCAAAAGTAGACCTGCAAGGCGATGTTCTGTTACTGGAGGATTTCCGTTTTACCTATAAGGACGGCAAGCACGGTATCAATATCCCTCGGCTCCAACTGCCTGCAAACCGTATCATTGCGGTCATCGGTCAAAACGGCGCAGGCAAAAGCACCCTTGCACGGAACATCTGCGGACTTGAACGCAAGTGCAAGGGCACTCTCACTATGAACGGCAAAAAGCTCAAAACGAAAGACCGCCTGCATAACTGCTATATGATAATGCAGGACGTGAACCACCAGCTTTTCACCGAGAGTGTGAGAGATGAGGTGATACTGAGCATGACGGATAAGTCCCTGACCGACGAACAAAAGGCTCAGAAAGCCGATGAGATACTTGTGAAGCTTGACCTTGCTGAGTATGCCGACACACACCCTATGGCACTTTCGGGAGGACAGAAACAGCGCACGGCAGTTGCTTCGGGGATAGCATCGAGTAAGCCCATAATCATCTTTGACGAGCCCACAAGCGGTCTTGACCTTGCACATATGAAACAGGTGTCAGATGAACTGAAAAAGCTGAGAGATATGGGAAAGACGGTCATTGTTGTTACACATGATAATGAATTTATCCTTTCATGTTGCGACCACGTTGTTAGACTTGAAAACGGCTGTGTTGCAGATAATTGTTTGATTGAAAAGTGAAATGATTTTCAGGTCTGATTATGTAGTATTGAGAACAGAGAGCGAGCTGCCGATATGGCAACTCGCTCTCTTGCTCATTCGTCCTCGTCTGAACACTCCGACAGCCCGTGCAAGAGCTGAATATAAATGCACTCTGCACGGTCACGCTCCTCGCCCTCGGCAGTCATCATGAGTATTGGAATAATTGTAATAATTCTTGTGCAGGGCGCAGCAATTTCAGAAACAAGTCCGGTGCATATTTACGATCCCTCGCTCGGCACATGAACGGCGAGCCGTCTGATGAACATATCAATTCTCCAGATCGCATAAATCTTCTCCTCAATTTCCTGAAAATCTTTGAGGTAGGTATCATCGTTTTTTGTCACTCGGAGTTTCATCTGATTGACATTGTTGTTGATGCCGTTTATCTTTCGGTACATATCCTGCAATTTATCCTTGTCGATCTGCAAGATCACAAGCAAGGACGCAAAAAAGGCTTACACACACTGTACCGCGGCGGTGATCTTCAATCACACCGTTTAGCGAGGATCAATACAAGTCATCACAAGCAAATATAGTTCACGAATTTGCGGATAACAAAAACTGAATAATTCAAAAAAAGTCTTGACAAAACGAAGCGAACGGTGTACACTATAGTGGTAAACGCTGTTCGCTAATCTTTTTTAAGGAGTAAAAACGGTGCGGAATAAAGATTATCATCACACAGCGATCATTGAAGCTGCGACCGCTGAATTCATGGAATACGGGTTCAAGGATGCTTCCATGCGGCGTATTGCAAACGCGGTAGGTATGAGCGCCGCGGGATTGTATAAACACTTCGCAAGCAAGGAAGAAATGTTTTCAGCTCTCGTTGAGCCGTCATATCAAGGACTTCTCTCCCTGTTCGGAAGCGAAGCGGGCGAGCAGGCAAAGGCTGTCGGTACGGGTGACCTCAGAAATTTTGAATCCGTCGGCGATGCAAAGCTCGCAATGACGTATATCTACGATCATTTGGAAGCTTTTCAGTTGATCGTCTGCAGATCACAGGGAACAAAGTATGAAGGATTTCTTCACGATATTGCCGTACTTGAGGAAAAAACAACGCTGTCTTTTATGGAGATACTGAAAAGCCGGGGTGTCCCGATCAAGGAATTCCGTTTTCCTGAACTTCATCTTTTGACAACGGCAAACATTAACGCGGTGTTTCAGGCTGTAGAGCACGGCTTCACACGTGAGGAGGCTATGCATTACGCGGACACTCTTGACAGCTTTTTCTCCAAGGCATGGAGAGAGTTTTTCGGATATTAACGCCTTTTCTTCAAAGGAAAGGCGTAAAAATATAACTATCAGTTAGCGGACGCTAACTTATCGGAGGTGCATTTAACTTGAAAGAAAAAAAGTCAAATCCCATGGCAAGGATCTGGGAGATCGCCAAGCCTGAACACGGTAGGCTGCTTTTGTCCGTCGTGCTGGCCGTTCTCGGCGTTGTATCCGGCATCGTTCCCTTTGTTTGTGCAGCAAAGATCATTTCGGGAATGATATCCGGAAACAGAGAATGGAGTTATTACCTTGTATTTGTAATCGCAGCCTTTGCGGGCTTTGCTTTGAAGAGCCTTTTTTACGCATCGGGACTGAGCGTCAGTCACAAGGCAACATTTTCTTTGCTTGGAGAGATACGTAAGCGGATCTTTGCTAAGCTTCCGAGAATGCCTCTCGGCACGATCATTGATACCTCCAGCGGCAAACTCAAGCAGATCATCGTCGACGAGGTGGAGCGGATGGAACGCCCCATAGCACATATGATCCCGGAGCTTACATCCAATATCGTCGGTGCCATAGCTGTCTGGATCTATATGATGACCGTTGACTGGCGGATGGGACTCATATGCCTGATCTCCGTACCGGTCGGCCTGATGTTTTTCGGCTTTATCGCCGCCAGTTATTCCGCAGATTACAAGAAGTCCGTGGAGATCACGCAGGACATGAACGCAAGCATCGTTGAATATGTCCATGGGATCGAAGTGATCAAAGCTTACAGCCAGAGCAAGTCGTCGTTTCAGAAGTTCAAGGACAAGGTGCTTGCAAACGCGGCCTTCTACAATTACTGGATGAAAAAGACAGAAGTCTGTCAGGCTCTCTGCTATACGATCGCGCCATGCACACTGATCACGGTATTGCCCATCGGCTGGTGGATGTATACCTCGGGAAGTATTTCCGCAGATGTATTCATGACTTGCATCATGCTTTCCATGTGTATCGTCGGACCGATCCTCACCGCGATCCAGTTTACGGATTCCTCCGTCAAGGTGGCGACCACCGTGGCGACGGTCGATAAGCTTTTAGCCGGCGAGGAACAGAAGCATTCGGAGACGCCTGTTAAGTTTGCGACTCATAACATAGAGTTTTGTGACGTCAATTATTCTTATCATGAAGATGAAGAAGTCCTTCACCGCGTAAACTTAAAAATTCCGGAAAAAAGCTTTACCGCGCTTGTCGGTCCTTCCGGAAGCGGTAAATCCACTATAGCCAAGCTTGTCGGCGGGTTCTGGGATGTGACGGACGGTTCGGTAAAGATGGACGGAAAAGATCTGAGATCCATCCCGCTTGAGCAGCTTTATGATCAGGTGGCGTATGTATCACAGGACAACTGGCTGTTTGACGACACGATCATGAACAATATCCGCATGGGAAAGACGTCGGCATCCGATGAGGAGGTCCGTAAAGCCGCGAGAGCGTCCGGCTGCGACGAATTCATAACGGCTCTTCCGGACGGTTATGAGACCGGAGTGGGAAGCGGCGGGGCCCGCCTGTCCGGCGGTGAACGACAGCGGATCGCCATTGCCAGGGCTATGCTGAAGGATGCTCCCATCGTGATCCTTGATGAGGCTACGGCTTATATCGACCCGGAGAACGAAGCCGTCATACAACGGGCTCTTACCGAACTGATGAAAGATAAAACCGTTATCATCATCGCTCACAGGCTTTCCACGGTATCAAACGCCGATCAGATCGTACTGATAAACAAAGGCTCGGTCGAATGTTCGGGAACTCACAGCGAGCTTCTTAACAAAAGTGATCTTTATAACGCGATGTGGCAAGCCCATATCAGCGAAGGAGGTGCGGCATAATGATTGAAGCGATCAGAAAAATCATAGACTTTTCCGGACAGGAAAAGAGCAAAATCTACAGGGCTATTATCATTTCTTTTTTCAAATCACTGTTCTCGATGTTCAGGATGGCTGCGATATATTTCGTTCTTCTGGCGTTTGAAGAGGGCGACAGTACGATGAAACCCGCATGGACAGCGCTTGCGCTTCTGGGCGTCAGTATCATAGGTCAGTTCATTCTGAAAATGGCGGCGGATCTTCAGTCCGTTCACGCGGGCTATTACATGAGCGCCTATAAGAGACTTGACATTGCGGAAAGGCTCAAAAAGGTCCCTATGGGATATTTTAATGATAACAACCTTGACCAGGTGACCGGTATCGCGACCACCGTACTGGATGTCGTGGAAAACCAAGGCGCGAACGTTCTTGTCATGATTCTCAGCGGACTCATGAATTCTGTCGTCTTTCTGATCTGCGTCATATTCTTCGACTGGCGGCTGGGACTGATCGAGCTGATCGGTATGGTCCTCTATATGCTCATCACCTCATCCATGGAAAAAAAGAGCCGGGCCCTATCTCCGGTAAGGCAGAAAAATGAAGCCGCACTGGTATCCAAGGTGCTGGAGAGCCTTCAGGGTATGAGCGTGATAAAATCCTTTAATCTCACCGGCAAGGGCGATGAAGCGCTGAAAAAAGCGATCGACGACAACAGGGACAGCAATCTGGCTATGGAGAGGCTGTTCATCCCTTACGGTCAGGTCCAGGGGATCGTCCTCGGCGCATTCAAGGCTTTGCTTCTGCTCATCGCTGTAGTGCTCTTCCTGACCGGAAATATGACGATAACGTATGCTTTGATGGCGGTGATCATATCTTTTCAGGTATTTGCCGATATCGAGCAGACCGGAGCGGGACTTACCGTTCTGAGGGTGGTTTCAAGCTCTATAGAGGAAGCCGAGAAGATCGATCTCTTACCGGTCATGGACGAAAACGGCAAAGAATATGATCCTGAGAATTATGATATATCGATCGATCACGTGTCTTTCTCCTATGGTGACAACGAGGTGCTGAAAGATATCAGCCTTGAGATCCCGGAGAATACCATGACTGCTTTTGTCGGCTCATCCGGCGCGGGCAAAACAACGCTGGCTATGCTGATCGCCCGCTTCTGGGACGTAGGCAAAGGGAGCATTTCCATTGGCGGCAGGGATGTCAGAGACTACACGCTGGAAAGCCTGATGTCACATATAAGCGTAGTCTTTCAGCATGTCTATCTTTTTGCGGATACGATCGAAAACAATATAAAGTTCGGAATGAAAAACGCAAGCCACGAAGCCGTTGTGGTCGCCGCGAAAAAGGCATGCTGCCATGACTTTATCATGTCGCTCCCGGACGGTTACTCAACGGTTATCGGTGAAGGCGGGGCAACGCTTTCGGGCGGCGAGAAGCAGCGGATATCCATTGCAAGAGCGATCCTTAAGGATGCTCCGATCATTATCCTGGATGAGGCAACTGCAAACGTGGACCCCGAGAACGAAGATAAACTGATATCCGCGTTTAATGCGTTGACGGAAAACAAGACGGTGATCATGATCGCGCACAGGCTCAAGACGATCCGGAATGCCGATCAGATCGTAGTACTTGACGGAGGGACGATCAGCAGCGGTACACATGAAGAACTGCTCGGAAACAATGAGAAATACAGCAGCTTCATTAAGCTCAGAGAGGAAGCTGCCAGCTGGAAGATGCAATCTGCATAAACCGGAATGGTTTTCAGATAATACGGGCAAATCAGTTCTTTGTTAAAGAGAACATGAATCGGACTACCGGTGAGTCGAAAACGATATAGCCATAAAGCCACTACAACCCCGAAATCATCGAAAAGTCGTTGCTCTCCTAATCAGAAAGCAACGACTTTTCTTCGCTATACGCCCGAAAGCGCCAGCTAACAATAGTGAAGATTCCTACCGTGGATCGCTGCCGGCGTTTGTCGCCTCGTTTATTTCCGGAAAACGATACAGTTAGCTAATAGACAACTCAAAAAATATTGCAAAAGCAAAATAACCGTGCTATTATAGTTATCGGATATTAATCGAATAATGCTGTTTTAATATTCAAGCTGTGAAAACGGCATTATTTTTTGATTCTTGGTTAGCGGCGGCTAACATTAAGACGGAGGGGTAAAATGCTGCTTACGATCATACTGGCTGTTGTGATGATGGCGGGACTGTTTCTCATGCTGTGGGGTGCGGTCGGATTTGTCCAGAACAAGAAGTTCTTTTCCTCCGCGCCAAAGGAAGCGCTTTGTCTCTATGGGCGAGGTGCTCAAGGTTTACGGCGTCCAAATGGAAGAGATCGGTCATCTGATGGTACTGGCTTATGAGCGCCGATTTAACTCTATGCCGGGAATTGTCAAGACGATCGCACGCAAATCCTTCACAAATGTCAAATCACTCAATAAGAAGTATCTGAAAAAGGACGCGCATAACGCGGCGAATGCGGCTGAGAATCCCGGGAGTTTCGAAACCAAGACATTGATCCCGCCGGAGAAGGGCTACGATTTCAGCTACCACAATCTGGTTTGTCCTCTCTCGGATTTCGCCAAGACTTATGGCTACGAAGAATATATGCCGTATCTGTGCAATCTGGATTATGTCATGTTCGGTGTGTTCGGCGTTCCTCTGTATCGGGAACACACCTGCTTTGAGGACGGCGACTACTGCGACTTTAAGCTCAAAATGGACGCAAAGCCTATGGAATACTGGCCGCCGGTCTTTACACAGGGCAAGGGATATAAATAAGATAGCTGGGGATGACTTAAACTGTTATCCCCGGATAATCTGTATTCTCAGGCGAATGTCCAAACGGTCAACGCCGAAGGGATATTCTGCTGCGTGAAGTGAAAAGAAAAGAATATGACGGCAGAGACAGAGCATGAAGGCAATTGACGTGCTGTGATGAAAATATTGTTTCAGTCTTGACAAAAGCTGAAAAATATGATATATTAATGACGGTTAGCTATCGCTAACCGCTGTGTAATACATTAGCAATTCTCCTGTGCTTTTCAGCACAGGAGGAGAGCTACTGTATATAAATGAAAATAAGGTTAAATAATAAATATAAAAACAGGAGGATGTTATGTGTTATTCGAACATTGAAAAAGTATTTGCAAGACAAATCATTGACTCGCGCGGTAATCCGACGGTAGAGGCAGAGGTCAGGCTTTCCGACGGTACTGCAGCAAGAGGTGCGGCTCCAAGCGGCGCGTCAACCGGCGAGTTTGAGGCGCTGGAGCTTCGTGACGGCGACAAATCACGTTACGGAGGCAAGGGCGTCCAAAAAGCAGTCGATAATGTTAATAATATCATTGCTCCCGCGCTTGTCGGAGCGGACGCCGCTGATATTTATGCTGTTGATAAGATCATGCTTGATCTTGATGGCACTAAGGATAAAAGCAAGCTGGGCGCAAATGCGATTCTTGCGGTTTCAATTGCCGCGTCAAGAGCTGCCGCTTGTTCACTTGGATTACCGTTGTATAAGTTTCTCGGCGGTGTGCAGGGAACCAATCTTCCTGTTCCGATGATGAATATTCTTAACGGCGGCGCTCACGCGACCAATACCGTCGATACGCAGGAATTTATGATCATGCCTGTCGGAGCACCGTCATTCAGTGAGGCGCTGAGGTGGTGCACCGAAGTGTTCCATGCGCTCGCTAAAATCCTCAAGGACAGAGGCTTGGCTACTTCTGTCGGCGATGAGGGAGGATTTGCTCCGAACCTTTCGTCCGATGAGGAAACAATCGAAACGATTCTTGAAGCGGTCAAGCTCGCCGGATATGAACCGAAGAAGGACTTTATGATTGCAATGGACGCCGCCTCGTCCGAATGGAAGAGTGAAAAAGGCAAGGGCTTTTATCATCAGCCGAAGTCCGGCAGAGATTTCACAACGGATGAGCTGATCGATCACTGGGAAGCGCTTGTTGACAAATATCCGATCGTTTCTATTGAGGATGCGCTTGATGAAGAGGATTGGGATGGCTGGAAGCGTTTGACGGAGCGCCTCGGCAAAAAGATTCAGCTTGTCGGCGACGACCTGTTTGTTACCAATACAGAGCGCCTTGCAAAAGGCATTGCAAACGGCTGTGCAAATTCAATATTGATCAAGCTGAATCAGATCGGTACCGTTTCGGAAACATTAGAGGCGATCAAGATGGCGCACAAGGCGGGCTACACCGCTGTTTCTTCCCACCGTTCCGGTGAAACCGAAGACACCACTATTGCCGACCTTGCCGTTGCGCTTAATACCTGCCAAATCAAGACAGGCGCCCCCAGCAGAAGCGAACGCGTAGCCAAGTATAACCAACTTCTCAGAATCGAGGAAGAACTTGGCTGTGCGGCACAGTATCCGGGTATGAAGGCTTTTAACGTAGGAGAATAATATCATTTCAAGGCGTCGCGGAGTTTTGCTAAGCGGCGCCTGCCGTTTATTTCGTGACGGCTTATACGTGAAAAACGATTGGGGAACAAAGGTGATAAACAGTGAAAAGGATTTCTGTTATCGGCGCCGGTTATGTCGGAGCGACGATTGCATACGCGTTGGATTTAAAAGGCATAGCCAATGATATTGTATTGATTGACATAAATAAAGACAAAGCGCGCGCAGAAGCCGATGAT
>Ga0310695_10006018_pt1 | contig 20486 bp, 18 predicted proteins | sample RumenRJG_04DNA_FD_203882 | JGI IMG/M metagenome (GOLD analysis project Ga0310695, IMG submission 203882) | Bovine rumen microbial communities from Lethbridge, Alberta, Canada - RJG_04 (v2) (version 2) | ecosystem: Host-associated > Mammals > Digestive system > Stomach > Rumen | place: Canada...
GAACGACCTTTGTTGCCGACTTTAAATCATGAAATGTTTCCAAAGCCTTGGCGATTTGATCTTCGGTAAAATGCATGATGCGTCCTCTAGTTGTGTCCAACTATTCGTCCGCATCCCCATATAAAACCTCAAGAAATTAAATTGAAGGTGAATTATTCGTCTCATCAGGGAAATTTCCCTGATGTTGTTATAGAAGAAAATCAATAAAAAAACAGATGATTTCTTGTGGGGGAGGCGTTTATATTCTAAAAGTGCCACGATTAACTCGCGACACTTACTTTACGCACATTGTTTATTGAAAATACTGAGAGTGCGTTTTGATGCTGAATTTTGCTTGCTGTTCCGATTCCTATACGGTTGCATTTTCTAGATATTCATTTTTAAAGGTTTCTAGTTGTGTTATTAGATTGCAAATGTATTGCAATGTTGTTTGATAAGCATCAAAAGTCATTGCTCCACAAAAGGTTGCATAATAAGAAAGTTGATTTTTTATTGATATCCATAGTTCTTCGATACCAATTTCAAAATCCGATAGACTTTGATTTAATGGTGCAAGACCATTTGCCGATTTGTCTCCGGCACTTGCATTTGTGGAAGCGAATTCAGGAACTAAGTTTTCGAAATCATTGTAATATAATTTTGCATCTGCTAAAGAAAAGCGAGAACTGTCATCTGTTGCCATTCTATTATTCTCATTTATACCTTTTGCTATTTTTTCCCATGAAATAGGGCTATGATCTAATTGTACTCCTCTTATATCTGCAGAATAACCTCCACCTGTCATGACGGCGGAATTGCGAAAATTATATTTTGAAAATACGTAACAACGCGTTCCCATGTAATTTTTTCTATTTGGGATAAAATAAAAATTACTTCGTTTGGTTGAAAAGTTATAATCTTTTTCTCCTGTTGGATTATATGGGACCGTTTTGGCTTCGGGCTTACTCCCTCCCAAAGCGGGAAGAGTATTCTTGTCTTCTATTGATGGAACTTTTCTTTGAAATGCTACTATATTTTTGGTTTTGTTTACTCCTTTTTTTTCCTTTAGAAATCTCAATCCTATAGCCTTTTCTCCCATCACGTCAGCTTCATGCTCTAACGCTGCATTATCATTGACGGGCATGCCGTTGATATTCGTGGTGGGTGATACTCGGCCGGCCATTTGCTGCGCAACATGCCATGCTTCGTGGGGAAGGTGTTTTTCTTGACCTGGGGCAACGTGGATGTCTGTGCCTTGGGTGTAGGCCAGAGCCTGTACGGCGGCGGGCTTAGAACTGTTGTAATGTACACGCACATCATCCATAGAAAAACCGGAGAGGCTTTCGATACCAGATTTCAAATTGTCTGGCATACCTGTGTTATTTGGGCGAGGAGCTTCTTCACGCTGGGCGGCGCTGTTTGCCATGTCCGCTTTACGCTGGAGGGATTCGCTTTGCGAAGATGTATCGAGGATAGAGGCAGCTGTGGGAGCGTCCTTCTTTTGTGCGGTGGCTTGCTTATGGGCGTAGATTAGCATGTGTCCTTTGTTCTTTTTTATATAACATTATTTATTTTATATATCAACGTATTTTGATGTGTACGTTTAATTAGAGTGCTTGTTATAATCCTATAAGAAACCATATCGAAGTAAATAGGCATGCGCTTGGAGGTTCTTTTCTTTATCATCAGTCAATGTTGAATCATTGATAAATTCCTCTAATCGTTCTTGCTTCACTCGTTCTTTTTTCTCAGTTTCTGCCTGGTTTATTACTGAATTTGCCCAATGTTGGCAATTATGTGTTAGAGCATTGTAACCGCCTTGCCATGGTAATTTGTGCATAGCATTAACTATGTCGATATCGGTTAGTTCATCTTGAGGTTGTACTTTATTTTCGTTATTGTTTTCAGATATTGGGCCGATAAGATCGTAGTTTGAAACTCCTGTATCGTCTGAATATAATATTCCTCCGTATCCAATATTGTTTCCTGTAGACGATCCTTCGGTGTATGGCAAATAGTAATTTTGATTAAACCAAAAATGTGCATGAAAAAAACCAATATCCCCAAGACCATAATTTCCTGTATGACCTATTGTTTCTGAATCTGTATATGGATGTTGTCCGTTGACTTTGTCAATGTCAATAGTTTTATCTGGTTGCTTTAAATTTTTTTCAGATATAGATTCTTTTGAGCCTGTTCCTGTTGATCGGGATGTTGAATCAAGACCGATTGAAGGTAATGTAGATGGAGACGTTGTGGTTAATAAAGATGGTGTACTTGCGTTAGCGCTAGTTTGACTGCTTCCTCCGTATCGGGAAGTTTGGCTACTACCGGCGCTTTTTGAAGATGAAAATCCTAAAAGAAGATTTCGTTTTCCTAGAAAACATTGCTTCTGTAAAATTTTTTGACGCTGTAGGGGTCCTTTTTGTAGATTGTGAAAAGGTGCTTCAAAAGATTTATTTTGTGTCACAGCCTTTTCTCCCATCATATCGGCTTCATGTTCTAGTGCTGCATTATCATTTACCGGCATTCCATTGATATTTGTGGTGGGGGATACGCGGCCGGCCATTTGCTGGGCAACATGCCATGCCTCGTGAGGAAGGTGCTTTTCCTGGCCGGGGGCAACATGGATGTCGGTGCCTTGTGTATAGGCGAGGGCTTGTACTGTTGCAGGCTTGCTACTGTTGTAATGAACGCGAACATCATCCATCGAAAAACCGGAGAGACTTTCAATGCCTGATTTTAGGTTGTCGGGCATTCCCGTGTTGTTTGGTCGTGGAACTTCTGCGTGTTGTACTGCATTATTCATCATATCGACTTTACGCTGTAGGGAATTATTTTGAGAAGAAAAATCGAGAATAGAAGCTCTGCTTGTTTTTTTGTTGTCGGAAAACTCTTTATTTTTTACATATGTTGTTTCCATGTTCTTCCTATATAGTGTTGATGTTTTTTTTATTATGAGTTGTTCTCGTTAAGGGAAAAATTATACATTTAACTCTAATTTAATAGATTCGGGACACTGAATTGTGTCAACAAGTTCTTTTGCATTTTTTTTATTAGTGATGAATATAGATGCTTTGGATACTTGCTGATTTAATGCTTTTATGTTTTTTTCATCTGTAGACCCATAATAGGTGATTATTTTTTCATTTCCTTTTTTTATGTTGCTCCATAAATCAATGTCGTTTGTTTCTGTAGTTAATTTGTATATTCCCTTGCCTAGAGTTTTTGCCTTTTTTTGGACTTTTTCTTCAATATTGGTCCATTTATTTTCACTTATATCAGACCATTGATTAATCCGAATGTCGTCATTATTTCCATCCCAAGCGGCTTTCATTAAATGACCTCTTTTTGAATTTTGGGGAATAGAACTTGGACGAATCAATTTCTTGTAGTTCCCGGAGAAATTTTTGCGGAAGGTCATATTGGAAATTAGGGGAACTTTGGGGGCTGAATCTCCCTTTATGAGGATTGCATTTCTTTCATCAACTTGTATAGAACCTTCAATAGTTCTTCTTTGAATGGGCTTTATTGTGTTGGCTCTATTTGCTATGTCCGCTTTACGCTGGAGGGATTCGCTTTGTGAAGATGTGTCATGAACAGAGACTGCGCTTGGCGCGTCCTTCTTTTGTGTGGGGGCTTGCTTTTGTGCGTAGGTGGTGGACATGGTTTTTCTCCTTTTAAGCGAGTTCTTCTTCTTCGGGGATGGCTTCGCGCTGGATAGACTTGCCTTGGACGGGTTCTTCCTCTTCTTCGAGGGAGGCGCGCTGGAGGGCGTTGCCCATGAGGTCGGCTTTGCGTTGCAGGCTTGCATTTTGCAACGAGGTGTCCATGAGGTTGGCTGCGTTGTTGTTGGCGACGCGCTGTGCGGTTTCGGCTTTTTGAGTGTATGTGTTCATTTTGTACTCCTATTTGATTTTCCTTTTGGGGAAGTCTGCGTTGCGGTACACTTTTATAAGCGATGCGGTGATTACGGAAAGGACTAGCACGATGATGGGCAAGAATCGGAATGCTCCGGCGAGCGAGGTGGCCACGGGGTCGAATAGAACGAGTATGGTCGTGGTGAATGCAGGCGGGATAACGACTAGGCCGACGAGCAGGGCCAAATGTTTGTCGAAAAAGGCGCTGGTGGTGCACGAAGCGAAGTAGCCTAGCAGGAGTGCCAACGCAAAAATGTATACCAATGTGTTCAGCAGGCGGAATGCCCAGCGGTACATGCAGAAAAACGGAAATTCTGAACGGATTTGGGAACTGAAGGTGATGTCCTTGTCGTCTTTTTTAAAGTATTCGTTTAGGCATACTCCGATATTGCCCTTGTTACCGCAGATTTCGGCTGCGTCGATGTCGGTGGCGTAGGGGGCAATGCCCAGGCTGTAGTAGGAATCGTTGTAGTAAGTGGCGTCGTCGCTCAGTTGATCCCATTGGCGGTTGTCGAACCAAATGACGGGTGCAAGAGCCTTTAACACAATGTGCCTGTCTTCGCCCTTGAGCTGCAAACTCAAGTCGCTGTGGATAAGCCGGTTGCTGCGCGAAAGGGGTTCTTCGTTGATGACCAACAACAAGTTTTTCAAATTGTCGACGATTTGGTCCGAAGATGGACTGACGCCTTTTTCGGTTTTTGGCTCCGTAATGATTTTGCGGAAGTTCGCATAGCTGTAGATTCCTTCGGGGCCCTTGACGGCGTCGGAATCAATATGGTGTGCGTAAATATCTTCGGTGAGGTCGAGGCGGTTGACCATCATATTCAGATAGGCGTTTGGGTTTCGCGAAAGCAGTAACTGGTGCAAGTCCTTGAAGAATCTATTGAACATGGCAGTAGAAAGGGAATCGGTGGGGTAGTTCTTGAAATAGAGTGTAACTCCGTCACCGCGGTTGCCGTAATCGTCACCCGAAAAACTGATCTTGTTTACCATCTTTTGGAATAGCGTGTTGTTCGGCGCGCTTACAAGGGAATCGATTTCTTTTGTGAGTTTGGCGAAAAATTTCCCGAGTGATTCGTGGTTCTTGATTCCTCGCCAATCGGATTTTTCAATAATCCAGTCCATTTTGACATAGTGCCTGTGTGCTTCGGATACAAACTTCGAAAAGCCCTTTTTGCCTAGGTATGTCAGGGTTGGTATCCCAGAGGGCATTTGGAGAACGCCGTCTATGTTAGCGTATATTCCGTAGAACGATATGCGAGTAATGGCGCTGAAGTCGACCCATTTTGTGGTATCGCCTGCAAACCAGTAGGGATATATGCCAATGACATCTCCGTTGAGCTGATCTTTTCGGCTACAACCACAGTCTGCACCGCCCCATTCGATGGGCTTTGAATCGTCGAATGTTTCATCTTGGTACATGGCCATACTGACCACGTTTTCAAATAGGTGCGAATAAAGAGAGTCTAGCCTAGTGAATACAAGATTCCAGCGTTCGTCGCTACAGGACCGACCGCGATACCGACTGAAAAATCTTGTCAAAAGCTCAGATTGCGATTCCTTCTGTTCGGTATTTTTTTTGTTCGATTTCTTTTTCTTGGTGGTTGTCTGTGGCTTAGATAATTGTGGTAGTTTTACATTGTCTACCAATTTCATGAGGTTCTGTATTTCTTCGTCATTCCAATGAACGGTGTCAAAAATGGCAAAAGCCTTGGATGTGTCGGAACAAATGGCGAGGGAGGCTGCCAATAGGCTCAAGGCGTATCGGCGAGCAAGCAATGAATCTGCAAAACGGACCCCTTGCAGTTCGTTTAGAAACTTGAGTATGGTCGTAGAGAACTGGTCGCCGCGTATTCCCAAAACCATGTATTTCTTTAGAGAATCCATGCCGGCTGCGGTGAGCCATACCTTGTCGACGATGGAGTCAAGCCAGACTTCTTCTTTGATTTTCTTTTCGCGCATCATCCAACTTTCTAGTACGAAGTTATTGACGGTCTTTAGAAAATGGGGGTAGTCTTTAAGTTCTTGCGACAGTTGGAGAATCATGTCATCGCGAGAATTGAAATACCAGTTGATGTACTTGTCTAAAATTTTGAATGCTTCGGTGGTATCTTTGAGTTTGCCACCAGTTTCATAGCTCTTGATGTTTTCAGGAGTAACCTCGTAGGTGCAAAGTTCACAAGTGTGCGCATACAAGGTTGTAAATAGCGAAAATGCTAAAATGCGTGTAATATTTCGAAACACGTTTGTCATACAATTTTTCCTTCTTTAAGCAATTCTCTAGAAATAGCTTGTTGTAAATTTAATTTGTTTATAACTTCGTGTTTGTCCATAATGGCTGAAATAGCCGCATATCGGGCTACATTTGTCAAAGCACCCCCAGCCAATTCGTATTTCTCGGCAAAGTGCTCAAAAATTTCTTCGCGATTTTCGACAGGAGTCTTTTCGAAGATGTTTTTCCATAATGTCAAGCGCTCTTCTGCTTCGGGCATAGGGAAATAGACCGAACTCTGGAACCTTCGAGAAAAGGCTTCGTCGATGTTAGATTTTAAGTTGCTTGCCAATATGACAATGCCGGGGAAATCTTCGACTCGTTGCAATAGGTATGATATTTCTTGGTTGGCAGCGCGATCGTTGGAGTTGTTGGTCTGTGTCCTTGCGCCAAAGAGTGAATCGGCTTCGTCAAAGAATAAAATCCAGTTGCGGCTTTCGGCTTGGTCGAAAATGTTGGAGAGGTTCTTTTCGGTTTCGCCGATGTATTTAGATACAACTTGCGACAGGTCTACCCGGTAGACATCCATGCCTAGTTTTTTCCCGATAAGTGTTGCTGTCAGCGTTTTGCCTGTACCCGGCGGTCCGTAAAAGAGTACACGGTAGCCGTTTTTGAGGTTCTTGCGGAGCCCAAAACCGTCTAAAATTTCTTCGGAGTGATTTATCCAGGTGATTAGCTGGTTTATTTCGCGCCTTGTTGTGTCGGCGAGAACGAGGTCTTCCCATTCTAGGCGCGATGTAATGCGCTTTGCCGGAAAATGTAGGCTGTAATCGGGCTTGTTCTGTACGCCGGTGGTCAAGTATTCTAGGTATTCCGAAGATAGACGCAATGCCGCTGAATTCTTGGGTTCTCCGGGTTCGCCGTATTCCAATTGCAGAAGTCGACTTGACACAAGTTTTTGGTCGCTTTCGAAAAGCCTCATGATTTGGAGCCTTAACGTTAGATTGTCTCCGGCGAGCAAGAATAGCGCTGTTTCGCAGGTGGGCAAGAATCCCGAGTGGCTTTTGCCGTGCCAACCGCCAAATTCCGTGTATGGCCTGCCTAGCACCTTGTTATTCAAGAAAAAGGAGTCGAGTGCCTGTGGACACAGGTGGGGAAGTAGCGCAAGCGTAAGAATTAGGCGTTCGTCAAAACTGAGCTGCAGGCGTAAAATGGTTTCGCCGTAGGGAGAGTCTGTGTCGGGTTCTGGCGGTGTGCAGAGGTGTACGTCCAGCAATTTACGCTCGTCGTCTTCGGCGCAGAAATACTGTTCGAATCGCAAATCGATGATTTGACGGCACCAGTCTATTTCGTTTTTCAGAGTTTCTTCCATGTTTACCTCTAGCGCCATTTTACATGCAACGGTGATTTCATCCAGGGGAGCTTTACGGTGGAGTAACCCCATGGCAATTTGTCAAGCAGAATATCGTATGCCGAATTTTCTACCGCAAGCAGGGGGCCTTCTTCGCTGTCGTTTAAGGTGCCTTGGCGGATGAGGAACGAGGCGCGTAGTCCGTCGGGAGTCGAGTGGCCTATAGCGTTCCAATTTGCGATGACGCCTGCCAGCAGGCTGTTGGCCAGTGTTTTTTGCTCGTCGGAAAGTTCTCGTTCTTCTACGGGACCGATGGCGGGATCGAGTCCACAGAGCACTTGTGCAATCGATATCTCGGTTGGGGGAACCGTGTAGGAACCGTAAACGGTGTAGTTCAGTAACGAAACGGCGAGAGCTCTGCTGGAGTCATCTTTGAATGTCTTGTTGGCCGTGCAGCCGGCCTTGTCAAGAAGCATCGGGATGTATGGTGCGAGCAATACGATACCGCTGTCTGCTGCGTGCGGAATGTGTGCAGCGGGGGTCGGCTTTTTCTTTTCGTTGAGTTTTTTTAGTTTCTCGAATACGCTACAGGCGATTTGACGGATGTCTAGGCCGGGCGCTTGCGATTGGATGCGCTTTAAGATAACTTCTGCAATACGCAACGGGTCGAATTTTTCGTCGGAATGTTCTCGGCACCATTCAGAAATCTGATTGTTAATTTCTTTTTCGAGCATTGCCGATTTCTGCAAAGGGAGCCTTCGCTCGCATGATTCTTGCAATATCTGGCCGACGGGTAAACATTGCCTTTCTAGTAAATGGATTCGTAATGTACGTTCTAGCTCATGGGGTAAATTTTGAAGAATGTGGCAGAGCGGATTTTGTGCGGGAACGGTTCCTAGGTCAATGGTGAGATTGTCTAAAATGATATCTTCTTCTGGGGCTAAAGACATTAAGGTTTTGTCGAGCGATTCCATTAAATCGTTGCGGGCGAAATCGTAAAGTTCTTTTTCAATAGCTGATGCCTGCGTGCTGTTGGGGCATGTCAGGTTCAATATAAAATCATCAATTCGGTTGATTTTTGCTAAAGCCATAATGCCCCCGAAATAAATTTTTCATGGAACTTGAACCACTTTTCTAATGCTGTCGGATTGTGCGCGAAGAGGTCGAATGTATGCATGCTCCTGTGCGGAACCCAATAAAAAATTGGAACGAGATGAGCCGGAATTTCGTCACGGATAAAGCGTTCAATGCCATCGCGTTTTTCTTGGGTGTTGGTAAACGGGGTCTCTGTTGACAATACTACGAAAACTTTTCCGAAACCATCTTTAAGGAAAATTCCATCAATGACATGTATATGCATAGAATGATGGGGCTGTTTTTCTAGGCCAAGCATCATTTCGATTCGCTGCTTCCACCATTTTCCGCATCGGTGCATATGCAATTCGGGTAAGTGGCGTAAGTAATTTATTTTCGAACGCAACAGGCTTCGGAAAGCTATGGTGTTTTCAACGTTGTCGCATTTGTTTTCTCGCATTTGCAAGAATAGTGCATCGGGATATTGAACGCCGTATATAGCCAACATCTGATTCAAGATGCGGTTGTAGCGGTGTAAATCGGTTTTTAGCGAATACACCGAAAACATCTCGGAAAAGTCTTGCATTGCCTGCAAAAAGAGCTTGAATAGGTGTTCTATGGGCTCAAGGTATTTTTTTAGTTCGTTAGCTCTTGTGCCGTAGCGGTAAATCGAAGGGAACTGTTCTATGATGGGCGAAAAGTCCATGAAGTCGCAGGGTGCGCCTGTCGGCAATTTCTGCGAATCGCGACAATCCATTTCGAAAGGTGTTTCGTATATGTGTTTAATTAAATCATCGTTGTTTCTTTCGACGGAAATTTGTGTGACTCTTTCGCCAAGATTGCGCCATTTCTGCCAAAGGGCGGTAAAGCGGCCTATAAGGGATTCCTTTGTCTCCGTAGAAGATTCTTGTGGCCATAGCTGTACCGAATAAAGCCCCGGTTCGGTTACTTTAAAGTCAACTCTTTCGCAATCTAGTTCACGTTCAAAGAATCGCTCATAGTCTTCGATGGTAACGGGGAACTGCCGCAAGACCTCTTCTCGTGTGTAAAGGGCCTGTCGCCTGTAATTTATTTGACCATCCCGATCGGCAAGGAAACTGGTTATGTCGAAGTTGGCTTTGTAACCCAAATCGGTCAGGGCGTAAACAATTTGCTCCAGGATGGTGACACCTGGATCGTGTGGATTAAAGTCTGTCCACACGTTTTCGCATAGTTTTTGAATAAGACGGATGCCTTCGAGGCGAAGCGTCTCGTAATCAAGCCCTTGCGCGTCGGTATTTTTGGAAACGGTCTTAATCAAGGGTGGTTTCCATGAAGTTGTCGTACCAAAGTTTTGTTAGGCGGTATCGTACAAACGAACCGTTTTTGTAGGCGCAACGTACACGTAGCTGTAATTTGAATCTGTATTTTTCAGATCCGGCAATCCAGCGTACATCGATTCTTGAACCGCGTCCGCCATAATATGATTGGGTCGCTCTTACTCTGGGGCGTCCGTGAAATACATTTACGGCGATTGCGTGTGTCAAGGCGAATCGGCCTTCGTCTTCTTGACCACCGGCACCTGCCACGATTTCGAATGCTTGGCATCCGCTAAGCTCTTCGGTAATATCATGCCACTTGCCGTCGGTAGGAACCTTGAAGTTGGCGTTTTCTTTACCGATGCGGCCCGATGACGCAATGATTCCCTTTACGTCCAGGGTGCATTCGGGTTCACGCGTCCCGATGCCGACTCCGATGGGGGCGCTCTCTCCGTCGGGCATGGGGCCCACTAGCGAAAGTACGCTAGAGGAATCGTCGATGCCTGGGGTGCTCAGGTGAAGTCCGCTGCGGTTTCCGTTTACATCTTTGCGAATTTCGCTGTGCCAGAGAGGGCTTCCTTCGGTGGAATTTTCGTAGAAACTCATCAACTTGCCGGAGTCTGTAATCTGCGATATTTTCAGCCCCGTTTCGCGGGTCTTTTCAATTCCCTCTTCTTCCACATTCACCATAGAATCGATGAGGTCGTGGAAATCTTCTTCGCAAGGCATTTGCCCTGCCCTGAATCTATTTTTCAGAAGTGAACGATTGAGCTTAGCCATTATTTCTCCTTTGAATAATGAAAGTGGAGCCTATTTCGAGATCCCCGAAACCGACGGTGATGTCGTGGAAGTCTTCATTTTTTTCGACTATATTGAGGAAATGCTTTTTCATTGGTGTAAGAATGCTCCATGGGGTTGTTCCGCGAATGTAGTTGCTGCTTGATTCGCCGGATTCTTCCATGTTGTATTCGGAATGGTCTCTGGAACTGATGCGCAGTACCGAAAAGTCTTGGATTTCTTCGACATAGGGTAAATTCTGGATAAACATCCGTAGGTGTTCTTTGTTGAGTGACCAACCAAAGAAACGGGAAGAACTATCGCTATTCCATGGCGAGAGATAGTTGTTTATTTGCCTGTTCATGTCTTGAAGGTGTTCGCCTTCGTCGTTGTCGTTTACAAAGTCCACATTGCAACGCACCTGAATCTTTTCAAATTGCGGATTCATAACGGAAATTTTTGCGAATGGGGATGAATTTTGCTTTACAAATTGCTTGATGTCTTCGAGTGTTTTCCCGCTTAAGCGAGGGTCCCAAATGTACCGACCATCTTCGTATAAAGGGGATACAGGTACAATGAGCATGTGCCCTAGGGTGGGTTGGCTAGGATTTTCTGGCGATAGACCTGCGAAACACTTGACCAGATGTACTTCGGGAAATTCTTCAAGAATCATCCGTTCGCAGTCTCTTGCAGTCAAGATGCGGTTGCGGTGGTATAGGTACTCAGCTACTCGTGTTTGCATTTCTTCGCGGTCTTCTTCAGGTTCTCCGCCAAAAGATTCTTCTAGTTGGTATACCGCAGAAAGTCCGCCGATGCTTTGCGCAATTTCGTTGATGCTACCCGGTTTGCAATGCTTGAAGGTGTTTTTTTGCCCGAAACCTTTGGTGCGAACGACTTCGACGGCTTGCGTATATACCGAAAATAGGCGGCTGCAATGACTCCAGTTCCCTTGCGGTTCCAAACGGATCCAGCAGAGGCCTTGTGGCATTAGTTTTGAATCGGTTATGAAGTCTTTAGGCATTGAAATGGATACGATGCCTGAAGTCGTGAAATTAGCAGTCGTATTGTATAAGATGCTGTCAGACGGAATACGGGTCCAACCGTTTACTCCGAGGTATGCCCAAACGAATCCTATTTCGCCATCTTTGTGAATGTTGTCGGAATCTCTGTTCAGTTGAAAATAAAGATTCACGCTATTGGCGTTTTTTGTGGGGGAAAGTCCCAAGAAAAGCGCTCCGTCTTCGAGTTTTAAATGGGACCTTTCACTAACACCCCAGGGACGTAGGAATAAAATCTTGCCGTCGCTGTTGTCGGGGCTTCTCAGATTTATTTCTGCCGTAGCCGAGTAGCTGACAGAAAGGTTTTCTAATTCTGGTGTATACGGCTGGTTTGGTAGTTCGAGTTCTTTTCCGAGATTCTTTCGAATGGCCTGCTGCATCAAATTTCCGCAGAGAACCTTGGTGTATTCCTGATGCATAAAGGCGTTTTCGGGCGAGGTTAACTTTATCTTGAAAAAACCGTCACGTGAACTTGGCGTAAATACAAAATCTTCTGCATCGTATTGTGGCTCAAATGTTCTTCCGCCAAGAGCCTTGTCGCAAGAGATGGTCAGCTTGTTTGAAATTGCATCTGATTCTGATTGGAATAGATCTTGCAACAGTGGCGTTTGTGTGTTAAACGGGTACCAGTACCCGCCAAGAAGTGCCGTTACAGAAACTTTAAAGTCGCGGGTTAGCGGTGCATTGGGGTATTGTTTGTACCAGTAGCAAAAATCCTTTGAACGGGGGAGTCCTCGCCAATTCCCATGGATCTCAAATGATGAAAGCTTCTTGCCTCTAATTTCTTCACAGCCGACAACAAGGGAATTTCCTACGGCAGGTATCGGGCCGAACGGTTGTATCGGAGTGCTCATTGAAAGCGGCCCGATGTCGTTGCTTAAAGCAAGTCGTTTGCAGTTTGTCACGTTTGCTTGCAACAGGACTTTTCGTAACTTTAAGTTTCTTAAGGTTTCCCATGGGTTGTACGATGCGTGGGGCTTGATTATAATGCGCATTGCGGGACTGTTTAAATTATATTCAGTCCCGTGTATGTTTGGGTCGCAGTTGACAATAGCCGGGGCCATGTCCGAAAGTTGCAATATAAGCCCGATGCAGTTTGCGTCGCAATGTTCATCCAAGACGCGGGATTCCACTTGGTATCCGTCTACATCGTACCAGCCTTCGGCAGTTGTAAGTGAAATTTGAAAGGCGTTTGCGAATACTTTAAGGAATAGCTCAGGAGCTTGTCCGCATTCTAAAAGTGTTCCTTTAACACTTTCGGCTTCGAATACGAGCTTTACTTTGATTTGCCTGACGCCGTCGTTTAAATATAGCAGGCGCGACGATATGGCAAGCCCGAGCCGCGTAAATTCGGAGTTGACGGCGCGGTCTCCAGATCTTGTCATTCCAAATAACGGATACGGAACCATGTCCTTGATTTCAATGGCTTGATTTGGCGTGTAGACAGGAATTTCTGATACTGTAGATGCGCCTTTTTCAGGAACGGCTAGGGTGTAGATTTTTTTGACTTGGATGTCATTCAATTCGGCATTGTTTATGGATTCAAATTCGATGGTTTCTCCATCTTCATTTGTGCCGGCGATGAACCTTGTTCCTTTTTTGAGCTTATGCTTGAAACCTTCTAGTTCAATGGGAAAAATGACATGGGCGTGATCACCGTGCGCCTTATTGGGACGTTCTCCCAATATTTTGCGGAAATAGAAATCGATTCTTTGATTAGGTAAATCGTTTATTCGTTCTTGAATTCGATTTAGGAGCTTTGCGAAAACGGTGTACAGAGCTGCCGAAGGTTCTATATTGCCATCGGAATCAAATTCGATTGCTTTTGCAAGCTTAGGTATATCTTTTTCATCGATGACGAGCGGGCAATCTTGCTGTTTTTCGAAATTACATATTTCCTTGAGCAATTCTTGCAGAGTCATGTTGTTGACAGCGACAAAAGTCTTCGCGAGTTCTTTGAACTTGCGAGCTTGTTGGCTTAAACCTTCGCTGACAAAAATACGATGTTCCACAATAATTCCTTAGATGCTTATGTCGGTGCCTTCGTTTATATAGAAGGGGTACACTAAATTGCGACGACTGTTGGTTGCGATGACCTTGTAGTCAATAATGATTTGTAAAATGTCGTTCAATTCGTCCATTTTATAGTCGGTATTTTCAACAATAATTCTCGGTTCAAAATTGTCGATGGCGTTTCTTATTTCTTCGTCGATTTGCGCAATGGTGGTTTCTTCGAAATCGCGAAAGCAATAGTCGCGAAGTCTGCAACCATAATCTGGACGCATTAGGCGTTCGCCGGGGTACGTCCCGAGCAAAATGTGTAGGCTTTCTTCTACATCTTCTTCGGCTTCGGACATGGCGACGGTCCCATTTTCGAACTTTAGCGGAAATTTCCATCCGCGTCCAAGAAACGTCAGCGAGTTCACTTAGCCTCCTATTTGCACCGTGGGGCATCCCAGGGCGATTGTGCCGCCGTGCGCGGTAGAATCGCCCATGCGTGCGGCCGGCTTTTTGTTAATCATGACTGTTGTGGAACCCTTGATTATGGTGTCGGGCGGCCCCACGCATACGCAGCTGTCTCCCACGACAGCTGCGGGCATGCCCCCAATCAAAACCGTCGGGACTCCGGGACCTACGACCGGTCCGCCAACGTGGGGGACGGGCGGCGTTCCTGGTGTTTGCATGGGGCATGTATGCATATCTGTGATTCTAGCTGCTGGAGGCATTCTCGTTCCTTAGTTGATCATGACCATGGCACCTTTTACGGTTGTCTGTCCCGATGCTGAAATTTCGGCCGTGGCGGTGCCTTGCGCTTTTAGGCCTACGTTCGCCTTGAATTCTACGTTCAGTCCTTCTGCCTTTAAATCTGCTGCTGATTTCAGCATGATACCGCCCTTGGCGTCTACGTTGAACTTTCCTTTTGTGTTGACGACAATGTCCTTTGTTGCTTCGAGGCTGATTCCGCTATCGGACATTTCGACTTTGTTTCCGCTGGGGTCTTCGAGCGTAATCTTTTTACCGTCATCGTCCAATACGATTTGTCTGTTGCCTGGTGTTGTTACTGTGATTACTTTTTTTTCTTCGTCAAAAGTAACGCTCATTTTTTCGCGGGTCAACAGTTGCTTGATGTTGTTTTTTTGTTCTAGTTTTTTGGGGACTTGTTGCTTGGAACTGTAGAGACTCCCCAAAATGACGGGACTAGAAGGGTCTCCGTTGAAAAATCCAAGAACGACTTCATCGTCTACTTCTGGGAAAAATAGACCGCCAACACCGTTGGAGGCATAGGGGGTGCCAAGGCGAGCCCACACGCCTTCTTGTTCATTTTGCATTATCGGAATCTTAACTTTGACTCGGTTTAAATTATCGGGGTCATCGTGGATTTGCAACACGATGCCTGTCAAAAGGCCTGTGATTCCGCTGTTGTAGCCCGATGCTACTGGAGCCATGGTGTTGAATTTTTCGACAAACCATTCTTTTTTCATTCCGAACGAAAGTGTCGTTGTCCATGAACCGATTTCCATGTGGTGGTGTATTCCCGATACGAGAGCATCTCCGTTGAATCGCGCTCCAAGGTAATCGAGTTTTACCATTTTGCCCAAATTTGCTTTTAGGTTGCCGGTGCATGTGACTCTTCCGCTAATGCGAGAAAGTTCGTTCTTCATTTGTTCGGCCTTGGCCCAGGTGTCTAAAATCCCTTTGTCGACTTGGGAATTTATTTGTAGTACCTGGTCTGGAATCGAAAGCGCTTTGGCGAGGTCGCTAGAGCTTAAGTTGCCCTGAGTTTGAACAGACTGTGCTCCTGATTTACTGGAAATCATTTGTTGCTTGGTAAGGTCCCAAGCGCGAGCTTCCACGTTGTTTACTTGGTGTTCTGAATTGACAGAGGCGTTAAATTCAATGATGTCGGTTCCCCAAGTAAGTGAAAGTTCCGAGTTCCCTTTGGAACTGATGGGTTCTATTGACATCCCGTCCTGGTCGGCTAAAAGCCAGCATGCGTTAGCCTCGGTGCGGGTCATGATAAAGTCCCAGTCGGTGCAGTAGTATTGCATCAGCTCCTTATGGGGACTGCCCCCAATCGAAGAACTGATTCCGTATTTTGATGCGAGCGCTCCGATGATATCGTCATCGCTTTTGTCTTGGTAATTGGCGTTGTGTCGCGATTCCGTGAGTGCTATGGCTTTGTGGCGACACTCGATTTTTGTGCAGCTCGATCCATCTTTTAAAACCGAAATTCCCAAACGGGTTATAACGCCCTTGAAGACGGAGTTGAGGTTCGTAGAATAACCTGCCTTAAGTTCGATTTCTTCGCCGGGCTTTAGTAGGTCTCCTTCGCAAAGTTCGAATTTACCGGTGGGCATGTCGCCATCGGTAATTGTGATAGTCGCTTTGGGAATGCTGTTGATGCGGTATTCTACATCGGCTGAAATAATCTCTGATGTCGAGGCGAGCGATTTACCTTTGCAAAAGATTGCGCATTCGACGATTCCACCGGTGTCTTTTAAAGGAGATTCTGGCATGGTTTAATCCCTAATGGGTGGAAACTCTAGCATGGTTCCTGGTTTAAGATTTCTGAAATTGGTAAGTCCGTTGATTTTTGCAATCTGAAGGTAATACGAGGAATTATTGTAAACACGAGCGCACATCAGCGGCAAAGTATCTCCGGCCTTGACTTCTACAAGGTGCGTCAAGTCGGGGGATTTTTTTTTGTTGGCGAGCTTCCATTCTAGATAAAAATAGGCTGCATTCATGGAAACTTCTGCCCGAATGGGGGCTCCGACCATATTGAACAGGGTGTACTTGATTTTGAATGAGTTTACTCGGACTGTATAAGTGTTGTCACCCCAGAATATTTTTACTATTGGCGGCTGGTGTGATTCTCCATCGAAGTCGTAAACGACTTTCTTTAGCTTGTCAACCATCTGTTTGACGGTAGAACAGCCTTTGGGCCATTCTGCTTGGGGAATGGTTCCCGTTGTGTCAAAATAAAGTGTTGGAATCGTTATGGTTGTGGGCTCTTGCGACTGATAGAGTGTGTAGGCCTTTCTTCTTGCTTTGTTGTAGGTGATTGAGGATGCTAATTCCAAACTTTCCGGATTTAACATAACTGTAAATGGGTCTCTGTCACTAATGGGAGATAGTTCACCTTTATTTTCGCGAAATGCCTTAAAAGTGAGTTTGCTTAAACCGTCCATAGCTATCGCTCCTGATTATGGCGCATAGAATCTTCGATTAAACGCCTGCATTCTCTTAAAACATTTTCTTTAAGTGCTTCTGGAATATCTTGGTTCCTATCGTCTGACTCGATTTTTACATTGATGCTAAGGTTTTTGATTTCTAATGACATGTTAAAGAGTCCTTTTTACATTCCAGTACTTCATCGACATTGTTTCTATCATGATTTCGCCTTTCATGGCGTTTAGTGTGCCGAAAGACCACTTGACAGGGTATGCTCCGTCAAAATTCCAGGTTGCTAGAGGTTCGTTTTTTTCATTTAGCAGGCTTATCTCGACTGTTTTGGGGGATACCTTGAAAGCGTTTGTTGCGGAATTTATGCTACTTATGCACCATCTGAAAAATGGATCGCTTTCAGTAAGTAAAGCCCGTTTCAGAACCAAATCGGCATGTTTCACTTTTTCGGGTAAATGATAAACAGTCGAATTGTCGCCACCGCTGTGAACTTCCTTTGTTTCGATAGAGGTTTCTAAACCGGAGACTTCGCTGAAAGCAATCTCCGAATTGCCCACCTTTACTGAAAAGTGGAATACGACGGGAAGCGACCATTCGGCTGTATCAGGCATACGAATCCTTAGCTATTTGCGATTGTCATGCCTTCGTGAACGATTTCAATGCTTTCGACAGCGACTTCGTTGCCTTCGGCCTTGAGCTCGTATCCCGAAATCTTGGTGGGCCATGCGTTCTTGAGTGTCCAAGTCATTGCCGGAGCATTCGCTTCGTCCAACAAGCTGATGGTGATGTCGATTCTCTTGATCGTATTCTGCTTGATCTGAACGAACCAATCCCAGAACTTGTTGTCACCCTTGAAAATGCCTTTCTTCATCGTGACATTGCTGTACTTGATGAGGCCGGGCATTTTAATAACGGAATAAATCGGGCTGTTGCCGACGCGGTACTTGATTTCTTCGGATTGAGCATCCAGGCCGGTTACTTCCTGGAAAGACATTTCCTGTTCGCCCCACTTTACCTGAAAGTGGAATTTGGGCATGGGCCATAGGGTTGCGTGTTGGGTAGAACCATCTTCTGCCATTTTAATTACCTCCTATCAATTAGGACTTCTGCTGTTGCTGTTGGAAAGTGAGTTCAATGAATTCTGCCGGACGAATCAAGGCGACCTTGATGGTTACGCGCAAAATACCTTCGAGAATGTCTTCGGGAGTCATGGTTTCGCCAAGGCCCACGTACACTTCGAATGCGTCTGCGGGGCTTGTACCTGCGAGACCGCCGCGCTTCCAGACGCTTGTCAAGAAGTTGCTGATCATGCCCTTCATGGTTACCCATGTATTTGCCGTGTTCGGTTCGAAAACGAAGGCCTTCGAAGCGAGCTTGATTGATTCTTCGAGCATAATCATGGTGCGGCGGACGTTAACGTAGCGCCAATCGAGGCTGTTGCCGTCGAGGGTGCGTGCGCCCCAGACCTTATTGCCGTCTCCAATGAATGTACGGATGGCGTTGACGGCCTTACCGTTGATAGGTACGTTCAGGTCTTCCTGTTCTTCGTTGGTGAGGTTGATGGTGGGGGTGATGACACCGTTGATACCCACGTTTGCCGGGGCCTTCCACACGCCAATGGCGTTGTCGACCATGGTGTAGATGCCTGCAATGGCACCTGCAGGCGGCATCAGGTTCAGCTGTTCGCGAACCAGGTTCATGATGGTGGCGTAGTTCGGGCAAATGACCGAGAGCGTACGGTGAATGGTCTGCACGGCAGCTTCGTCCTTGACATCGGCTGCAGCCATCTTGTCGATTTCTGCCTTAATCTGTTCTGCCTTGGTGGCGGGTTCTGCCGGAACAGCGTCGGTAAGCATCTTTGTCAAGACATCGAGATTTTCGACGTTGGCAAAAGTCACTTCGTTCGACTGGACCACGCTGGTGTTGAGCCACGGATAATAAACGGCACCGTAGTTCAAGAAGTTGGTCACCTTTTCGCGGAAGTCAGAAATGCATTCACGCGGTTCCTTGTAACCGTCGAAAACGTCAAGAATGGCAAAGCGGTTCTGCATCTTGGCGCAGTGGGCGAGCATTGCGTTCTGCACATTGGCGCAGGCGTCGGCAGTTTCCAGCGAAACGGTTTCGGGAATCACGACCAAGGTGGGTTCCTGTTCCTTTTCGAACGGGATGATTGCTTCGGTCAGGGCCTTTTCCGAGATTTCTTCGCCATAGGGGCCTACGGACATGATGTAGCAGGATGCGCCGCCGTTCTGGTAGAACATGCGGATAGCGTCGAACAGGCGGAAACGAACCTTAGGGGGCGTTACCTTGCCGCCTTCTTCCAGCGTAAAACGCATCAGTGCGCTTTCGCCAAAGACGGCCCTGTATTCTGCAAAAGATGAAATTCGGAATGGCTTGTTGAATACGGACTGTCCCTTGTATTCGGCCTTTTCGGTGTAGCCGATGAACATGGGGACGGCCGTAGCGACTTCCACTACAGAACTGGGGAAAGCGTTTTTCTCGACGAGATAGACGCCAGGGGTTTTATAGGATGCTGACATTGTTTCCTTTTTCTCCTATGGGGTTTATGTGTTAACAAAAGTCTCTGCGATGATTTCTGGCTTGCCGCCCTCAAGAATAGCCGTGGCAATTGATCTTGCGTCCATATTGGGCAGGCATTTTATAATCGCCTTGGTCGAATTCTTTTCGCGTAGCTGAAAGTGCGGGGGAGCGCCAAAACACAGCGGGATTTCTTGCTCCGATGTAAAAACGGTATGTCCGGAATTGTCCGTAGAAACGTTGAAAACGGCGCTGTCCTTATAGCTCTTGATTCCTGTAATTTCGGGCTCGCTGAATTCTGAAATTCCCTGGATGTTGTAACGCCATTTCATTTTTTTGGTCTTTAAGGACAATGTGATTTTTGTGTCGGAATTTTCGCTTGAACGGCTAATCTCAATCCCGAACATGGGGGTAGGAAGCTGCATTTCTTTGGGTATTTCGACTTTTTCGATAGAAGCCCATTGCAAAGAGTCTCCGTTTGCTTTTGCGAAAGGAATGCTTTCTTTAGGAATGTCGTCGAACAATGTGGCGCTCCAAAGGTCCTGTCGCGTCGGGGTGCCCCAAAAGACGAGGCTTATGTCTTCGGTGAATGCGGATTCCTGCGCAATCAGGTAGAATCCTTCTGATGTTTCGTTCATCAGGAATCCTTCGCGCTTCATGATTTCGTTAGACGCGTTGTCTGGCAGAAACCTGAAATCGCCGCATTTGCCGCCCAAATACTCGTGGTTTACGAGGATATTTGCCCATCCCTTGTAGTTCATTAGTATACTCCCAGGGCGGCATCTTCAGGAACATGAATGACGTACGGACGGTAATAGGAGTACCCGCTGCCGAGAGCGACGGTGCGTACCTTGTACATGACCGATGGCACATACTTGCAACCGATAAGACTCCATAAGTTGCTCATTTCCTGAAAATTCAGGTTCTCCACATCGATCATCAACTTTTCGAGACCGGTGGCGAGATCCGGAAATGAGGTACGGTCAAAAACGCCATGATCCTGAAAGAACCCTACCGCTTTAGAAAGGTATCTTAGTGATTCTTCGTAGTGACTGGCTTTGAAATTTGCCGCAAGAACGACGTGCAAATTCA
>Ga0310695_10006019_pt1 | contig 20484 bp, 17 predicted proteins | sample RumenRJG_04DNA_FD_203882 | JGI IMG/M metagenome (GOLD analysis project Ga0310695, IMG submission 203882) | Bovine rumen microbial communities from Lethbridge, Alberta, Canada - RJG_04 (v2) (version 2) | ecosystem: Host-associated > Mammals > Digestive system > Stomach > Rumen | place: Canada...
GCTTTGTTTTTATTTGACGACGTCAGTATAACAAATGATTCGTCACAGATATGTCACAGGAACGTATAGTTTTACAAGAAGATTTGACCCAAGAATTAACCCTGTCGAAATCGAACATACGAGTGTGGCTTTTGTCTTTTTTTAGAGATATGTGATTTGATCCTAATGATGATGCCTGCCGAAAAAAACTACAAGACGAGCTATCGAAACCAATGTTTGAAAAGAAGAATCAGAGGCATCTGCAGCTCGAGTTCCGTCCCTATGCCTATCAGCAGGAAATTCCGGATAATTTGGAAGCTGAGAGGGAGGTACATGGGCATTACAATAATTTAGTTGTCGCTGCGACAGGGGCACATACTATAATACTGACAAGTCGAAAGTACACCGGAATCGGGAACTTTTGGACTTGTCTTTTTTATTTGGGTGAGATTTTATCAGGAGAGGAGGTGGCATAGCAAAGTTGACAAATACGCTTCGATTCTATAATATAGAAGCGTATACGTAAACAAACGATAGGAGTTACGTCACCATGACGAAATACGAAAAGATGGATTCTCTGGTAGAAAACAACGGGGGATACTTGCTGACATCTGCAGTGCAGGAGGCGGGCATATCCAGGACATATCTGATGCGCTATGTCAGGGAACGGGATATGGAACGTGTAGAGCAGGGAATATATATATCGCCGGGTACATGGCCTGATCCGCTGTTTATCCTTCAGCTGAAGAATGCAGGAGTGATTTACTCACATGAAACAGCCCTTTACCTGCATGGCCTCATGGAGCGGGAACCGTCCAGGATTTTTGTTTCTGTAAAACGGGGATATAATGCGACACATCTGATTAATCGGGGCATCAAACCGTTCTTTATCAGGCAGGACTTTTTTGACACCGGGGTTACTGCGGTCAAAACTGCATATGGGAATGAAGTACGTGCCTATGATATAGATCGGACTGTCTGTGACATTGTGCGGCGTAAAGAAGAGATGGATGTACAGGTATTCCAGACAGCCATGAAGGGATATATGGCTGGAAACCAGAAAAACCTTCACAGGCTCATGGCATACGCAAAGGCGCTTGGTGTTGATCGCAGAATCCGGGATTATACAGAGGTGATGCTGTGATAAACATGCCAAATTGGTATCTCAAAACAAAAAATTCTTAATAGAGGGAATTTTATGGAAAAGAAAGATGAAATCATTGAGGTATATAATGAGGATGATATTGCAGTTACGAGTGTAAAAGTAGGTGGCTTGATTCATATAATCAGAGGGAAACAGGTCATTTTGGATAGTGATCTGGCTATGCTATATCAGGTTGATACAGGTGCCTTGAATCGAGCTGTAAAACGTAATAAAAAACGTTTTCCGGACGATTTTTGCTTTCAACTTACAGAAGAAGAGCTTTTGAGATGCCAAAATGGCATCTCAAAAAAAGATGCTTCTGAGGGACGTGGTGGTAGGCGGTATATGCCCGGACCTGTTTTCATATTCGTATATTACTCAACAACGGGAATATTTTAGCCTCTTCCTTCGAGGTACTGCTTGTAATAAGCAAAAGCATTATTATAAACGTTTATTCTTTCCCCGCCCTTTACGTTTGGAATGAGAACCGACGCTTTTTCCCCGTTGGTTACCTTTAAGCAACAGATTCAAGTTCTTGGCAGATTCGAATACTTTGATAAAATGGGCAAATTCCTCGTCTGTAAAGTTTTCATATTGAATCCCAAGGCGGCTGCATAAGACTTTGATAGCTTTTTCTTTTGGTGTGCCATGCAGGTTTTTTGCTTCCTGGACAGCCTTCTCCATTTCAGCGGCTATAGTGGTGTCCACGGTGGTTTTGTCTGTTTTCTGTTCTTCGCGGATTGAACGCAGGATCTCCATCATGTCTGTATTGATGACATGGCCGAAATATTCATCTTCATCGATTTGACCTGCTTTCAATGTACGCATCCAGAGATCTTCCGGATCTGCATCTGCTTCTTCCAGTAAAGAAGTACGCAGTGATTCCAGGTAAGAATTCATGTTCTGTATTGCTGACTCAGCATTTCGGTCCACATAGATTTCCGCGTCGATCATGAAACGCCGGAAAGAAGGGTGGGAAATGATCTTTGAGAGAATAAATACTGCAGTAAGAAAGACAATCGGCTATTTTGGATGCCTCTATGCGGTCTACCTGGCTGAGAATCATCCTTATTCATGGGAGAACCTCATTAAGAGGGAAGATTTGATTGATATCCTCATGAGATTTGATTGATATCCTCATGATCATTTATTATCACTGCCAGGAGCAGATGCAACTGTATCTGGAAATTGTTGGCAAGGACAAATTGAATAAGCATAAGATGAGCGAACTAGCTCTTATGATTCGCTTTGCGGTAAATGATGATTATGACACCATACTATACGGAGGTTATGATCCAACAATTGTATCTTCCAGAGTGTTGGAGGATGATGAAATCACAATTTACGGCACATCAGTTGGTTTGTTCAGCTTTTTACATGCACTGGAGCCCTTAAGGTTTTATAGGGCTATAGAGCGCCCGGATGGGGCTCGGCATGGTGGGCATAGGGTGGTTACATAGTCCCGATTTTACCATCCTGTTTCCCGAAACTTTTAAAAATATCGGCTTTTAGCCCTGAAATGACAAAAAAGACCTAAAACAGGTCTTTTTTAATTGTCCAAATATTCATGAAAGTTGTCCCGAATAATATTTTCCGGACAGGTCTCCGATGGTACTATGTACGCAGATCAAGGGAAAACAACCTGATCGACAAAAACAACAAATTACAACCAAAACAAAACTACCATTCGAAATCATCCGAAAAGAACAGGAAAATCAAAAGAAAGCGGATGATGAGCCGACTCACCGGCAGGAGGTTAAAAATATTATGAAGATCAGAACAGCAAACGACATCAAAGAATTCAACGCAGCACTTGACAAATGCACACATCCTGTATGGCTGATGGGCCCCAACGATGAGTGCTACAACATGAAGAACGAGGAAGAGTACATCGAAGGCATGATCAAACTGACAGAAGGCCATGATGATCAGCTTGGAATCTTTACCGATTCTTATGACGACGAGATGACCATGCTGAAATTCTTCAAGCAGATGGCTGCATAATAGAAGGCCGCATAACTAATTTGTCTCCCCCAAAGAGGAATGCCTGTTTTTCTGGTCTCTTCCGACGGCATCCGGTACAATATGAAGTCCGCAGACCAGAATGTAGCGGGCATGGACAGATGGATCAGAGATTTCAGCCATCAGATTGAGATCTTCACCTGCGATCTTGAAGACGAGATGATCATGATGAGATATCTTCTGAACAGGGCAGCGTAAAACACCTGCCTGCTTACAAACAGAATCCCCTATTTTAATTAACACATATTCGCCAAGAGGCCGCTGTACTGGACATATTGCGTCAGTACAGCGGCTTCTTAATTTATAAAAGAAGCCTGCGGATGTACTCCGCAGGACTCAAGCAAAAACGCGCCAGAGGATTTTTGTTCCTTTGGCGCGTTTATGTGTCTATGAGGAATAGACTCCTCCATTGATCAATGTTCGGTTTTCCGTAGAAAAACCGGCGAGGATCGATCTGACCGAAAATCAGATGAATCTGCTGTTTACCCAGCCGCTCTTATTGAGGCGGGGAGAGTAGACCCATGTGTAAGAGGTGACGGGCGCTTTGTCGAAGTCATTATCAGTGATGGCTGCGTTGCCCATGATCTGGACGGAATCGTCGTTATAGAGCTTGCCGATCTCGTTTGATGCATCGTAGCAGGGATCGGAGCGGAGAGCAAGCCATCCGGACTGCAGACCATGGACTGTTCTCATGGGGCCTTCATCCAGGCCGACCTTACCGTCGATGCCGCCTGCTACCTGTGCCAGTTCTTCGCTGCTCATCTTCTTGTATTCGTTCATCATGATTTTAATCTCCTTTTTTATTTCGAATGTATATTGGTGTTTTTCTTTTAGGTTTTCCGCATCTCTGCGGTTGTCTGCTTTGTTTTTATTTGACGACGTCAGTATAACAAATGATTCGTCACAGATATGTCACAGGAACGTATAGTTTTACAAGAAGATTTGACCCAAGAATTAACCCTGTCGAAATCGAACATACGAGTGTGACTTTTGTCCTTTTTTAGAGATATGTGATAGTGCAGAATAGAGGGAAGTAGATTGTGGCACACTGCAGCTTTTTGCGCAAAACGAGCGGAATCCGAATAGTTGGAGCGATGCGCGAGCGCGAGACGCACGAAGCAGCGCATTGTTTTCATCATCCATGTTTGCGGGCAGCTGCCCATTGCCACAAGTATGAATAATAGCGAAGTAACTGCTCAGATTATCTGGATGCGACAAGATATTCGACAGCTTCTGAAAGACAATGCTCTTGATGTTACTGAAGAGTCTGTTGACATTTTCCTGAAAAGACTGGATCTGCGCAGAATTGAGGAGGCCTGTATTCAAGATGGTTGGGAAAGATTGTCATGGATGTTGTTCAAGTAAAAACAGCCTTGTTTATTCAAGGAGTTTTTTAAAACCTTCTATATGTTCTATTGTTAGCAAGTTCTTTTAGTGATAATATGATACAAGATAGGGAAATAACGGGTATAATTTAGAACCCTTTTTGACAATCAGCTTATTTGGAGAGTAATACTGTTCTTTATATATTTATAAATCTACAGCCTATCACAGGGAGGGCTATTATGTCTAAGCAGATTCACATTCGGTTGGATGATGCAGTTTTTGATGCACTTTCCGCTTACACAGATAAATACCAAATTACAGTACAGGACTCGGTAAGAAATGCTGTTATGCAGTTTCTTACAAGAGAGATGCGTGAGGATATCCCAATGACCGCTGGGTTTACCTTTGTAGATTTATTTGCAGGAATTGGTGGCATGCGGATTGCTTTTGAGAGAGCGGGAGGGCATTGTGTCTATTCCAATGAATGGAATAAATACAGCCAGCAGACCTACTTTGCTAATTTTGGAGAACAACCAGATGGGGATATAACAAAGGTAAATGCGGATGACATCCCTGACCATGATATCCTTGTCGCTGGGTTTCCATGTCAACCTTTTTCAATCGCCGGGGTGTCTAAAAAACAAAGCCTTGGGCGCGCAACCGGCTTTGAGGACAAGACTCAGGGTACACTTTTCTTTGATGTATGCCGGATCTTGAAAGCAAAAAGACCCAAAGCGTTCATGTTAGAAAACGTCAAAAATCTCAAAAGCCATGATCGAGGAAGAACGTTTAAAGTAATTACAGAATCGTTGGAAGAACTGAATTATGAAATTTTTCATGCAATTCTAGATGGACAGGGATTTGTTCCACAACACAGGGAGCGAATTATAATCATTGGTTTTGACCGAGAAAGGTATGGGGAAAATGTAAGCTTTTCCTTCGACATTACACCAGCTGACCCGAAGCCAGTGATGCGTGATATACTGGAGAATAGTGTAGATGAGAGATACACTTTATCTGATAAGCTTTGGATATACTTGCAGAATTATGCAGCAAAACATAAAGCTGCTGGAAATGGATTTGGATATGGCATTGCAGATCCTGACGGAATTTCAAGAACTCTATCTGCAAGGTATTATAAGGATGGATCGGAAATACTGATTGCTCAAGAAGGAAAGAATCCGAGGCGACTCACACCACGGGAATGTGCACGTTTGCAAGGATTTCCTGATAATTTTAAGATTCCTGTGTCCGATACGCAGGCTTATAAGCAGTTCGGGAATTCGGTAGTTGTCCCTTTGATGACCAATGTGGCACACCTTGTTGTTAGAAAGATGCAAATGATGGATGGTGAGGCGAACTCTGGCTTTACCAGAAGCTGACTTGGATTTTAGTAGAAGAGCATTTTAAGCAGATAATCAATAAAAGATACCGTTATATTCAGGAGAACAGTCACGGATATAATGATTAACCCCAAGAAGGAAACCTTGTCAGTATTACAGGAAGTCTAATTTCGGCCTTTAAGATTACAGGATATCATTCACTGATCCAGAAAACTAAGCGCCATTTTGGAGGACAGAAATGGAAGTAGGATACCTAAGGGACTATTTTTCTGCAGTTGCAGTCAAGCGCTTGTCGGCGGTCGAGGCAGATCTGACTGTGAGCAACCAGCATGAATATAACGGGGTAGCGGCATTAAAGAAGATGTTCGGTACGAATAAGGAAAGGATTTTTCTACCGACACAATTTTTATACATGACAGATGAAGACGATCCGATATCGGCAAACGGAGAGCTGACGTGGTATGATGCCAGATTCAGGCATGCGACCAGAACGGAATGGAGAATGTACTATCCGACAAATGAAGTAACCTCCACTGCGTCTACAGGGGATTCACTTTTCATTTGTCTGAAAAAAGATGGCGGTGTTCTGGAAATTTTGGCAAAGAAGGACTCCAATATTGAGAATCAGCTTTTCTGGCTTTTTGATGTTAGACCCGGAGAGGACTCCGGAAAGTTTGTTGCAAAAACAGAGATAAGGGAGCAACCCTCTGATCGCGTCAGATTTATAGCGAGAATGTTGCTGCTCAGGATTGGAATTGAGGTTATCGAAGATACAGAAGACTATACAGGGATTCTTGTTGATAGGTTTGGAAATGCATTCCCAACTACGAGGGAGTTCTCTTCTTTTGCCCGATCAACAGTCGATGCTGATCCAATCAATAATCCTGATGATACACTTCTGAGGTGGTATGAGCGAGAAGAAAAGATGTTTATGTGCATGGAGCGTCATTTAATTCAGGAACGGTTGCGTGAGGGATTTACAGAGCAGAATGTTGTGAATGTAGATGCATTCATTCAATTCTCTCTTTCTGTAAATAATCGAAGAAAGTCTCGTGCAGGTTTCTCCTTTGAGAATCATTTGGAAGCCTTATTCGCTTCACATAATATCCGTTACTCACACACTCCAATAACAGAAAACAGGTCAAAGCCAGACTTTCTGTTTCCATCTATAGAACGTTATAAAGATGAGTCCTATCCGTCAGCGAATCTGACAATGCTAGGTGCTAAAACAACGGCAAAAGATCGCTGGAGACAGGTGCTTGAGGAAGCAGACCGGATCAAAAGAAAGCACCTGATCACGCTTGAGGGTGCAATAAGCGAATATCAAACTGATGAAATGATCAATAGAAATCTTCAGCTCGTCATACCTAAAGAAATTCATGCCACATATTCGGAACGTCAGCAGAAATGGCTGTATTCTGTATCTGACTTCTTACAGGAAGTTCGTGAGCGACAATTGTTGGACGATTCATGGAGGGCTTAACACAAGGTCATACTAAAGTACAAAACAAATCTTCACAGATATACAGTTTTCATGTTATACACATGTACTTAAAGATATATACAATACCGTTAGGTTTCAATCCTTATCCAAAGGCTGTTCTCAGATGAAGGACCAATTTTTTTTCGCAGTTTTGATACGGCACTTGGCTTATTATTTGTAGTAATGTGCCTACAAATCTAAATAGTAAGAGAAGAAGAACTATGGCTGATATAAAGACAAAGGAAGAAAGAAGCAGAAACATGTCTGCTATTCATTCAAAAGACACAGGTCCCGAAGTGTATTTCAGAAAACTGCTCTTCACAAATGGCATCAGATACAGAAAAAACGTATCTTACATACCAGGCAACCCAGATCTGTTTTTAAAAAAATATAATACGGCTATATTTGTAAATGGTTGCTTTTGGCATCGCCATACAGGATGCAAATATGCATACACACCTAAGAGCAGACTGGATTTTTGGGAGAATAAATTCACGAATAATAAGGCAAGAGATGAAAAAGTACGAAAAGAACTTGTGAATGCGGGAATCCGGCAACTTGTCATTTGGGAATGCACAATAAGAAAGATGAAGAAAGATGCCGCCGTGAGAAATGACATAATAGAAGCTGTGATTTGTTTCCTGCGTAGCGATTTATCTTACACAGAACTTTAAGAGTAATAATTATCGGGAGATACATAATGAAAGAATATATTAAGATTATGGATCAATTATTAGGCATCGGCTCAAAGGAGCCAAACTCAGATCAAAAAACAACGTACTATAAGGCTTTTTATCAAATGCTTAATGAGGAAGGCTTCACCATTGCTGCCCAAGAGTACATGTATAAGGGATTCAAGTATATTAAAATGAGGCCCTTCAAGGCATATTTCAACCGAAACGACGATTCCGGGAAGGAAGAACTTCTTAATCAACTGTTTAAAAGCGATTATTTAAAAACGGAAAAGTTAAAGTTTTTTTCTATACTGATAAATCTCCTTGCACTATTTATAAGTGGAAATGTAGGTATCAGGTACTGTAAGGCTGTAACCAGAGAAATACCAAGATACTGCTATAACAAAGAAGGAAAGATTTTTGGTAATGCAAATGGGCTTATAATGAATAATTTTTATTCGGATCTTCCAGCTATCCCTAATAATTATGAATTTGAGAAGCTGTTTGAGAATGAACAAGTAAAAGCTCAATTTGAAGAGCTCTTGACCGATTCCATTGTGTATGCATCCTCAGCAAAAAAGTTGACGTCACGTCAGAAAGATGCCGTGGAGAGGGTCAGAGAGTGGATTTCCAGACCAAAGATACAGACTCAGAAGGATAAAACAGAAGAGCACCTTCACTTAACAGGAAACGATCAGACCAATGCATTTTCACAAGATATAGCAAAGGTTTCTCATGTAGAATCAGATAGAAGCGACGCCTCACGAGGGCAGGATAATAATGTAGTTAAAGAATCCACCGTTTTGGATCCCAAAACATTAAAAGAAGATACACACAGTGCTGAAGGTAAAGAGAACTCTCCAGAAGAAAACTTATCTGCCGACAAAAAAAACACAGAATTTCTGAACTTGCTACTTCATAGAATTAACCGACTCCATTCACTTGTCGAGAAATCTAACGAAAATACTATAACTTTGACAAGAAGTCAACAGGCTTATGTAGACAGCATGAAAAGCGCAGTTGACATGGTAAAAGCTAACAGTGACTTAATAAGGCAACGGAATATTGAGCTCACAGAAGAAACCAGGAACCTTAAGAAAAAAATCGACGACCTCAGATCACAACTTGTTGATAAGGAGGAAGAAGTTAATAGCCTGAACGCACTGTTGGAGGTTTCATCAAAAGAGGGAGATTTAAAATTCAAGGGAGAAATCCTGAAATTAACTGAAAAACTTCGTTTTGAATATCAAGATTATATGTCTGCGAAAAACATTCCGATGAGCATAGATCTTGGAGAAAACATGCGTGGTCAGCTGGGAGATATTTTTACAATCCTAATGAAGGCCGGACTGGATATAGACATTTAACATAGGACTACACCAAATCGAAGATCACACAGCTTGGAGATTAAAAATGATCAGAGAACGAAACCGGTATTCAGATTTTTTAGAAAAAGAAAAAAAGCAGAATGATACTGCAGATTCCTCAGCGTCAGATCGAAGGACAGATCTTAAATATCATTTCGGAATAGATTTTGGAACAACTAACAGTGCTACGGTTGCCTTTATAAAAGGGACAGCAGGAATAGAGGCAAGGGAAATAACTTTTGGAGATGCCATGGGGAGACCCATTCCTTCAGTTGTAGCAATCGATAAAGAAAATGGACAAGTGTATACGGGAAGAGAAGCTTGGGATAAAAAGCTCGAACTCAGCGAGTCCTGCGAATATATCTCGTCTATAAAATCAATCATCGAGAAAGATGTTGTATTTCATATTGCCGGGAAAGATTGGACTACTACTGATATTGCAAGCAGAGTATTTCTCGGTCTGAGAGAAAAAGCGCTGGAGCAATATAATGTAATACTGTCTGAGGCTACTGTTGCTATTCCTGTTGGACTGCAACCTGAAAAACGTAGAAAAATCAGGGAAGCAGCAGGAAAGGCGGGAATCAAAATCACTTCGTTTGTCAGTGAACCTACTGCCGCATTTTATGCCAATTATGATGAACTGAAAAGTGCCTCCAATATAGCAGTCTTTGACTGGGGCGGTGGAACTCTTGATGTGTGCATCATAGCCAATGCAAAAGGAAAAATATCCGAGATGGCAACTGCCGGGATGAATATTGCCGGAGATGCGATAGACAGGAAGATTGCAGAAAGGTTGCATGCTAAAATTTCCCGAAAAAAAGGAAAAAACATTTCTTATCAGGATATGTCTGCAACTGCAAGGGATATGCTTCGAGTGCGCTCAGAAAGAGCAAAATGTATGCTCAGTGAGGACGATACGGCCACAGTTCAGATTAATGATTATGGAGAATATGGTGTATGCCGCGAGACAATAGACTATGATTGGTTTGTAGATATTATTGAGCCCGAAGTCAACAGCGCGATAGAGTGTCTCTATGAGGCAATCAGGCAGTCAGGTCTTGGGATAGCTAATATTGACAGAGTCCTTATGGTCGGCGGGAGTAGCAATCTACGTCCTCTGCTTGAGAGAATGGAAGATATTTTCGGTGATAAACTTTTCTTCCCGGATGAGACCGCATGGAACGTTGCAAGAGGTGCTGCAAAACTGAATATGCTGCCAGGTGGTTACTACTCTAACCAGTCAGTTGGAATTGAGCTCAGCGATGGATCCTTCTTTCCCCTTCTTTCAAAAGACAAGCCAGTTGCAGGGTTTAAGAAGGAGTTTGATTTTAGTGTTGTCGATGACAGCAGGCAGGCAAGATTTCTGTTTGGAGGTTCTGAGGATATCGTAAAATCCGATGAGAGATTCTGTTCAGTCCCTGCACATGGATTTTTACAGGAATCCATGCATATGACTGTTACCATAGACAAAGACATGGTCTTCAGGGCTTTCATTCAGAGCCGGATGCACCCTGAAGAATTCCAGAGAATGTGGGAATATCCAAGACTAAAATGTTATTACAGACTCCCGGAGAAATACTGAAATGACAGATAAAAGCAATATAAAGTATAACAGCAATATAGAACCTGCTGGGCAAATCTTATCGGAGGATGTGATCTTTCTTTCAAAAGTCAGGGATTATTTTGCCTTAAAAAAATTGTCCGAACGAACCGGTGGCAGGTATAAATTCACAAAAATACAGGAGGAAGAGCTTCTCCGTGGCATGAAATGTGCTTATTCACCGAAAGGCGAATATTGCTGGGGCATAAAGAGAGATAATCGGGGAAAAGAACGGATTACATGTACATGCCTACAGACAGGTTGCAAAATTTTTCGAGAATGCAGGCCTGATTTTGATGAAAAGGAACTATATGTTCTTAGGGAGAATCAGGCAGAGACAGAGCGAATAAATAATGCACTCTCCGAGACAGTAGTAATTCTCAATACTGGCTTTGATAAAAAAGATCTAAATGTTCAAACAGGGAAAGACACTGTAGCAGGCATAATTGAATATAAATCTGTGCAGATTAATGATGTCAATAAGGAAGCGGGAGATGCTGTTTCCAATCGTCATGTAGAAGCAGACGTTAAGGAGGTTGATCCGGCGACCAATAGTTCGACAAGTTATGATAGAACTGAGTCTCAAAACGATGTTTCAGTATCCGATGTTCCTCGTACGGTAGATGCAGCTTCTCGACACCGTGAAACAGATGATTCTTCAGTTAAAGAAGATGGGCATGTTAATCCGGATCCCATCAAGGGGTTTGGATCTTTTGAAAGTTCAGATCAAGACACTATTATTCGATTGGTACCTGAAGAAAGGACAATTGTCAACGCAGGTCCTGGAACCGGCAAAACTTATACCCTTATTGAAAAGATCATTTATATGATCAATGACCTTGATGTCGAACCAGAAAGAATCTTGATTCTGTGCTTTTCAAGAGCTGCAGTCGAAGTTATTAAGGAGAGAATGGAGCAGGCTGTTGCGGATGACAGAGTTGGACATATATGGCAGAGAATAGATATTAGAACCTTCGATTCATATATCACCTATATGATAGCTCTTATAGCAGATGTAAATCCCGCTCTTCTTCCTACAGGATACAAGCTTGAAAATCAGAGTTATGAAGAGAGAATTCTCACGGGCATAAATCTAATCACTGAGAATCCGAATCTTCTTGATTATGACCATATTATCGTGGACGAAGTACAGGATCTTGTTGGGAGCAGAGCAAGACTTGTACTGACGATTCTTCAGGCAATTCCTCAAGAATGCGGATTTACCATTCTTGGAGATGCATGTCAGGCCCTTTACGATTATCTTTCTGAAAGTGATAGTGGTCAGATGTCATCTGCAGAATTCTATAATGAAGTCTTTTCGAAATATAGGAACGCGCATTATCTTGCACTCGAAAAGAATTTCAGGCAGGGTGATGAGTATGAAAAATTCACAAGGCCATATAGAACTGCCATTCTGAGTGGAGATGCCCTGAGCAGAACAGATGCTGCAAAAGTACTGGCAGCAGGTATTTCTGACTCAGGAATCAATATGAAGAACATGACAGAAGCAGAGGCAAGAAAACTTATCGCCTCGGGGTCTTTGGGAATTCTGACAAGAAATAATGGACAGGCTCTTCAGATTTCAACATGGCTCAGAAATAATGATATTCCTCACAGGCTTCAGCACTCTCTTACAAGAAGACTATATGGAGCCTGGATTGCAGCTGTGTTCATGGACTATGATCATGCAGAGATAAATGAAACAGAATTCGAAAAGGCTTTTAACAATATTTATCCTGATACAGACGCTTACCCTTTCTGGGATGCTCTTGTCAGCACACAAAGGAACCAAAATCGACCTTGGTATGATGTTGAGGATATTCTGAAGGGAATATTGTACAGCCCAAAGGATCCTCTGCTCTTCGAAAACGCAGAAGTAATGGCGGCATCAATAACCGTCAGCAATATACATAGAGCAAAAGGCAGGGAGTTCGACAGTGTTCTTGTTCTTGATGATGTTCTGCAACAAATGCAAGATCCTGAAAAAGATGATATTAATGAGCACAAAGTATGCTATGTAGCTGTTACAAGGCCAAGGAAGAGAATAAACAAATTTAAGCTGTCTGGAAGAAACAACTTTTTTTATTCTCTTGCGAACGATGAAGGAAGATGCTTTAAGTCCAACAAGAGGCCTGGAAAGAAGGTCGGTTACCTATCTCATATCGAAATCGGAAAGAGCAGGGATTTACTTGAAGTTTCATTTGCGGCCAGCGCTGAAAGGCAAAACTTTATTCGGAATAATATAAGACCTGATATGGGAATCCTTCTTAAAAAAATGCCAGAGAATGAGATTATGTACGGCAACATGTCCTATTCCATTCATCTTGATGACAATCCTGCCTTTACACTTGGATATATGGGGCAGGGACTTAGATGGGGAATTGCAAATGCATGGCAGAGAATTTTTAATAATAAGTCTTCTATTGCTTACAGCTACTTCCCTGAGATTCTAACTGATGTCCATGTAGAAAGGCTTACATCCTGCATCTCTGTTAATAATGGTGAATGCCCTGGCGCAAAAGTGTTCGGAAGTATGTGCATATGGACAGGGCTATCTCTTACAGGACTTGCACACAGAGCAAATAATACACTGGGCTGATAAATGACAGGAGACGGATATGGCAGATTATTCTGAATTTTACAGAGCAAGAAATATTATTAACGATATTCTGGAAAAGGATCTTGTTGGACCAGTATATGACGATGAGGTGTTGGTTGAAATACCAGTTTCATATTATGTCATGGGTAAGCTGTATCCTCCCAAAGATCAGACTGAAACAGAAGATTTGGCAAGAAATCCCTTCCTTGAAACTGGAACGGAAAGCTATGATGCTTCAATTTCCCTGACAAACCAGCTCAACCCATCCTCTATGGGAATTACATGTACTCTTATTCCAGATACAAAGGAAATATTGGTTTCAGGGGAATATTCATTCTATTCACCTACACCCTCGATTCAGGCTGATCAGGATATTCTTGAAAGAGCCGGAAGACAAGGAAACCTGAAGGACAGGGATCTTCTGTGGGTCAGAAAAAAACTGAGTTTTTCAGAGCACATTATCTTTGACGAAGAAAATCCCAAAAAAACCCCTATGGAGCATGGGATGGAACTGCATGTGTATACACATGCAGTATATCCCAACGGAGAGAGGGTAATAACTGTTGTTCTCGTAAATAATAATAATTCAGCGCCCGATTTGACAGATACGTCCCTGAACACTGCTTTCCAGCCACGTATTAGAGTATCCTCCTGTAGTGAAGATACTGTTTTCACTGAAGCCACCAGGGAAATCAGGATGAGTGAAGATCCTGAAATATTGGAGCTCGAAATGCTTTATTCAGATGTTATCTGTTACGCACAGGGACATGGGTGCGCAGTATCTTGGGATCTGGATAATGAAATCCCCTTATGGGTTCAGACAGAGTTTCTTCCTCAACATGAGTTGCTTCAGATGAAAGCAGCTTCTCATGGTGACCCGGAAATATTCTCTATGGAATATCTTTCAACTGCAAATCCTGAAATGGTTTTGGATGGGCTTTGCCGACTCACTGACGAATATGAAGATTGGATTAAAGACATAAGGGAGAAGTCCCGAACTTTTCCCGATTTCAGGCTTAAAGTAGCTGATTCTAACATAAAAAAGTGTACTGATGCATGTAGCCGTATTAAAAACACTATCAGGTTACTTAGGACAAGTGCCGACGGAGATGGTCTGGCATATAGGGCTTTTCAGTATGCGAATGAGGCCATGCTTCTTCAACGGGAAAGGACAGTATTAAAAGAGGGCAAACCATTTGACAGGAAGACAGTTAAATGGTATCCCTTCCAGATTGCCTTTATCCTACATGAAATCGGTGGCATGATTGACCCGTCATTACCTGAACGAAATGAAGTCGACCTTTTATGGTTTCCAACAGGTGGAGGGAAAACCGAGGCATATCTGGGCATCACCGCATTCACCATTTTCCTGAGAAGGCTTCGTGATTCAAATGCTGACGGCGTGACGGTAATGATGCGATATACTCTCAGGTTGCTTACTTTGCAGCAGTTTGAGCGTGCGAGCATGCTTATTTTTGCCTGTGAACTTATCCGAAGGAAATATAGGTTAGGAGGTTCTGAAATATCTATAGGGCTGTGGGTCGGCAGCAAACTGACCCCCAACAGTATTGAGGATGCAAGGACTGGTGTCAGGAAGAAACAGCGAGGAGCTGATATTAGTGGAGAAAAATCAGACCCATGCCAGATAAAGAAATGCCCCTGGTGTGGGGAGCCCATACTTCCAAAAGATTATTCAGTGGATATAGAACGTAAGAGGATGTATATAAAATGCTCCAACCAGTCATGCGATATCCATTCTCTGTCGGATGGAATGCCTCTTCATATTATCGATGCAGCAATTTATACGCATCTGCCGACCTTTATTGTTGCAACCGTTGATAAATTCGCTCGAATACCACTCGATGATAAACCGGCAAGACTGTTTGGTATCACTTCCGAAAAGAAACCACCTGAATTAATCATTCAGGATGAGCTCCACCTGATTTCCGGGCCACTTGGAACAATGACTGGAATTTATGAAGCAGCTATCACTAAATTGTGTCAGTCTGATGGCATTAATGCCAAAATAATAGCATCAACAGCTACCATCAGAAATGCTGCCAGTCAGATAAAAGCGCTTTATGGAAGAAAACACACACAATTTCCACCGCAGGGAATCACTGCAAAGAATTCCTTTTTTGCAGAGCAGTCTTCTCCCGAAGAAAGGCCTGCCAGAAGATATCTTGGTGTAATGGGGATTGGTGCAACAGCAACTACTACATTGATCAGGGTAAATGCCGCACTTCTCTTTGCGTCCAGATATATTGAACTTGAAAAAAATGGTTTTTCGGATAATGTTATTGATAATTTCTGGACAATTACAGGTTATTTTAATTCACTTCGAGAACTTGGGGGAGCTGCTACGCAGATACTTGATGACGTTCAGAGCAGATTCAGTTATCTGGCAAAGTCAAAATTCGGCCATTTATATTCAGGGACAGACCCTGATGCTGCTTATGATCAGGTAGAGGAGCTGACCAGTCGAATGGATAACAATAAGATTACTGATGTTATCCAAGTAAGGCTGAATAATGCATATACAAGGAATAACCATATAGGTGTCTACGATTTTCTGCTTGCTTCAAACATGATCTCAGTAGGTGTTGATGTCAGTCGTCTGGGGACTATGGTAGTTGCAGGACAGCCTAAGGCTAATGCGGAATATATCCAGGCAACCAGCCGTGTAGGGCGGAGCAATCCAGGACTGGTCGTAACTGTGTATAATGCTTCAAAATCGCGGGACAGATCTCATTACGAACAGTTTCAGAAATATCACTCCGCATTATACAGATATGTGGAGGCAACGAGCCTAACTCCTTTCTCTGACAGGGCAAGGGACAGGGGACTTCACGCTTTGTATGTTTCTTTATGCAGGTATCTTGTCGACAATCTTCGTGGGAATGCGGACGCTATCAACTATGACCCCGAAGATCCTGAGGTAAAGAAAGTTGAGGAGTATATAAAGGAATACATTAGTATTGTAGACGCCAGTGAATTGAAATCTGCAGAGGATGAACTTTCTGATATTAAAACAGAATGGGACATCGAAGCAGCCGGTTCTCTTGAGTATAAAAGCTATAGAGGGGACAGAGACCTACTTAAGAGTGATGATTCGGACAGCAGATTCCGTACAATGAACAGCATGAGAAATGTTGACAGAGAGTGCGGCATATATCTTATGAGGAGGTAATTATGCCTGTTAATGCTGGTGCACAGCACATGAAGAAAAGAGATGTTGTCGGGAAAATTCGAAGAGCGCAGCTGATAACGTCCTATGGACCTGGGGCAATAGCAGATCTTCCTGACCATTCTGTTATAATGGCATCTCCACAGTACTGGAAGACAGAGGGTTGCGAACTGCGTGAAAAGCACTTGGAAGATCTCTTGGGTGTTTCCTGTTTTAACAGCCCTTTTTGCTATACCACTGAGTGGAGTGATGAAGTACAGCCGGATATTCCGGCATTCAGATTTCCATATATGCATTTCTGCCCTACTTGCCATCGTCTGGAACCTTTTTGGAATTTTGGAAAAGATGCAGAAAAAGGAGTTATCTGCGGGAACAAAGGATGTAAGAAAAAAATTGTTCCTTCCAGATTTGTAGCAGCATGTATAAACGGCCATATTGAGGATTTTCCTTACCAGTGGTGGGTTCACAGGGGGGATTTCTCAAATTGCCCTTATAACAGAAAGGAAGACAAGCTTGAAATCCTGTTCTCAGATGAGACAGGTGGGTTGGACAGTATAATCATTCACTGTAAAAGCTGCGGTGCAAGGAGGAGTATGGCAGGATGCATGAGTAAAGATTCTCTACGAGGATATTCATGCGTTGGAAAGCGTCCGTGGATAGGAATGAAAAAAGAATACTGGGATAAAAATGAATGCAGAGCTGTGATGAGGACATTGCAGAGAGGTGCATCAAATGTGTATTTTGCTGAAACTGAAAGCGCTCTTACAATACCTCCACATAGCGGAAAGCTTCAGGAAGGGATACGTAAGAACTATGCAGAACTTAAATCATTAATGAGTTCAAACCCTGCAGATGCAGTATTGAAGATTGTGTTGCAGACCATGTTCATGCGTCTTCTTGAGACAAGACAGTTTACGGTTGACGATATTGTCAGGGAAGTTAGAAAGACTTTTTCTGAAACGCAGAGAAAAGATTATACAAAAAAGGATCTGATAGAAGACGAGTACCGTGTTTTTCTAAAAGGTGATTATGATAGCCCTGGAGACTTGGATTTCAGGATATCAAGGACGGAGCCCCCTGCTATTTTAAAAGGATTGATTGATGATGTTATACTTGCAAAACGCCTTAGGGAAGTTCTTGCGGTGTATGGTTTCAGGCGTATTGCATATGGAAGAAAAAGTGCCGATGATGATCGTTTCGAGGGATTTACCCAGAAAGATGGCTTTGTTCCGCTTGCAGATACAGAACTGTCCTGGCTTCCTGCCATAGAAATGCATGGAGAAGGTCTGTTTATCAGGCTGAACGAAGAGAAGCTTGAGGCCTGGGAGAGTGCGAATTGCTCCAGATACGTTGAGATGAAAAAGAGGCTCGATGCCAGCTACGTGGATTGTGAGAAATTTTCACCCAGATATGTACTGTTACATACATTATCACATCTGCTAATCAGGCAACTTTCTATTGAATGCGGATATTCAGGTGCAGCAATTAAGGAAAGGATCTACAGCACTTATCCAGAATCGGATTTAAAAATGTCCGGTATATTATTATATACTTCAACTTCGGATTCAGATGGAAGTCTGGGAGGACTGGTGAGGAATGGACTTTCTGACAATTTGGAAACAATCTTTCGGAACATGCTACAGGCCGCATCCTGGTGTTCTTCAGATCCAATTTGCATAGAATCCCTGGCGCAGGGCGTTGATGGGCTAAACTATGCTGCATGCCATGCCTGTACACTGTTACCTGAAACATGTTGCGAAATGAAAAATTGTCTGCTTGACAGAGCTTCCATAGTTGGAACATTCAATAATAAAGCAATCGGATTCTTCAGTAATCTCTTGTACGGGGAGGAACGAATATGGTAACAATGCTTCCGGATTATATTGACCCTGCTGTTAAGAGTGATGCTGAGAAAAAACTGTTCAGGAATTTCAAAAAATACAAAACCGATGATGATATTATCATTCTTCACTCTTTGGGTATTGCAGAACATGTAAATAAGATTTTTGGCGAGATAGATTTTGTTGTTATTTGTAAAGAAGGTATTCTCTGTATTGAAGTTAAAGGAGGACAGGTCGATCGAATCGGTGGAAAATGGCGTTTTACCAACAGATACGGGGCCATGACTGAAAAAGTGGAAGGGCCTTTCCAACAAGTACAGGGGAATATGCATTCCTTAAGAAGCTACCTGAAGAAACGACTGGGTACAGATGATCCAATCTTTAGATGCCAATTTGCATCAGCTGTTATCATACCTGATATGAACTTTAGCCTTACAGGTGCGGATATTATTCGGGATATCCTTTTTGATAACAGCTTCCAGTGGAATCTACAGACGATTATTGAAAAGAGTTTCTCCTACTGGCATGACCAGATGATTGATAAGCACGGGTTTGGTGGTGGTGATCTCGAGTTATCAGAAATGAATAGAGCGGCGGATCTTCTTAGGGGAGATTTCAGGCTAATTCCTCTTATGCGCTCAAAAATCGATCAGATTGACAAAGAACTCGGTGTCATGACTGAAGAACAGTATGATATTTTGAGCAGCCTTTCAGACAATGACAGACTGTTGATACGTGGGATGGCAGGCTCTGGAAAAACTCTTTTAGCCATGGAACAGGCAAGAAGGGCATATTGGGAGGGAAAAAGTGTCCTTTTCCTGTGTTTTAACAGTGCAATTGCAAGATACGTCAAATATAAGTTTGACTATGAGACAGTAGATATAACAGTTTCAACTATTCATGCACTTATGCAGAAAGAGTGCGGGACAGAACCTTCGGACGATTATCCTTCGGAATATTTCAGCAAAACACTTCCGGAAGCATTTTTGAATCTACCTACAGTATCTGACTATGATCTTGTAATCGTAGATGAGGCTCAAGATCTGTTAAACAGGAAATACATCTCCTGCATTAACAGGTTAGTAAAAGAGGGGTTGGACAACGGTTGTTGGGGATTGTATTACGACGCCAATCAGAACATTTTTCAGGATAATAAAGAACTGGATGAGTGTATTTCGATTATGAAGAAAAAATATGCCGTGAGTTATGAACTGACGGTCAATTGTCGTAATACCAGCCAGATTGTCCGTGCCAATAATATGATTTCCAATATCAGTACAAGCGGCAGATCAAGGGTAGAAGGTGATGAGGCAGAATACATTTGCTACTCTTCAAAAGATGAAGAGTTCCAATTAATTCTCAGGACACTACAGGAACTATCTAATGAGGGAATACGTGGAAACGAAATTGTAATCCTGTCAAGATATAAACCAGACAATCCTCTCAACTGCCTGCATGGGAGATCAATGTACAGACCGTATAAGCTTAAAGTCTACGGAGATGTCTGGACAAGAAACAATGATGAAGTCCAGTTCTCTACAATTGCTTCCTTCAAAGGACTGGAATCGAAGGTTATTTTAATAGTCGATGTAGACAGGATGGATGATTCTTTTTCCCGGCTCCTTCATTATGTAGCTGTATCCAGAGCAAGATCAAATCTGTATTTTTTCTATGATAAAACCGTAGAAGATATACGGCAGCAGATGATTATTAAAGCCTATACAGGTATGAGATAGGTGACTATTTATCTATTAAAGAGCACCGCCATAAACATTAGCAACTCAACAATTTATAAGCTGGATGATAAACCTGAATTATTCATAGGCTTCGAAAAATAAAAAAACCGGAAGCCACATGAATGATGTTGCAATTATATCGACAAAAACAAAAATCGCAGTACTTCTGTACCTGAAAAAGGG
>Ga0310695_10006022_pt1 | contig 20482 bp, 16 predicted proteins | sample RumenRJG_04DNA_FD_203882 | JGI IMG/M metagenome (GOLD analysis project Ga0310695, IMG submission 203882) | Bovine rumen microbial communities from Lethbridge, Alberta, Canada - RJG_04 (v2) (version 2) | ecosystem: Host-associated > Mammals > Digestive system > Stomach > Rumen | place: Canada...
GAGGAATGCCTCGTCGAGGAGATGGGCGCCGAGTCAGAAAAAGACTACCTGACGCGCATCGCCGTTCCGGTGCAGCCGGAAGGAATGGGAAAGGAAGAGCAGTGAAATGACCTATTTGCGGAAAAAACTCGATATTTCAGCGTATCTTGTCATCGGCCCGGAGAACACGGCAGGGCGGCCGGTCGCGGACGTCATCCGCGCGGCTTTGCGCGCGGGCTTCACCTGCCTGCAGATCCGCGCGAAGGAATCCTCGGCGCGCGAGATCCTCACGCTCTGCGATGAGGCGTCAAAAGTCCGCGCGGAGCTGGGGAAGGCGGATTCTGTGGCGCTGCTCGTCGACGACCGGCTCGATGTCGTGCTCGCGGCGCGCGAGCAGGGCATCCCGGTCGATGGCGTGCACGTGGGGCAGAAGGATATCCCGCCTGCGGTCTGCCGGAAATATCTCGGGCCGGACTCTGTCGTCGGCCTGTCGGCGCGCGCTTGGGAGCTCATCGACTATGTGGAGCATGCGGATGTCCGCGATGTCGATTATTTCGGCGCCGGCCCGCTGCACCCGACGGCGACCAAGCCGGACAGCGGCCTGAAGCCGGACGGCACGCGCGTCACGCGCACGCTCGATGAGCTGCGGCACCTCCACGAGGTCAGTCCCGTGCCGGTCGTCGTCGGCGGCGGTGTCAAGGCGCGCGATATCCCCGCACTCAAGGCAACCGGGGTGAACGGATTCTTCGTCGTCAGTGCGGTTGCTGGCGCTGAGAATCCCTACGAGGCGGCGAAAGAATTAACAACTTTATGGAATTCTTGAAAATTTTTATTGACAACTGTAAATATCGGTACTATAATATGATGTATAAAGTTCATAAAGAAAACCGTTGATGTGGAGATTACACAGGAAACTGGCCGCAAAGAGAGTCCGGGGCGCTGAGAGCTGGATCGGTACGGGCCTGACAAATGGACCACGGAGGGCATGCGGAAAGGCGGAAGCTGAGTATGGCATGACGTGAGGCTCGCGTCAGAAGCCTTGGATATGTTGGTATCCAGAGAGTGCGTGGCAACACGAAGCAAGGTGGCACCACGGAATTTAGCAATAGTTCCGCCCTTGACTGTTCGTTTTTCGGATGGTCAGGGGCGGTTTTCGTCTCCTGACCGCAGAGTAGGAGGCAGTAGTATGATTGAAGCAGCCATTCAGAAAATCGTCATGAAGGAAGACCTGAGCTATGAGGAAGCCTATGGCGTCATGAATGAGATCATGGACGGCAAGACGAGCCAGGTGCAGAATGCGGCATTCCTCGCGGCGCTTTCGACGAAGAGCACGCGGGCCGAGACCATCGACGAGATTACGGGCTGCGCGCAGGCCATGCGCGAGCACGCGACGCCGGTACCGCATCCGGGCATGAAGGTGCTCGAGATTGTCGGCACGGGCGGCGACAAGTCGAATACCTTCAATATTTCGACGACGTCGGCTTTCGTATTGGCAGCGGCTGGCATCAAGGTCTGCAAGCACGGCAACCGCGCGGCGAGCTCGAAATCCGGGACAGCGGACTGCCAGGAGGCGCTCGGCGCGAACATCAATCAGCCGCCAGAAAAAGCACTCGCGATGCTCCAAGAGGTCGGCATGTGTTTCCTGTTCGCGCAGAAATATCATGCGGCGATGAAATACGTCGGCGCAATCCGCAAGGAACTCGGCATCCGCACGGTGTTCAATATCCTCGGCCCGATCACGAACCCCGCGAATCCGGAGTACTTCCTGCTCGGTGTCTACGATGAGTACCTGCTCGAGCCGGTCGCGAAGGTCCTCGCGTCCCTTGGCGTCACGAACGCGCTCGTCGTCTACGGGCGCGACCGCCTCGATGAGGTTTCCCCGTCGGCGGAGACGGCGGTCTGTGAGCTCAAGAACGGCTACTACCGCACGACCGTCGTGAAACCGGAGGACTTCGGCCTGAAACGCGGCAAGAAAGAGGAGCTCGTCGGCGGTACGCCGGAGGAGAATGCGCAGATCACGCGGGATATCCTCTCGGGCAAGATCCAGGGGACGAAGCGGAACGCTGTGCTGCTGAACGCGGGTCTTGCGCTCTACGCCGCACAGAAAGTGCAGAGTATGCAGGAGGGCGTCGAGCTCGCGGCGAAGACCATCGACAGCGGCGCCGCCCTGAAAAAGCTCGAGCAGTACGTTGAGGCTTCCAATCAGTAAGAATAGGTATCCAGGTAACAAAAAAAGGCGCCGAGGCGCCTTTTTTCATGCTGTTTTACGCTTGTGCTGCTTTCGCTGCCTTCATTGCAAGGAAGCGTTTTTTCATCGCGAGTTTCTTCGCCATGCCCTGAACGTAATACGCGGCATCGGCGAGGTCCTGCTGGTCGGGATGCGTCGATGCGAGCTCCCATCGCTTCACGCTCTCCGGGCCGACATGCGGGTCATCCGGTCCGAGGTTCGTCCGTTTCTGGAGCAAGGCCGGATTGATTTTGCCGCGGCAGCCGTACGTGCCGAGAATCTCGCAATCCGGGCCGAGCAGATAGCCCGCGCGCGCAAAACTCGTGATCGCGTGCTCGCTCGTCGGTGCCGTGCCGTGCGTCTGGAAGAAGCAGACCTTCGTGCCCGTGACCTTCGGCAGATACTTGAGCATCAGCGGGTCCGGCGCTCCGAGCCGCAGCCAGTAGCCGAGGAATACGATCTCATAACCGGAAACGTCCTGCGGTGCGTCCTGCACGCGGAACAGGTCACAGCCCTCCGCATGGCTCTCCGCCTCTTTCGCGATGGCTTCTGCAATCTGCTTCGTGTTGCCGGTTACCGATGAATAAATGACTGCCCACTTCGCCAAGATAATTCCCCCTGTCAATTTCTACTATAACTATAAATATTATATATCGTTTCCTGTGTCAACGTCTGTTACGATTGTTACAGCTGTCACGGAAAAAAGAGAAATAAAAAAAGTCAAAAAATCAATAAAAATACTTTGACTTTTTGACTTTAGCGTGTATAATAGGATATAGAAACAATGCGATGGCATTGAAAACAGAAATATACTACTGAGGATTCCCGCCAAGGGGCGGGGGAACGATGGAGGAACAATATGGGACAGGAAAAGTACACGGCGAAAACGCTCGCCGCACTGCAAGCCGCGCAGCAGATCGCGGCGATGCGGTACCACCAGGAGATTACGTCTGCACATGTCCTGCTCGCACTCGCGAAGGAGCCGGAAGGCTTGCTCGCAACGATTTTCAGTGACTGCGGGACGGATCTGCCGATGCTCAAGGCACGCCTTGAGCAGGAACTTAACAAGATTCCGTCCGTCAAGGGGACGGACCGCCTCGGCATGGGCATGGACATGGTCCGCGTGCTCGGCCGGGCTGAGGAACTCGCAAAGTCGATGAAGGACGACTATGTCTCGACGGAGCATCTGCTGCTCGCCCTTGCGATGGACGGCAGCGAGGAAGTGCAGGATATCTGCCGCGAATTTCATCTGACGAAATCGAACATCCAGAGCTCCATCAAGAAGAACCGCAAGCAGAACGTCACGAGCGACAACCCGGAGGAGGGCTATAAATCCCTCGAGAAATTCGGCCGCGACCTGACGGATGCCGCGCGGCATCATAAACTCGACCCGGTCATCGGCCGCGATGACGAGATCCGCCGCACGATTGAGATCCTGTCGCGCCGGACGAAGAACAACCCGGTGCTGATCGGTGAACCGGGCGTCGGCAAGACGGCTATCGTCGAGGGCCTCGCCGAGCGCATTGTCGCCGGCGACGTACCGGAATCGCTGAAGAACAAGACGCTGTATTCGCTCGATATGGGCAGCCTCGTCGCAGGCGCGAAGTACCGCGGCGAATTCGAGGAACGCCTGAAGGCCGTACTCAATGAAATCTCGAAATCCGACGGGCAGATCCTGCTGTTCATCGATGAGGTGCACACGGTTGTCGGCGCCGGCGCGGCCGAGGGCTCGATGGACGCGAGCAACCTCCTGAAACCGATGCTCGCGCGCGGCGAACTCCGCTGCATCGGCGCGACGACGCTCAAAGAGTATCAGAAATACATCGAGAAGGATGCGGCGCTCGAACGCCGCTTCCAGCCGGTCATGGTCGACCAGCCGAGTGTCGAGGATACGATTTCTATCCTGCGCGGGCTGAAAGAGCGCTATGAAGTGCATCATGGCGTGCGCATCCGCGATGCGGCGCTGGTCGCTGCGGCAACGCTTTCCGACCGCTATATCTCCGACCGGTTCCTGCCAGATAAGGCCATCGACCTCGTCGATGAGGCGGCCGCAAAGCTCCGCACGGAGATCGAGTCGATGCCGCAGCCGCTCGATGAGGCCCGCCGCAAACTCATGCAGCTGACCATCGAGGAGCAGGCACTGAAGAAAGAGACCGATGAGGCCTCGAAGGAACGCCTCGAGAAACTCGAGGAGGAGAAGACGGAGCTCCAGCGCAAGGAGGGCGAACTTAAGCAGAAATGGGAGGCTGAGAAGCAGTCCATCCTGCGCGTCCGCGCTGTCAAGAAGGAAATCGATGAGGTCAACGCGCAGATGGCCGAGGCCGAGCGCAACTATGATCTCAACAAGATGTCCGAACTCAAATACGGCAAGCTGCCGGAGCTCCAGAAACAGCTCAAAGAGGAAGAGGACGCCATCAACGCGAAAGCGCCGGGCGACCGCCTGCTCAAGGAGGAAGTCGGCGAGGAGGATATCGCGCAGGTCGTGTCCCGCTGGACGGGCATCCCGGTCTCGAAGATGATGACTGGCGAGCGCGAGAAGCTCCTGCACCTGCCGGAGACGCTGCATGAACGCGTGGTCGGCCAGGACGAGGCCGTCAAGGCGGTCAGCGAAGCCATCCTCCGCGCACGCGCCGGGATCAAGGATCCGAACCGCCCAATCGGTTCGTTCATCTTCCTCGGCCCGACGGGCGTCGGCAAGACCGAGCTCGCGAAGACGCTCGCGGAGGCCCTGTTCGACGATGAGCGCAGCATCATCCGCATCGATATGTCCGAGTACATGGAGAAGCATACGGTATCGCGCCTGATCGGCGCGCCTCCGGGATATGTCGGCTACGATGAGGGCGGGCAGCTCACGGAGGCCGTGCGCCGCCATCCGTACAGCGTCATCCTGCTCGATGAGATCGAGAAAGCGCACCGCGACGTGTTCAACGTGCTGCTGCAGATCCTCGACGATGGCCGCCTGACCGACGGCAAGGGCCGCGTCGTGAACTTCAAGAACACGGTCATCATCATGACGAGCAACCTCGGTTCGCACGAGATCCTGAACAAGGATTACGCGGAGGCGAAAGAGGCGGTCAAGGGCATCCTGAAGGATTACTTCCGTCCGGAGTTCCTGAACCGTGTCGATGACATCATCGTGTTCAAGGGCCTCGCGAAGGAGCAGGTCAAGGGCATCGCGGAGATCCTGCTCAAACGCCTTGCCGCGCGCATGGAGAAACAGGTCAAGATGCATCTGACCTGGAACGACGCGGCGCTCGAGCAGCTCGCGGCGCAGGGTTTCGACCCGAACTTCGGTGCGCGTCCGCTCAAACGCCTGCTCGTGCATATCGTCGAGACGGCGCTCTCGAAGAAGATCATTGCCGGCGATATCCGCGAGGGCGATACGGTTGAGATCGGCGTCCAGAACGGCGAGTATACCTTCAACGTGACGAAGCACGCGGAGGCATAACGGGTCTTCCATGACTTGCAACGAACAGGAAAGAGTTCTTCTGTACAGAAATTGTGCAGAGGAACTCTTTTTTTTGCATATCTTGTAAAGATTCCCCTCGTGATGCTATAATAGGGCTTATTCGCATGGTATGCGCGTTTATCAGCAAAAGGGGTCTTTTTCAATGCTGTTATTTCTTTCGATGCTGCTTCTCGGTGCGGTCATCGGCTTTGTCGGCGCAGGCGGTGCTGGCGTGACAATCGCCTTGCTGACGGTCGGCTTCCGCGTGCCGATTCATACGGCGCTCGCGGTAGCACTCGCCTCGATGGTCTTTACGATGATCTCGGGGACCATCAGCCATTTCCACCAGCATGAGGTGCTCGTGAAGACGGGTGCCATCATCGGCGCAGGCGGCGTCGTCGGTGCCTTTATCGGCGCGAATGTCTCGAACGTGCTGCCGTCCGGCTTCCTGACGTTCATGACAAGCTTCATGCTGCTCATGAGCGCGGTGCTGCTCTACCTCAAAATGTATCAGGACCAATGGATTCACCGGCATTTTCCCGTGCGCGACAGCCTGCTGACGGGGCGGAAGCTCTGGGTTTACGGCATCTTCGCGGGTGTTGTGAACGGTTTTCTGTCCGGTGCGTTCGGCATCGGGGCGGCGGCCTTCATCCAGCTGACTCTGATGGTCGTGTTCGGCGTGCCACTCCTGCAGACCATCGGTACCTGCATGATGATCGTGCTGCCGATTTCGGCGTCGGGCGGTCTCGGCTACCTTTTCAACGGGCGGCTCGACGGCATGATTTTCCTGCAGACTTTGCTCGGCCTGATGATCGGTGCCTGGTTCGGTGCGAAGTTCACGCATCTCGCGCCGCGCCGCGTGCTGAAGTTCTTCGTCGTCGCTCTGCCGGCCTTCGGCGCATTGTCGATGTTCCTGAACCATTGAACAGAAAAAGCGAAGATTCGATGGCCGTATAGTTTACAAACGGCGCGGGAATGGATATAATGAATAAATAGGCCCCGTCTATGCGGGAAAAAGGATATCGGGACGAATCCCCGGAAAAAGGAGCGTTTTTTCATGGCAGACAAGAAAGTCATGGTAACCCAGGAGGGTTATGATAAACTCGTTGAAAAACTCAATTACAAAAAGAGCGTCGAGCGTATTCAGATCGCAGAGCGCCTGAAGGCAGCCATCGCCCTCGGCGACCTCTCCGAGAACTCGGAGTACGATGACGCGAAGAACCAGCAGGCTTTCCTCGAGGGTGAGATTCAGGAACTCGAGGCGAAGATCCGCAACGCGGAAATCATCCAGGGCGGCAACTCGGAGACTGTCACGATGGGCGCGAAAGTCACGGTCAAAGACCTCGAGCTCGATGAGGAAGAGACCTACACGATTGTCGGCTCGACCGAGGCAGATCCGGATGAGGACAAAATCTCGAACGAGTCGCCGCTCGGCCAGGCCCTGATCGGCCAGAAGGTCGGCACGACGGTCGAGGTGCATGCACCGGCCGGCGTCATTCAGTACAAGATTGAGAAGATCGGCTGATTTTCTTTTGCTGGACGGAAAATAGGAAACAATATATCGGCGAAAAGGAGCGGATTCCCGCGAAAAGGGGGATTCGCGCTTTTCCATGATGAGAGGAGAAACGATTTTGGCAGATCCAAAAGAGTCGAAGGTCGTCATCGAAAACGACCCGAACGAGATGATCAAGACCCGCGTCGAGAAGATGAACGAGTTCCGCGAGATGGGCGTTGCGCCGTTTGGCCATCGCTATGAAGTGGACCATCACGCGGCGGACATCCATAAGGAATTTGACAGCCTCGATGGCGAGGAAGACGCTGGCGAGGTCCGCATCGCCGGCCGTCTCATGGCAATCCGCGGGCACGGCAAGGCGTCGTTCGCGACGCTGCGCGACGCATCGGGCGATATCCAGGTCTATTTCAAGCTCGACGTGCTCGGTGAGGAGAAATACAAGCAGGAGTTCCGCAAGCTCGATATCGGCGATATCGTCGGCATCCGCGGCATCGTGTTCAAGACCCGCCGCGGCGAGCTCACGGTCCGCGTCGAGGACTTTGACCTGCTCTCGAAGGCCCTGCGCCCGCTGCCGGAGAAATTCCATGGCCTCAAGGACGTCGATATCCGCTACCGTCAGCGCTACCTCGACCTCATCATGAACCCGGAGGTCCGCGATACGTTCCGCAAGCGTTCGAAGGTCCTGAAGTCCATCCGTTCCTACCTCGACGAGCGCGGTTTCCTCGAGGTCGAGACGCCAGTCCTTTCGACCATCGCAGGCGGCGCGGCGGCACGTCCGTTCAAGACGCATCACAATGCGCTGAACATCGACCTCTACCTCCGCATCGCGACGGAGCTCAACCTGAAGCGCCTGATCGTCGGCGGGCTCGAGCGCGTCTATGAGATGGGCCGCGTGTTCCGCAACGAGGGCATGGATATCCGCCACAACCCGGAGTTCACGACGATTGAGCTCTATCAGGCTTATGCGGATTACAACGATGTCATGGACATCACCGAAGGCATCGTGCAGAACGCGGCAATGGCCGTCCTCGGCACGACGAAGATCACGTATCAGGGCACGGACATCGACCTCTCGAACGTCCGCCGCATCAGCATGAATGACGCGGTGAAAGAGGCGACGGGCAAGGACTTCCTGTCCTGCCAGACGGTCGAGGAAGCGCGCGCGATGGCCGACGAGATCGGCGTGCCATACGAGCAGCGCCACGGCATCGGCGGCATCCTGAACCAGGCTTTCGAGGAGAAGGTCGAGGAGACGCTCATGCAGCCGACGTTCATCACGGGCCATCCGACCGAGATCTCGCCGCTCGCAAAGCGCAACCCGGACGACCCGCGCATCACGGACCGCTTCGAGTTCTTCATCTACGGCCGCGAGGTCGCGAACGGCTTCACGGAGCTCAACGACCCGATCGATCAGCGCAAGCGTTTCGAGGATCAGCTCAAGCAGCGTGAGGCCGGCGACGACGAGGCGCATGTCATGGACGAGGACTTCGTCCACGCGCTCGAGTATGGCCTGCCACCGACGGGCGGCCTCGGCATCGGCATCGACCGCCTTGTGATGTTCCTGACCGACGCGGCATCCATCCGCGACGTCCTGCTGTTCCCGACGATGAAGCCGCTCGAGTCGGACAAGAAGGCGATTGCTGAGGCGGAGCGCACGGCTGAGCAGGCCGAGGCAGCGAAAATCGACTTCTCGAAAGTCGAGATTGAGCCGCTGTTCAAGGACTTCGTCGACTTCGAAACGTTCTGCAAGTCCGATTTCCGCGTCGTGAAGGTCAAGGACTGCCAGGCTGTGCCGAAGAGCAAGAAGCTCCTGCAGTTCACGCTGAACGATGGCACGGGGGAGGATCGCACGATTCTCTCGGGCATCAAGGCGTTCTACGAGCCGGAAGAACTCATCGGCAAGACGCTCGTCGCCATCACGAACCTGCCGCCGCGCAAGATGATGGGCATCGATTCCTGCGGCATGCTGATCTCCGCCGTCCACAAAGAGGAAGGCGAGGAGAAGCTCCACCTGCTCATGCTCGACCCGAGCATCCCGGCCGGTGCGAAACTCTGCTGAGATAAGTGCCTTCCCCATAGGGGAAGGGGGACCGCGTTAGCGGTGGATGAGGTGTTGGCATAATTTCGAGGAACATAGAGCTGTTCTTCGAAGTTATCGTCAACACCTCTTTCGTCTGCCCTATCGAGCACCCACCTTCCCCTGTGGGGAAGGCTTTTTTATTTAGGTAACTATAAAGTTGACCTAGCTAACTTATAAAAGTTGATACTGCAAACTTTAACGGCACTATCCTTGTTCCTTTAAGACTTCCGCCGTAATATAATACGCGTAAGGTTCGAGGGGCGGTCAGGAAACACGGACACTGAAAGCCGGACGGATCTTGCACCGGCCATGATTTCATGGCATATCCAAGTTCATAGGATGGGGAGCCAGGGGAGCTCCTCGAGGTTTGGAGGTCTTTATCATGAAAAAGTCAGCAGTTCTCGCCATGGTACTCGGCACGACGCTTGTCGCGGGCGGTGCGGTTTCCGCAGCTCCGGCTACGAATTATGAGAATGGCGCGACGACGGTCGAACTCGGCGCGACGCTCGCACCGGATCTGAAGGTAGAGTCGGGTGATTCGTCCGCTACCGGCGATGACAAGACCCGCTTCTACGGCGGCGCTACGGTCGGCCTCGGCAACAACTATGCGCTTTCCTACAACTATGCGGAAAACAAGGCCGACAATTTTGGCCAGCGCGATGTGACGGGCAAGCTTACGACGCATGATGTCAACGTCAACTACAAGATCAACGACAACCTGTATGCTTATGTCGGCGACATGATCTACAATGCCAAAGCGGAAGTGGGCGGTTATTCGAAGAGTAAGACGAAGAACAACTTCCAGGCTGGCGTCCGCTATGTCGGCAAGCCGGTGCAGCGCCTTGGCTGGTGGGCCGGTCTCGGCGGCGGTGAGAACCACTTCAAAGCCGAAGTCGGCGCTTCCTACAACATCACGCAGAACGTGGATTTCGACCTCAGCTACAAGTATCTGAAGGTCAACAAGCTCGCAGGCGTGAACGGCCTCGACGCAAAGGCAAAGGGCCTTTACACGGGCGTAACGCTCCACTTCTGATTCTCAAACACTCCGATAGGAAAAATAAAAAGACAGCCCAGGCCTTGGGGCTGTCTTTTTTTGCATAGATACTTGACCAAGAAAATTTCTTTAGAAAATTAAATTTTGATTTTTTGACCTGTTTTCCATCGACTTTTTGACCAATAGGAGTATAATTAAGAGTATGAAGATAACGAACAAGAAACAGCGCTGATTCTCCTTCGCTTCTTTCGCAAAGTCCGTATTTGCGGTTGAGGAGTTGACAAGTGATGAAGAAAGTAACAGAAGTAAAACAGGAAGCCAGCCAGGCCGTCAATCAGGCCGTGTACAGCCTCGCAAAAAAAGAGGTCGGGGCCCTCGTGGATCATATCATCGAGGAAAAGGATATCAAAGACCGTCAGAAGACGCTGACCCGCCTTTCCTACGTGCTCGAGCATCTTTTCGGTGACCTCTTCGAAAAGGAATCGTTCGAGGATGCGCGGCGCCTGATCGCGGAAAACGGCAAATGGATGCAGTTCCTGAACCGCGGCCTCGATACGCTGAACCCGAACATCATCAAGACGGCGGTCATGGATCTCGGCTTTGAGGCCGGCTTCTACGGCTTGCGCGTCCGCAACGCGGCCAAGGCGAAATACCATTGCAATATCCCGTGGACAATCCTGTTCGACCCGACGAGCGCCTGCAATATGCACTGCATCGGCTGCTGGGCGGCGGAATACGGCCACACGCTGAACCTCTCGTATGAGACCATGGACAAGATCGTCCGGGAGGGCCGGGAACTCGGCTGCCACTTCTACCTGATGACCGGCGGGGAGCCGCTCGTGCGCAAGAACGATATCCTGCGCCTGTGCCGCGCGTATCCGGACTGCGAGTTCCACGCCTTCACGAACGGCACGCTGATTGACGAGGCATTCTGTGAGCAGGTCACGGAGGTCGGCAACCTGAGCTTCTCCATCAGCATCGAGGGCTTCCGCGAGGTCAACGACAGCCGCCGCGGTGTAGGAGATTTCGACAAAGTCATGCACGCGATGGATCTGCTGCGCGAGAACGGCATCGTATTCGGCACGTCTATCTGCTATACGAGCAAGAATATCGAGACGGTCACGTCGGATAAATTCCTCGATATGCTCATCGACAAAGGCGCCTGGTTCACCTGGTACTTCCATTACATGCCGGTCGGCAACGACGCATCGCTTGACCTGCTGCCGACGCCGGAGCAGCGCGCCTACATGGTGCGCCGCGTCCGCGAGATCCGTGCCGTGAAGGGCGGCAAGCCGATTTTCGCCATCGACTTCCAGAATGACGGCGAGCATATCGGCGGCTGCATCGCCGGCGCGCGCCAGTACTGCCACATCAACCCGAACGGTGACGTCGAGCCGTGCGTGTTCATCCACTACTCGAGCGCGAACATCAAGGAGCAGAGCCTGCTCGAATGCCTGCAGCAGCCGCTGTTCCGCGAGTATCAGAAACATCAGCCGTTCAACGAAAACCATCTGCGCCCGTGTCCGATGCTCGAGAACCCGCAATTCCTCGCCGCGATGGTCGCAAAGAGCGGTGCGAGATCCACCGACCTCCAGTCCCCGGAATCCGCCATGCAGCTCTGCGCGAAATGCCGGGCCTACGCGAAGGCATGGAAGCCCGAGGCGGACAAGCTCTGGAATGAGATCGAAGAGAAACAGGAAAGCGACACCCCGGCAGCCGCCGTGAACTGAATCTCGGATGCCGGCAGAACAAGAAGCGTGCAGCTACCATTTGGGGCTGCACGCTTCTTGTTCTGCTGATTTCCTCCAGATAATCTTGTTTTTCTAGATTATCTGGAGGAAATCAACAAAATCCATATCGGTTTATCGAGACGTCGTTTCATGGTATAATTGTAAGAAGAGTTTTTCGGGTCATCGGCCTAGAGCTCGTATGTATGCGATTTCACGAAGGACTGCCAAAGATGGATTGGCAGATTTCAGAGAGGCAGGAAAAGAGAATGTTTGATTCCGGGGTAATGCAGCTGATCATGTTGATTGCCGTCATTTTGCCGGCAATATGGATCTATTGCGACGCGGCGAAGCGGTACGATACGAAGGTCAAGACCGTCGCATGGCTCATCGCGGCCCTGCTCGGCTGGTTCTTCATCTGGGCGCTGTACTTCATCGTCCGCCCGCCGAAAATGGCTCGCGGTAAGTAAAAAGCAGTTATGTCCCTATTTTTGAGAAATGTTAGGAAAAAGAAGGACTTTCCCATGGTATGTCGAAAAAGAAAAAGGTAAGGCGATGCGGATACCAAAAATCCGCTCCGCGCCTTGCTGGATAAGGGATGAGAGGATGTTTTTCACTTTTTGAGGGGAGATACGCGATGAAATTACCATCCGCTCCGCAAAAGACACAATTTGCCCAGATCCAGTAAGGGCTTACAGAGATACAGTTGAAAACCAAAATCCCCGACAGGGGACGGAAACTTTTTCCCGCACTTCGTGCAAAACTTCTCCGTAGCCATGAGTTGAAAACCAAAATCCCCGACAGGGGACGGAAACTTGGCTGTCTTGCTCGTTGTGTTCTTGTTAGCGACTTGTTGAAAACCAAAATCCCCGACAGGGGACGGAAACATTCATAATATTATAGAATTCATCTGTAAGATTATTTCCAAGTTGAAAACCAAAATCCCCGACAGGGGACGGAAACATCATAATCAATATAGATGGAATCCTCATTAACATATACAGTTGAAAACCAAAATCCCCGACAGGGGACGGAAACAGGAATATATCCTAATACATCCTCTGACATATATTCCTCGTTGAAAACCAAAATCCCCGACAGGGGACGGAAACCCGCTTTCGCGACAACACATATGTTTTGTTTTTCTCTTGTCGTTGAAAACCAAAATCCCCGACAGGGGACGGAAACTTGTAGCCGCTCGCGCCGTTCCAGCGGCAACCCGCCGCAAGTTGAAAACCAAAATCCCCGACAGGGGACGGAAACCTGCCACTCTCGTGGCAATTCACGTTTTTCTTTTCTGGTTGAAAACCAAAATCCCCGACAGGGGACGGAAACGAATCTTCAGCATGAACATATGCTGTATCTCCATGTTTAGTTGAAAACCAAAATCCCCGACAGGGGACGGAAACGCAGATAACTTCACGCCCGATAGCGTTGAACTGTTTGCCGGTTGAAAACCAAAATCCCCGACAGGGGACGGAAACGGGCAGATAACTTCGCGTCCAACAGCTTCGAACTCGTGACCGTTGAAAACCAAAATCCCCGACAGGGGACGGAAACTAAGCAAAGGGCCGCGGCCATGTAGGCTTTAATGCGGTGCTTGGTTGAAAACCAAAATCCCCGACAGGGGACGGAAAACCCTGTTCGGGATTATTTGACTCCATAATATCGAGGCATAGTTGAAAACCAAAATCCCCGACAGGGGACGGAAACTCTTTGCAGAGCTTTTTGATTGTCTTGAAAGCTCCTATTGTTGAAAACCAAAATCCCCGACAGGGGACGGAATTGATTGGCTTTGCTTTGCACTTCTTACTCATTTCATAAATATTCTTCATCTGTAAAGAGGATTCTTAGAACTCGTATAGAATAAATCTATATGTAGAAATGAGCGAAAAGAGGCGCGAAAATGAGCTTTGCCTATATCACGGAAGAAGGAGCATACGTTAAGAAGCGCGGCGGTAATTTTGTAATCGGCCGGAATGAAGAGGTCGTCATGGAAATCCCAGAGGAAGTTCTCGAGGGACTCGTCCTGATTGATGGCGTGCAGGTTTCTTCACGCGCGATGATCGAGTTCCTTCGCCTCGGCGTGCCCGTTACATGGATTTCAAGCCGGGGTGCATTTTTCGGTCGTCTGGAGTCGACGCGTCATGTGCAGGTATTCCGGCAGGAAAAACAGATCCAGCTTGAGGATTCTGCTTTCTATCTGAAAATGGGGAAAAAGTGTGTGGCGGCAAAGACCCATAATCAGCTGACCTTGCTCCGACGTGCGAATCGCAGTGCGAACTCGGAGGTCGTGGAGAACTCCATACAGGAAATCCTGAAGCACTGGAAACATATTTTTCAGGCGAAAGATACGTCGGAACTTATGGGGTACGAGGGAATCATCGCGCGACTCTATTTTTATGCGCTTGGGTCAATTGTCCCAGAGAATTTCCGCTTCGAGAAAAGAAGCCGCCGCCCCCCGAAAGATGCCTTTAACGCCATGCTGAGTTTTGGCTACACCCTGCTGATGTATGAGGTCTATACGACGCTTTCCAATGAGGGGCTGCACCCATACTTCGGCTTTCTCCATTCGCTGAAGAACCATCATCCCGCGCTGGCATCGGATCTTATGGAGGAATGGCGTGCAGTCCTCATCGATTCGATGGTGCTTTCCCTCGTGAATCATCATGAGATATTGCCGGAACATTTCGAGGCATCGAAGAGCGAAGAGAAGCCGGGAATCTTTTTGACACGGGAGGGCCGGGGCATCTTTTTGCATGCCTATGAAAAGAAGATGCGGACAGTAAACAAATACATACAAGGAAAGCATTCCTACCGGCATAGCCTCGGCTATCAGGCGGCGCAGTACGCGCAGGCGCTCATGGCTGAGAATGCTGATCTGTATGAGCCGATTTATCTGCGATGAGAGGGAAGGGGAGAATATGGAGGAAATCCCAGAGGAGTATCCCGCAGAGGACGAGGGCGAGGATACAATGGAGGTAGAACTCGACTATGAGGAAAGCGAGTTTGTGGCAGATGACCTTCGCCGGTATATCGTTCTTGTGATTTATGACATTGTCGTGAATAAGGAACGGAATCGGATGGTCAAATGTCTGGAGAAATATGGCGTACGCGTCCAGAAATCAGCTTTTGAGGCGTATCTCACGAAGCAGAAGTACGAGAAACTTATGCAGGAAACGAGTGCCATTATCGACCCGCAAACAGATTCCCTGCGGATATACCTGCTCGCGAATCATACTTCTGTGAAATCCTGGGGCCTTGGGGATAAGCATGTCGAGGAAGTTATTGTTTTTTAAGGGAGTTATCGGAATATGGATGAAATCTGCGAACGCATCGAACGAGCGGCTTTGCTGCATGATGTAGGGAAGCTCGTACTTCGCGCAAATCCGGCGCGGATGACACATGCGGAAGCTGGCGTGGACTTTCTGAGACGTTTTGCCCGTCCAGAGGATGAGGATATCCTGCGGGCAATCGGTCATCACCATGCTGCGGCTTTGAAAAATCTGGCGGGAAGGCCAAAAAACGATATCAGCTATATTGTGTATGAGGCGGATAACCTCGCATCGGGAAGCGACCGACGCAAAGACGAGGACGGAACGGCTGGGTTCCGTGCAGACGAACCGCTGCATAGCATTTTTGAGACGTTCGGGGGAGAAAGAAATCCTGGGCAGACGGGAGTCTATCCATTGCAAGGGCTTTTAGAGAATGACAGCATGCAGTTCCCGAAACCGGCGGAACATACGGTGGCAACGGCTGCGGCCTATCAGGATGTCTACCAATACCTCGAAGCGAACTTCATGAAGCGGTCTCCGTTCCAGATGGCTATACCGGAACTCCTGCATATCCTCGAAGCGACGATGACGTATGTACCATCGAGCACGGCCTGCGATGAGGTAGCGGACATCTCACTGTATGATCACCTTCGCCTGACTGCTGCCTATGCGGTCGGAATCTTTATGTACTTGAAGGAAAAGGGAGAAACGGATTATCGGGATCTGCTTTTTACCAAGCATGTTCAAGAATTCCGTAAAGAGAAGGTCATGCTTCTCGTTTCCGGTGACCTTTCGGGCATCCAATCCTTTATTTACACGATTCCGTCCAAAGGAGCGCTGAAAAGCCTGCGCGGCCGGTCGTTTTACCTCGAGATACTGATGGAGCATCTGGCGGATGAAATCCTTGAGTCCGTCGGTTGCCATCGAAGCTCGCTCCTTTATACGGGCGGCGGTCATTTTTATCTGCTCTTGCCGAATACGAAAACAGTGGAGATGATGCTGGGTACCATGCATCAATCCGTGAATGGCTGGATGCTGAAAAATTTTGGTACTCGTCTTTATCTGGCAATGGGGACGGCGAAATGCGCGCCAGAAGATTTTTTTGCCGGGCAGACGGGTACGCGGAATGTCTTTGCAAAAGTCAGTGCAAAGCTTTCGGAGGAAAAATTGCGGCGGTACAGCGGGGGGCAGCTGGCTCAGCTGTTTGATCCAGAGAGTGCAGTGAACCAGGTCATCGACGGTGGAAGAGAGTGCGCAATCTGTCATACATCCACACCTAGCACACAACTTGTTCCGTATGGAGAAACTGGGGAAGAAGCATGTCCGATGTGCGCTGGACTCTATCGTTTCGGAGAGCGGATTCTTTCACGGGATATTTTCGGCGTTTCTGAAGAAGCATTGCCGGATGCTTTGCCGCTCCCGGCTCTGGATGACGAGCGGTATTTGTCTGCTGTCAACCTGCATGAAGCGGAGGAACATGGGGATTGGCAGAGATTGTACGTGAAAAACCGTATGGATACGGGCGAAAAGCTCATGACACATGTGTGGATGGGTGATTACGTAACAAGGGATGAAACAAGAAAAACCTTGGAATTCGCTGGGCTTGCAGCGAGGAGCGGTGGAGCTGATGATGCTGCGGGAATAAACCGTCTAGGGGTTTTGCGGGCCGATGTCGATAATCTCGGTGCGGCATTCCTTGCCGGATTTCCAGGGGAATACGCTACGCTTTCCCGCTCGGCCGTGCTTTCGCGCAGCTTAGCCTTGTTCTTCAAGCGGTACATCAATGAACTCTGCAAGGGGAAATTGCTTGGGGAAGAGCCGTTCTCGCTTTTTGGACGTGAGAAAAAACCGGAGCGCGATGTGCATATCGTGTATTCCGGCGGCGATGATGTTTTCTTGGTTGGTGCTTGGGATGATCTGCTGGAATTATCCGTGGATTTATACCGCGCTTTTGAGCGATTCACCGGTGGGAAGCTTCATTTCTCTGCTGGATTCGGGCTCTTCGGCAGCTCATCCCCCGTGTCGGGGATGGCAAGGGAAACGGGGCTTTTAGAGGATCTGGCAAAGGGAAATCCAGGGAAGAATAGCATTGCCTTGTTCGGCCGGACGTATTCTGAGCGAGCAGGGCGCACGGAAGGGGAAGCAGTGGTATTCTCTTGGCCGGTCTTCATTGAGAAAGTGTGCGGCGAAAAAATGCGTTTCCTGCAGCAGAATTTTTCGTTCGAAGAGAATCGGCCTGCAGGCGCACGTGTCCTGCTCGGTAAGAGTGCGGCCTATCGGCTGATGGATCTTCTATCCCGGCGTGAAAAGGGCATAAACCTTGCGAGGTTTGCCTATATGCTCGCCCAGATGGATCCAGGGGCAAAGGCAGAAAGCTATGAAGCCTATCAAAGAATCCGGCCGCAGCTTTATCAGTGGTATAAAGACGAAACGGACAGGGGACAGCTGCTGACAGCATTGCGGCTGATGATTTACAGCGTCAGAGAATAAAGAGAGTGAGGAATCTTACATGGAAGAGAAAAAGGTGGAAATCCTTGATATCGCCGCTAAAGCAGAGAACGTTATTAAACGGTTAAAAGAAAAACAGAATGACAAACTGGCGTTGAAAACCAGTCAGTTGCGGAAATTCCTTTCCGCGGTCAATGCGATATCGAACAAGGTCGATGTTTTTCAGGCGCAACATCCAGCTGAGAAAAAATTGCCCATCGAGTTGGCTGGCGAGATAAAGTATCTGAAGGTAAAGTTTACCTATCAAGCTGGGCGGGATAGAGCGGTCAGGCAATTCGGTGATGCTGCTGATATAAAAAAATGTATTGACCGCATAGGTACGAGTTTGACAGGATATCGGAAATTTGCGCAGTTTGTCGAGGCATTGGTCGCATATCATAAATATTATGGCGGAAAGGATTGACGATGGGGATGGCTATGGAACAGGAAAATCAGCAGATGGCATTAAAAGACAAGTTGTTGATTAAGGCGGTCTTGCGTTTGGAGACGGGATTGCACATTGGAGCTTCATCTGATTTTGCACCAATCGGGGCTGTGGATAGCCCGTTTGTGCGTGATCCATTGACGAAGGAACCGGTGATTCCGGGCAGTTCACTGAAAGGAAAGATGCGGACTCTGCTCGCGCGTTCGCATGCGGATGGGTATTTCCTGAATGACATTCAGGAGGATGGTGAGCCAATCCGGCGTCTGTTCGGCGCTGCGGCAGCAGGAAACAAGGGAGGACGCCCTTCGCGTCTGCAGTTTTTTGATCTGCATCTGACCGATGATTCACGTCGTGAATTGTCCGTGCTTCCGCTGGACACTTATTACGGGGAAATCAAATACGAGAATGTCATTGACCGTATCACGGCCAGTGCGAATCCGCGGCAAATCGAGCGGGTGCCGGCTGGCGCGGAATTCGCGTTCAAACTCGTCTATAACGTGGAAGATGAACGGGATCTGAAGGCGGATCTGCAGGCCGTGGAAGAAGGAATCAAGCTGCTCACGATGGATTATCTCGGTGGGAGTGGTTCGCGCGGGTATGGCCGCGTTTCTTTCCATGATTTTGAGGTGAAGAATTGTGCTTTGCATGGAGAGATGGATGCCGAGACCTTGCAGACGATTCAGCAGGAATTGGAAGAAAGCGGGCAAGCGCTATGAGTGAGCCGATTTATGTGCTATATGCGCTGAGCTTTGACAGCCCCGTGCATTTCGGCCAGACAGAGAATGGCGGAAGCCTTGTGGATACGGGGGCGGCCTATCGCTCGGATCAGCTTTTCAGTGCGTTGTATATGGAGCTCGCGAGGGAAGACGATAAAAAAGAATTGACCTGGCTGATGGAAAAAACGGGAACAGGAGCACTGCGCTTCTCCAGTCTATTCCCATGGCAGGAACAGGGCGATGAGATTGCATATTATCTGCCGCGACCCTTGCTCCGGATGCCACGCAATACAACAGGCGAGCAGGAAAGTTATCAGAAGGTCTGTCGCGGTTCCACGCAAAGGAAACGTGCGAAAAAACTCAAATATCTGCGGGCAAGCTCGCTCATAAGCTATCTGCATAAGGAACAAGCGGGGGAGACTTGGGATGAATATCCATCCTTTGGAGAATCCGCTGTAAACATCCGTGTGAATTGCCGCGGGGAAGAGCCACGGCCCTATTTCGTCGGAGCTTTTTCTTTCCGAAGGGGCGCAGGGCTTTATCTGATTGCGCGAGTGGAAAAAGAAGAGGAGGCAGATCGGTTCGCGGAAGTTCTGGAATGGCTCGGTTACAGCGGAATCGGTGGCAAGCGCAGCAGTGGCTATGGGAAATTTCACTTGGCAGATGATCCGCTCTTTTTATACGATGAAGGTATGTACAAAGATGATTCGGCACTTTATGCCATGCTGATGAATGAGCAAGCCCCTTGGCAGATGACGGTTTCAACCGTCTTGCCAGCGGAAGAAGCATTGCCAGATTTTTCGAGAAGTTATTACCGGCTGCAGCGCATCGGAGGCTTTGTTACCTCAGCGAAGATGGGCGAAAAGAAGGCGAGCGTGACGATGCTTGATGCTGGTTCCTGTTTCCCAAAACGTTTTCCAGGTCAGATGGCGATGCTAGGGAGCAGCGAGGGGCATCCGGTCTATCGCTATGGATACGGCCTTTTTCTGGGGGTGGAAGTATGAGCAATGCGCTGGAAAGCCAAAAGATTCAACTCGTCTGCGTGTCTCCAGTGCATATCGGCTCTGGAGAAGTTTATCGCCCGTACGAGTATCTTTATGATGAAGAAAATTCCAAAGCCGCGATTCTTGACGAATCAAAGTGGATTGCTTTTTTGGCTGAACGCGGGTGGATGGATGAATTTTCTGCCTATGTAGATTCTGCTGCGCGGGAAATTGGCCGATCTAGAGGAAAAAGAGGGGTTAACCTATTCCAATGGTTAAAGAGAAAGGGCGTCTCTCGCCGAGAAATGCAGACATTCACACTTCGGTCGATGCAGGTGACGGGAGATGCTAAAGGTTCTCTTAACGATGTGCACATACAGACAGCCTTGGCAGATGGTCGGCCCTATATTCCGGGCAGCTCGATAAAAGGTGCGATGCGGATAGGAATCCTATATGGAGCCTTGCAGAAACACCCGGATATCCGTCATAGAAGATGGACTGAGATCAATGGAGTCATCCAGAACCGGTATTTAAAGAGCGGAGAAGTAAAGCGGGAGTTATCCAACATTGCAAAGCGTTTGGAAACAGAGTTTCTGCATACACTGAAG
>Ga0310695_10006023_pt1 | contig 20479 bp, 16 predicted proteins | sample RumenRJG_04DNA_FD_203882 | JGI IMG/M metagenome (GOLD analysis project Ga0310695, IMG submission 203882) | Bovine rumen microbial communities from Lethbridge, Alberta, Canada - RJG_04 (v2) (version 2) | ecosystem: Host-associated > Mammals > Digestive system > Stomach > Rumen | place: Canada...
CGGGACCATCGAAATCTTGCAGAAAGCAGCGAAAGAAAAAGGTATCAACTTCATTTCCGAAGGCGAACCTTCCGCGATTCTTGCGAATCTCGAAAAAGGTGCAGACTTCGAAAAAATTTCGCAGACGCTTCACGAGAAATTCGACAACATCCACGTGATTCCGCGCAAGGATTTATTCGATAACGTCATCGCCACGGCAGGTTCTTTCAAGATTATCGTATGGGTTATCGCCGTATTCTTCTTGATTGTCTCCATCGCCGCCGTTTCAATAGCCTTCTCAATTTCTGCAAACGAGCGCAAGCGCGAATTTGCAACACTCCGCGTCATCGGCTTTACGCAAAAGAGATTGGAACACATCGTTCTTGGCGAATCATTGCTCGCAACCATCATCGGCACTGTCGTAGGCGCGTTTATCAGCGTATTTGCAACGCTCTCGTTCCGCGTGTTCATTATCGACAGCTTGTCCGTACCGTTCTTACTTCCGAGCGCACTAACCATTTTTGCGATTATTATCGTTGCAATATTCATCCCCACAATCACAGGCACAGGAGCCGCCTATCGAATAGCTAAACAAGTTGGCCGTCTAGATGTTTACTCGGCTTTAAAGGAGGAAACTTAATGATACTCAATGGTAACAACATTACAAAAGAATATACCCGACGCGGTGAAAAGTTCCCAGCCGTCAACAACGCCGATTTCTTCGCCTGGTCAGGCGATTACACGGTCATCTTCGGAGAATCCGGAAGCGGCAAGAGCACGCTTTTGAACGCCCTCGCAGGCATCAGTGCACCAACATCTGGCTGCATCGCCATTGACGGACAACCGCTTTACACCTTGAATGACGAAGACCGTTCAAAGTTACGCAACGAACGCATCGGCTACATCCCGCAAAACGCCGCCTGTTTGCCCGCATTCACCGTGACCGAAAACATCGAACTCGCTGCAAGCCTTTACAAGCGACGCATCGACAAGGAGCAAATCCAGAGCCTCCTCAAAAAGCTCGGCATCGCTCATTTGGCAAACGAATACCCCGCCAACTTATCGGGTGGAGAATTGCGCCGAGTCGCCATCGCACGTGCTCTTGTCAACAATCCCGACTTGATTATCGCCGATGAACCGACAAGCAATCTCGACGAAGACAACAGCCGCAAGGTTTTCAGCCTTTTCGGAAGGCTTGCAAAATCAGGAGTCGCGGTCATTGTCGCCACACACGATCGAACGGCATTTGGCTACAGCAACCGCACGTACCACATGAAATCGGGTACGCTCATCCCCGACATCGGAGAATACGGCAATCTCTAAAATTTCTAATTTTACAACGTCGTAAACCTGTCATGCCCGATTTAATCGGGCATCGCCTTTTCATGTCGATATGAAACTATTACTCATTTACTTCTTTGTTCTCGGTTTCATCTGCATTCGAGACTTGTTTAAAGTCAAGAATTTTGACGATTATGTTGTTGCAGGTCGCAAGCAAAGCTCCCCATTCGTATTCATGAGCCTCATGGCAACCGTCCTTGGGGCTTCCGCAACAGTGGGCATTGCCGCACGTGCCGAGAGCATCGGTTTCGCCGCCTTCTGGTGGCTTGCCGTTGGAGCGATTGGGTTCTGGTTTCAAGCCGCATTTTTGAGCAAGCCTGTCCACGATCTTGACGTGCGCACGCTTCCCGAAATTGCAGAAAAGACCGTCGGGAAAACAGGGCGAAAGCTAGTCGCTTTAATCATTGCCGTTTCGTGGATTGGAATTATCGCTGCACAATTTGCAGCCGTCGCAGGATTTATCGGGCTTGTGCTTGGTCACGATGCCGGGACGCAATCCGTATTGATTACCGCCGTAATCGTCATTGTCTACACGCTATTGGGCGGGCAACTTTCTGTTGTCCGCACCGACGCTTTGCAATTTGGAATTTTGACGCTTGGATTTTTCGCCGCCGCCATTTATCTGTTCGGCGGATTCTCGGGAATCGAAAACGCGGCACTCCAAGCCGCTGGCAATCTCGCCGCCAGCAGTTCGACTGCTAATAGCGCCGGGCTCGCGACTTTCGGCAACTTCAATCTTTTGAACGAAAAATTCGGCGCTAGCGATTTAGCCATCATGCTATTCACTATCGGCGGCGCTTATTTCCTTGGCCCCGATGTAATTTCCAGAAATCTCGTCGCCAAAGACGCAACATCGGCACGCAAGGCCGTTGTCGCCGGCAGTTTTGCCATCCTCGCCTTTAGCGTGATTATCGTTTTGCTCGGCATGTGGGCAGCCACTTACGCCCCCGCTACAGCAGGCTCCGCCACAAATCCGCTGTTCCGCCTCGCCTCCGGTGTGCTCCCGCTCCCGCTTGCAGCACTTCTTTCCGTTGGGCTTTTGTCGGCACTCCTTTCGTCGGCAGATACATGCCTTATCAATTCCGCCGCCATTTTCGGGAGCGACATTCTGAACACGCGCCGCATTTCTGTCGTGCGTATTTCCGTCGTTGTCATCGGCATTATCGCCACTTACCTTGCACTCCAAGGGAAAGACATCATCGGGCTTTTGACAATGGCCTATTCCGTTTACACGCCGGGCATCGTCGCCCCGCTCGCAGTCGCCATCATCGCGCACAAAAGATTCAAAGTCAAGAAAACGCTCTGGTACGCAGGCGTGATTATCGGCGGGCTCTTCGGGCTCATCCCCGCAATTCTCGCATCGACCGCAAAAATCCAAAGTCCCGCTTACTTGCCGCTTGTCGGAATCGCGATATCGCTAGCGTTCGCATTAGCAAGCTTAAAAAAGAAATAACTGGATCCATCGTCGCTTCGCTCCTCAGGATGACGAGGTGCGACATTTCCTAACAGAGAAATTTCAAAGGGAGATGTCCGATCGGTGTCGGGCATGACATAGAAAAAGCCGGACTTAAAGTCCGGCTTTTCTGTTCAAATTTTTAGCAATTCGAAATTTTAATTTCTCAATTACTTCTGCAAATTGAGGCTTGCATTAGCAGCACCGTACAAGCTAATGCTGTAATCCTTGATGAGGTACACCGGGATCTTGTTCAAGAGCGGACGGATGTTCGGATTGTAGTTCTTTTCGAACCAGGTCATGAACAAGTTATCGCGTTCGAGCCAGCGGAGGTCCTTCTGCACCGTGCCACCGGCGAGGTAGAAACCGCCGAGCGGGAGGAACAACGTGCAAGCGTCGCTAGCAAAGCGGGCAAGCATCTTCACGAACATGCGCATCATTTCGGCAGCGACCGGATCGGTATCGCTTGCGCGGCTGATGTACTTCGGGCGGTCATGCCAATCGGTTTCTTCAATCTTCTTGAAGGCATCGTTCTGCGGTACGCCCTTCGTGTCGCGCCACCATTCATAGAGGTGAGCAAGGCCCATGCCAGAGACGAGCGGTTCAACGCCCGGCACGGTGCCGATGCGCTTTTCCATGTAGTCACGGAAGTCCTGGGTTTCCTTGTCGAACGGAGCAAATGTAGAGTGGCCACCTTCGGAGCAAGCCGGGATGTACTTCTGACCGTCAAATGCGAGGAAGCCAACGCCCATGCCCGTACCCGGACCAATCACGGCCTTCGTTGCAGCCTGCGGCTTCGGTTCGCTACCGTCGGTGTGCTTGAACTTGAGGATCTGTTTCGGGTCATCGACGTCGAGTGTCGGAATGCCATAGCTAATAGCCATGAAGTCGTTAATCACGAGGGTCGGGATGCCGGTTGCATTCGTAATTGCATCGCCGTCAACGCACCACGGGAGGTTCGTCATGACGCACTTGTTGTTTGCCACCGGACCTGCAGCGCTGATACAGATGTGGGACGGCTTCAAATCCGCGCGATTTTCAATTGCAGCCTTGAGCGTTTCACGGATCGGGGTGTCGAGTCCTTCAATGCACTGGCTCGGGCAAACGGTTTCGAGAATGAGCGTAAACTTGCCATCCTTGTAGCCCACAAGACCAAGGTTCGTATTCGTACCACCGATATCACCCGCCAAAACGAGACGGTCAAACTGAGCATCGGGATTAAGCCATTTAATTTCCATAATTTAAAACTCCATGTTTTTCTCGATGAATATAATAAAAACAACTGTTTCAACCCACTCAAAAAATATACATTAAGCCCATAGGGACCTAATAAACAGGTCTAATATTCACTTTTAACAAGCAGAGACCATGCGCGCTATTCTCGCACTCTTTTATTACATCGTCGTTTTCACCATTATGGTTGTCGCAGGCATCCCCTATACCCTCTATTGCGGTATCCGCGGGCACTGGGAAAACTGCACCAAGATTTGCACTTTCGCCTTCAGGAACATTATTTTCAAGCTTTTCGGCATTAAAGTCGCGGTCAAGGGGGCAGAAAACATTCCAAAAGGCGTAAACTACGTCATCGTCGCCAATCACCAGAGCTTTTTGGACATCAACGTCGTCTGGCATTCCATCACGTCGGCGTCATTCATGGCGAAGGCAAGCCTCTGGAAAGCGCCCGTATTCGGCTGGGTCCTGAACCGCTCCGGCAACATTCCTATCCACACGAACCCGCGCAAAAACGCAGGCCTCGGCAAAATCCTCAAGAAACGCCTCGAAAGCAATTACAACATTGTCGTGTTCCCCGAAGGCCACCGCAGCGAAGACGGGCACATGTTCAAGTTCCAAAATGGAATTTTCCGTTTGGCAAAAGAACAGCACTTTGACATTTTGCCAGTTACATTTATCAATACCGGAAAGATTCTCCCAAAGGTCAAATGGGCGGTCTATTCCGGCACCGTCGAGATGGTCGTTCACCCGCTGATCCGCTATGAAGATTACGCCGAGAAGCCGATGGCCGACCTCCGCGACGAAACCCACGATTTAATTGAATCCGCAATGCCGTACAAGCAGGCGGAACTTGCCGCAGCAAAAGAAGCGGCAACAGAAAACAAGGAGGCTTAATTATGGCTAAGGAATTACCGAGCGAAGAACAAATTATTGCAATCCTTCGTGACGAACCTATGGTAGGGAGCCAGCTCCGTAGCGCTCTCGGCCTCCCGAAAAAACAAAAGATGGCTTTTAAGCAGCTCCTCGCCGACATGATCGAGCGTGGCGTTTTAAAGCGTTCTGCCCACAAGGAATATCAATTGGGCGATGGCGAACCGCTCGAAGACAAGCGCGAAAAGCGCCGCAAGAAGCTTGCAGAGCAGGGTGTCGAAGACAACCGCCGTCCGGGCGCACGTAGCCGCCGTCAGACCGAAAAGGATTCCGGCACACGCGTCAAGCGCGGCATTCTGCACCAGACCGGTGACGAAGACTGGCAGGTGACCGAAATCGATACCGGCAAGGTGTACGAGATGTGCCACCGTAGACAGGCGCCAGGCAAGGAAGGCGAGACCATCAGCTTCACGCTTTATCCGCACCCGAAGCTCAAGCACAGCTACTTGGCGAAGGTCGACCGCTCCGCAGAAATCATGAACGTGACTTGGGACGAAGTCAAGAAAAAGTTCATGGAAGAGAGCAACTTGCCCAAGGGCTTCAGCCCCGCCATTGAAAAATACGTGGCCTCCATTACGGACCCGACCGAAAAGGATTTCAAGGGCCGCGTGGATTACCGCAAGCTCGACATTCTTTGCATTGACCCCGAAGGCGCCATGGACCACGACGATGCTATCAGCGTGGAACGCAAGCCGAATGGTGGTTACAAGCTCGGTGTGCACATCGCCGACGTGAGCTACTACGTGCCTGAAGGATCTGACCTCGACGAAGAAGCTCTTGAAAGAAGTTATACGCAATACTTGCCGTGGACGGCTGTGCCGATGCTCCCGGAAAAGCTTTCGAGCGGCGTTTGCAGCTTGCACGAAGGCGTAGACCGTTGCGCATTCACCTGCATGATCGACTTGGACAAGGAAGCAAACGTTCTCGGTTGGGATTTCCACCGCAGTGTCGTGAACATTACGAAGGGCATCACGTACCAGCAGGCAGTGAAGATGATGGAAGAAGGCGATGATTCCATCAAGGCTCTCGCCGAAGTGACGGCACTTCTCAAGAGGAACCGCACCAAGGATGGCTTGCTCGAATTCCAGACAACTGAATACGGTTGCAAGTTTGACGAAAACGGTGAACCGGTCAAGATTTTCCCGCGCGAACACGATGAATCGAATTCCTGGGTCGAAGAGTGCATGCTCATTGCGAACAACTGCTGCGCCAAGGAACTCAAGCAGCGCAAGCTGCAAGGCATTTACCGTATCCATGAAGCTCCGGACACGAAGGACATCATGGAACTCTATTACATGTACCCGGATCTGTTCAAGGACGCTCCGGTGATGTTGCGTGACTTGGGCAAGCCGCGCAGTGGCGATACTAACTTGAACCCGGTAGCCTTCAAGCTTTACGAACACCTGGTCAAGCGCGCCGCCGGTGACGAGACGCTCACAAATCGCATTTTGCGCAGTATGCAGAAGGCGCATTACGATTCCAACAGCTTCGGGCATTTCGCCTTGAACTGGCAGGATTATAGCCACTTCACTTCGCCGATCCGCCGTTACGCGGACCTCTGGTGCCATCGTGAACTCGCCCGCAAGGGTAAGGAAATCGACGCCGAACGCGTGAACAGCGTGATTGAAGTTTGCGACTTGATTTCTGCAAACGAAATCAAGAACATGAAGGTGGAACGCATCGCCATCAAGGTGTGCAGTTGCTGGATTTTGAAGAGCCGCATTGGCGATAGCTTCGAAGCAAGCGTTACGGGCATCGAAGAATGGGGCATCTACGTTTCCATCGACGATCCGATTGCAGAAGGTCTTGTGCGCTACCGCGATATCACGGGCGATGACTTCTATGTGTTCAACCCCGACCAGGGTCTTGCATTTGGCAAGCGTAGCGGTCGCACCTTCCGCCGTGGCGACAAGGTGATGGTTCAACTCCTCAGAGTTGACCCATTGCGCGGTCAGGCAGACTTCAGCATCACCGAAAAGCTGAGCCCTGAACCGAAGAAGCGCCGTACCCGCGAAGATACCGAACGCGACATTCGCAATTTCAATGAAAGAGCTGACCGCGCCGCAGCCGCCGAAGCACTCGGCTATGTGAGCCAGCCGGACGAAGACGACGATTACGAACCGGAATACGTTTCTCGCGGTCGCCGTGGACGTCGCGATTTCGATGGTCCGATTTTCGAACGCACCAGTCGCGATTCTCGTGAACGTGGCGGTTTCCGCAAGGGACGTGACGAATTCGATGAAGGTCGCCGTTCTGACAAGCGTGGGAAACACGGAGGTCGAGACTCCCGTGATTTCGGCGAAGGATTCCACGTAGCCAGCGAACCACGCGAAGCAAGGCGTGGCCGCAGGTCCAGCGAAAAAGGTCGCGGACGCAGCAGCCGCGGAGGCCGCAGAGGAAGATAGCTGATGGACGCATGCAATAAAGTCGCCCTCTATGCCAGTTACCAAACCGGGGAAGACCTCCCCGGCTATGTCCGTTTTGCGCTCAAACATCTTGCCGAGACCGACTTCAAAGTCGTCCTCCTCACGAATCGCCGAACGCTTTCGAGCGACACCTACGATTTTCTGAAGGAAAATCACATCGAGCTTTTCCTCACCGAAAATCGCGGATTTGACTTTGGCATGTGGCGGCGTTATTTGCAACTGCAGGCGAACCGCACCGACGCAGCCGGCAACTACGTTCCCGGCGTCATCACGCGCGATGTGGAACGCTTGTTGCTCATCAACGATTCCATCGTCTATTACCAAAACAAATTCAAAGAATTCTTTGAACGTGCCGAAAAAAGCAATGCAGACGTCGTTTCGCTCACGAGCAATGACGAAATTGCGCCGCATCTGCAATCGTTCTTCTTGTACATGAAACCCGCCGCACTCGGCGTGTTCTTCTTGCACATTTTCGAGACGCCGGAGCAAACGGAATTCTACGATGTCACCCGCAAGCTCGAAGTCGGCTTAAGTGAAAAATTCACCGAAGCCGAAGTCATCATGGAATCGCTCTACCACACGGAACGTCCCGTGTTCTTCGCATACGACGAGCTCATCCAACAAGGCGCCGGTTTCGTGAAGCGCAAGCTTCTGGAACGCCGTTTCAACTACGAAGAAAAGAAACACTTCGTACGCCACCACGCCTACGATGCGCTCAACAAGGACTACACCGCACTCATTCTAGAAGCCGGGCTAGACGCAGATTTTGACGAGAGTTGGCTCCCGAAAAGCAACGAGACCCGCGCAGAACGCATCAAGGACTTTATCTGGGAAAAAGGTTTCCAGCTCGTCGGCTTCCCTGCCAAACGACTACTCGATAAAATCAAGAAAGGTGATTCCCGATCATAGTCGGGAATGACAAAATAAAAAGCTCTTGATGGAGATGCCCGCACAGAGGCGGGCATGACAAAATTCACATTATACGTTTACTAGCGTTCCTTAAAACGGTAAGTCGAATTCTTCCTCTTGGGCGCGTTTCAGCTGATTGCGGAGTTCAGTCGCGAACTTGCGCGGAACAGGCCTCGAAGGCGGAAGTACGTTCACGGAAAGTTCATCAGAAACACAATAATTTACGGCTCCATTTTCCGATACAGAGTAAGTGACGACTTTATAGGAATCGCCCATGCTCAATTCGTTCAAGGCCGCAGCCGATCCATCCTTAGAATTACGAAGTTGCTCACGGACTTTTTCAATCTGCTCTGCAGTAGACGGCGTATTCCACACAATCGCAAGCTGAGCGTAATCATTCCGCGGAATCTCTACAATGTCGCCTTGCTTAAAACGAATCGTCTTGGGGTCACGACCATTATAAGGTTCTTTATTGCATACCCTCAACTGTCTCGGGAGATTACTCGGTCCTTCACTTTTCAGCCACAAAGAACCATCTTCGAGGTAACGCCAGCACGAAACATAGTCTGTAGAGTGCATCAAAGATCCCAGCGGCAATTCCGTCACTAAAAAGCCATAGGCGTCATTTGATTTTTTCTTGACGATTTTACGAATACTCTTTTCGGCATCCGCCAAAGATTGATAGTACCCGACCTCACCTTCCATCAAATGGAAACAAGGGCAAACAGAGGGGTAAAATGCGAGCTCATCCTTATCAATACTAAAGCTCTCTTTTTTGCTAATCATATAGCGAAAAACGCGTAAAACGAACAGATTTGTATTGTTTTCGGACTGTTGTGGCATATATACCTCTCTTTTTATTCAAAATAACAGGTATAATTTATAAAATCGTACTGACATATAATGACATTTTGAATATATTTTTGCACCTAGCCCCTTTCCACAAAAAAGAAGCACATCAGTAAAGCAGGTATGGAATGAAGAAATTTGGTTTAACAGCGATTGGTTTTGCTGCTTTTGGGGCATCGTTATGGATGGCGGGCTGCGGCTCCGACGGAAACCCCTCTAACGGTGGCGACATCGACCCGAGCCAGCCAATTTCTCTTCTCGACACTTTGACCGTTCCGAGTGCAGCCAACTTGCCCGCCTGCGATGCAAGCCGAGAAGGTCGTGCGTTCTTTGTGCAAAATGAAAACTTACCACACCTTTGCGTAAAAGGCTCTTGGCGCAGTGCCGCAGACACCACAGATTTTAGCATCACATGCAGCGACGGATTTTTGCATGCTGTTGACAAAATTTCGTCAACCGGAACAATCGTCGGTAGCGCAGACACGGTCTTTGTCGAAGGCTTCGTTTCGCCGATGACAGGCATTGCACAAAAAGGGCCGTTCGTCTTTGGCACAAGCGTTACCGTCACCGAAGCAAACAAGGAATTCAACACCGAGACTTACCAAAAAGCAGAAGGCTGTATCCTCACGAATGACGGCCACTACTCCTTTAACGAAGTCCATTCGAATTCCAACTGCGTAAAAATCAGAGCGACCGGATTTTACCGCAACGAAGTGACGGGCAGAGTTTCGAACAATCCCATCACGCTTGCCGCAAAGACATGCTCGCCCGAACATGCGAACGTGAACATCCTCACGCACATTACCATCCCGCGCATCGAGCAGCTCACGATGAATCACATCGACTTTGCCGAAGCCAAAGCGCAGGCGGAGCGCGAAGCATTTGCCGCATTCGGAATTGACACAGTCATGCTTTATTCGCAGCCGTACTTCACCGACGGACGCACCGACAAGCCCGCTGCCGAAGATTTGGACATGTTCGGGAACAGCGAATACAGTGCCGCACTGTTTGCTATCTCCGCCATGATTCAAGGCGAGCGCAGCGAGAACGACATGATGAATCTCGCAAACAATCTCGCCGAAAACATCAAGGGCGATGGCACTTGGAACGACCAGAACTGGAAAATTCAAATTGCCGACTGGGTTGTAGGTCTCGACACGCTTTGGAAATACAACGACATCCGTAACAACGTTTCATCATGGGGCATGAGCATCCCGAACTTTGAGCGTTACATGCGCGCGTTTATCCCTATCGCTTACGGTTTCGAGCCATGCACTGACGCCAACGCAGGGCAGGTCACGTACGTCAATCAAGGTCAAAGCGCCCTTTTCGCAAACGACTACGAGCATGCTGACCATTCCAGAGTCCGATTCATTTGCGACGTGAGTTCCAAGGAATGGCGCATTGCACAGCCCATCGAAAAAGACACGGCTGGATTCGGCCCCGGCGAATACGACAAGGAAGTCCGCGAAGGCCGCGTGAATCACGACAACTATTACATCTTCGAGACCGCCACTAACGCCTGGCGCGTCGCCACCCTGCAAGAAGCCGACGGATTTACCAATCTCGTTGAAGTTTATGCAAATCTCAAGTCCGACGAAAAAGCGGTCTTCATCATCCGCCACAGCGAACGCACCGATGACACAGGCCCGAACGGACACTTGACGAGCAACGGAAAAACGTACGCCCGCAATTTAGGAAACCGCCTCGCAGCCGTTGCGAAGGAAGATTTTTACTACGGTTATTCGGGCTACACACGCACGCAAGAAACTTGCGAAGAAATCGCCATCGGTAAAGGCCAAACGGGCTACACGCTCAATATCCTCCCCTACATGGACGGAGCCTGGTATATCAAAAACGAAACCGCAGCCAACAACTACATCAATGCCGAAGGCGGCTGGGTCGTATTTTCCAAGTACGGCTTTACAGGCGCCTACCCAGACGCATTCTATGATTTAGAGACTCGCAGCGAAGAACTCTTGAAAAACAACATTCTCGCAAACCTCCCAGCCATGAAACGCGTAAACGTCATGTGCACGCACGATTACCTGGTCGTGCCGCTCCTCGCCTACACCACCAACGGTCACGCGAACGTGCGCTATTACGAAAAATGGCGCTGGGTCAATTACCTCTCGGGCGTTGCGATGATTATCTCCGCTGACGGTTCCGTGCGTTACGTCCCCGTCAAAGGACTTGAATCCGGTACGATGTAATTACTTGCGCTTCGCACGGATTTTCGGATCGAGCCTACGCTGTAACATCGTGAGCACACGAGTCAAAATCCAGATGATAATCAGGTAAATAATTGCCGTCATAATCAGCGGGAAGAAAGCCTCGTAAGTGCGGCTGCGGATAATGTCCGACGCCTTTGTCAAATCCAAGATGGCGATATAGCCCACCACCGATGTCATCTTCACCATGCTGATAAATTCGCCCTGGAACACCGGCAAAAAGTGGTGCGCCGCCTGTGGGAAGACGATCTTGAAGAACGCGCGAGGTTTCGTGTAGCCGAGCGCGAGCGCCGCTTCCATTTGCCCTTTATCGACCGCCAAGATTCCCGTGCGCATAATTTCGGCGGCATAGGCGCCAAAGTTCATGCCAAAGCCGATAATGGCAACCCACACGCCATCAAGCCCCGTACGTGCAAACACGATGTAGAACAGCACCATCAAAAGCACGACCGACGGAATCCCCTGCAAAAGGCGAATGTAGCCTAGCGCAAAAACATTCGCGTATGGACGACTCGAGAGGCGCAACATGCAAAAGCCAAAGCCAATCAGCGAACCCAAAATTCCCGAAAAGATAGAGATAAAGATAGTCACGCCGACACCCTGCGCCACAAGCTTCCAGCGGTCTTCACGAATAAATGTTCTCTCGAAGCTTTTCTTTAAAGAACCCCAAAAGGTTTCTTCATAAGGGGCAACAGCCTCTTCTTCTGCAGTCCGTTTTACAATGGCAACGACTCCACCATCATAAACAGGAGTAGAAAAATTAACGCTTCGCTTTCGTTCTGCGGTAACGGTAATCTCCCCCACGGCCAAATCACTTGCGCCAGACACGATCGACGGCAATATGGATTCAAAATTCATATTCACAATTTCAAGTCCATAACCATAAGCCTCACAAAAACGGACAACCCAATCAATATCATAACCAACAATAGCATTGTCCTTAATGTAAACAAACGGGGCTACCTCCACATTCGTGGCCAAGTGAAGTGTTCCATTGGTCGCTTTCAACTTTGACAAATCAATTTTCTTGAGCGATTCATCGGATCCAAACCAGACTGATTCCAAATCAGTTTGCAAACCTTGTTTGATAGAATTTTGAATAAATTCTGTCATTTGTGCACACAACTTTTCACCTTTTTCACTTTTTGAGAAAGCAAAGGCATAGTTAGCCTTTTCTAAAATCTTATTTACAATTTCAACTTCTTTACGACCTTCTACCAAAAGCCTTGCGGTAGGCTCATCAACTAGCATGGCATCCAATTTTCCAGCATCAATCGATTTGACCATATCAGCATAAGCATTGAAAAACAGGGACTTCGCTGTCGGGAAAAATTCATTCAATACTTTATCGAAGACTCCTCCTGTCATAAGGCCAATCTTAGCGCCATCGCGATTCAAGCTTTTAATCATGTCTTCAGGATTTTTCGCTACCTGTTGCTTAGCTTTACCATCAAGAATCTGCACCGCCATCACGCATTCCGAAACGTAAATAGGGTGCGATAGATAATTTTTCTCCTTGAATATAGGAGTTGCACTAAGCGTTGCCGCCGCAAAATCATACATTCCCGTTTCGATACCAAGAATCACCGATTCGAAAGCCACGTCATGGACCTCAATGCCGCAACCTTTTTCCTTGCAGAAACGCGCCATCAAATCCATTTCATAGCCGACAATTTCGCCATTCTTGATGTATTCAAAAGGCGGATTCACAGCACTTGTCGCCATTTTGTACGTAGGCATCCCCGGTTTTGCCTTCGGGAATTCCACGACCTTTTTTTCTTCATCTTCACCGAGCCAAATGTTATCAATCGAATCCAGCATTCCAGACAGATGCATCTTGTCGATAAATTCATCCATCTCGTCTCGGAGAGCTTTAGCCTTTTCATTCTTCGGGAAAACAATCACAATATCCATCGGTTCAAAATCGGCATGGATATAGGCAAGATTTGGATTTTCGAGCGCAGCATAGCGGATCACAGGTTCGTCATTGATAAAGCCATCCAGTTTGCCGTTCGCCACCATGTAAGCCATGTCCGGAGTAGACTTGTAATACTTGATTTCGGCCTTGGGGAGCATTCGGCGCGTTTCTTTATCGACAAAGACAAAACCCGTTTGCATTCCAAGTACAAGATTCTCGTTTTTGTTCATGTCCGCAATGGAATTATACTTGAGGTGCAATTTTCTAAATCGTAGCGGAACATCCTTCAATGCAGAATCACGCCCTTCTTCGTTGCCAATCGTATATTGCGGGTCGTTCAGCTGGGCCGCACTTTCAATTTTACGTACTTCTTCATCGCAGCCCGTCAACAAAACCGTCAAAGCAATGAGAGCAGCCAAATATTCGAGAATCTTTTTCATAACGCCCTCCTACTTGACATGGAAATGAATGACGGTCAGGCCATTGACAACATTTTGTTCATAATGTTCTGTAGCCACATCAATCAGTTGCCTAGAAATTTCGTCACAACAATCCAACGGATTCACGTTCGGTCCTGCGAATTCAAGCCGAATTTCTGCACGGCTGTTGTCTTCGGAATACTCCGCCATTAAACGGATGTCAGTACCTTGCGGCAGTTTGGGAACAAGCCCAAGCATCACCATTTCGTCGAGAACAAAGCTGACGTTCCGAACGGTCCGATTGTCCATCTGGTTCTTTTCAGCAAAGATCAGGAAGCGGTTCATAACGCCCATAAAATCAATATTTCCAACGACAAGATGTTCGTCAAACACTTTCAAATGCTTGATAAACAACCTCGTCTTTTCACGCTGCGGGTTTTCAAAAATCTGCTTCGGGGATCCCTCTTCATAAATCACGCCTTCGTCCATGTAGAACACGCGCGTCGAAATATCGCGGGCGAACTTCATTTCGTGCGTGACAATCATCATCGTGAGTCCCTGATTCGAAAGTCCCTTGATCACCGCAAGGACCTCCCCAATCATCGTCGGGTCCAAAGCGCTCGTCGGTTCATCTAGCAGTATAATTTCAGGGTCCATCGCGAGCGTACGCGCAATGGCAACACGCTGTTTTTGTCCGCCCGAAAGTTCTTCGGGCAAGTTATCCGCCTTATCCGCAAGCCCCACACGACGCAAAAGTTCCATCCCTTTTGCGCAGGCATCCTGCTTGGAACGGTGCAAAATATCCATCTGCGCGACCATGATGTTTTCAATAATCGTCAAATGATTGAACAAATTAAATGACTGAAATACCATCCCCATCTTGCGACGAATCGCAGGTACATTCGCCCCATGTGCCGTAATCGACTTTCCGTCAATCAAGACCTCCCCCGAGGTCGGACGTTCCAAAAGATTTATACAACGCAATAACGTCGACTTACCCGTTCCCGACGGCCCAATAATCGACACAATATCGCCACGATTAATCTCGGCATTGACATCCTGAAGCGGAGTCGCATTCGGGTACACCTTTTTCAAATGACGAATCGAAATCATCAAAATACCCTTTTCCCCTTAAAAAATGTGATATTTATCTATTTCCCCATTTAAATTATATCATTCCTTCCCAAAATGATACAAAAAGTTTACTTTTACATCAAAACATATATATATTAAACCGTACAGAAGGTCTTTAAGCATTATCCAGAGGGGAGCTTTATGGATATTGGAAATATGTCGTCCTGCAACGTCAGGGGTTCTAGCCTGTCGAAAAAAACGATAGGATTAACAGCTGTATTATGTTTATCTATGATACTTGGTGGTTGCGGTGACGACAATTCTTCTAGCGCTTCTGTGAACTTGAAAAACGCACCGATTGCAGAAGGCACAGCGCCCGCATTCTTGAAAAAAGGCGACAAGATTGCGCTCCTTTCGCCCTCCTACACAACACCCGATTCCACAATCCAAAAGACCGCAGATGTCCTCGAGGACTGGGGATTCAAGCCCGTCATTGGTAAGAGCGTCGGTAAGGTTGAAGCAGGCAAGTTAGCAGGCACCGCCGAAGAACGCGCCGAAGATTTCGAAAATGCGCTCAAGGACACAAGCATCAAGGCGATCCTTTGCAACCGCGGCGGCTACGGCACTATCCAGCTCGTTGATTTGATTGACCCGCAGCTCGTAAAAAAGAACCCGAAATGGGTTATCGGCTATAGCGATGTGACCACGTTACACGCCATGCAGACCAAGGCGGGCGTCATGAGCATCCACGGTACCATGAGTTCGAGCATTGCAAAAACCGACGGCAAGGATGAAAATAGCACGCTCCTGCGCGACTTGCTCAAAGGCGAAGTTCCGACGTACAAGGTTCCCAAGCACAAATACAACCAAAAAGGTAAAGCCGAGGGTATTCTCGTAGGCGGCAATATGGCAACATTTGTGCCACTCATCGGCGCTAGCAACATCGACGTTTTCCAGAATGACGGCATCATCCTCTTTATGGAAGAAATCGGCGAGAACTTGCGCAACATCGACCGCATGTTCCATTCCATTGAACTTCACGGCGTGATGGAGAACGTTAGAGGCGTTATACTTGGTGAATTTGTAAGCTCCGGGACCGACCTCGATTACGAAAGCACCGAAGCGATGCTCTCCAAGTATTTGAAGGAATACGACATTCCTGTGATTTGCGGATTCCCCGCCGGGCACGACGATATCAACGTACCGATCGTTATGGGATCCAAGGTGAAAATGGAAGTGACTAGCGACGGGGCTACAGTTTCCTTCGACATCAAGGGCGAAAAGAAAACAGTCGACACAGACAAGCTCACGACTCCACAATCGCTCCCCAAAGCATTGCTGAAAATGATGGCGGGCAAGACGTTTAATGTTGAAGAATAATTTTTGAGGTATTTTTATGTTTTGCAAAAAGCATGTCTTTGCGAACTTGCTTGGATGTACGGCGACAGCATTTTTCCTTACCGCGTGCGGCGACGATTCTTCGAGCGGGCCATCGTCTGAAGATTCCGCCATCCAGAAAATGTCCATCCGCGAAAAGGTCGGGCAGATGTTCTTTGTGCGCCCGGAAGCGCTGGACACAACCATCCACTGGAACGAATACGCGGAGCTCCCTGATTACAAGCTAGAGCAAGTCAACAAGACCATGTTAGCGGTCAACAAGAACTACCCTATCGGCGGCATGATTCTTTATGCGCACAACATTGTCGATGAAACCCAGCTCAAAAAATTCATTGATGAAATTAGAGAACTGAAAGGCTCGCCGCTCCTCGCCATTGACGAAGAAGGCGGTCGCGTCGCGCGCATTGCCAACAACGAAAATTTTGATGTGCCTAAATACGAAAGCATGGCCGCCATCGCAGAAAGTGACGCCCCGGAAGAGGCTTACAAAGCCGCTTTTACCATCGGGACTTACGTCAAGAAATACGGTTTCGACATTGACTACGCTCCTGTTGCGGACGTGAACACGAATCCAGACAACATCGTTATCGGTCCGCGAGCATTCTCGGATGACCCGGAGACAGCAGCCAAATTTGTGGTAAGCTATTTGAATGGTCTTGAATCGGCAGGCGTCATCGGCACGCTCAAGCATTTCCCTGGGCATGGCGATGTAAGCACGGACACGCATTACGGCTACGCTTCAACGGACAAAACATGGGACGAAATGCTTAAATGCGAAATGATCCCGTTCAAGGCGGGAATCAAGGCAGGCGCCCAGATGATTATGACCGCCCACATTGCCGCCCCAAACGTTTCTGGCGACGATTTACCGGCAACGTTATCATCGGTTATTTTGCAGGATAAACTCCGCGGCGAGCTCGGTTTCGATGGCGTTATCGTGACTGACGCCATGGACATGGGCGCCATCACCAAGCAATTCAGCAATACCGAAGCGGCGATCAAGTCCATCCAGGCGGGCGTCGATGTGGTGCTTTGTTCCAGAGAATTTACGCAGGTTTTCGACGCCGTTGTCAAAGCGGTCGAAAAAGGCGAAATCAAGGAATCGCGCATCGACGAAAGCGTCAAGCGAATTTTAAAACTAAAACAAAAAAACTAACAAGGAGTTGATTATGAATTTCAAAAACAAATACACTGCATTGATATTCACGTCAATGTCCGTTTTCTATGCTTGCGGAGACGATTCTTCGAGCGAATCTTCAAGCAATGCCCCTGATACTAAAACAGATTTAGTATCCTGTTACGTCTACAATGTTGTCGATGAAGAAAATGACGAAATCGACGAATCCTGCGTCGAAGTCGAAAAAGGCTCTTCATTCGAAAAAAGCATCAAACAAATGTGCGACGATATAAACGCAGACATTATCGATGGAGCAAAAGACAAGGCTGAATACGGGGACGGGTGTAGTACAAAGAACGTCCTCTACACTTGCGATGACGAAAATGCAAAGGAAAAATTCACCTACATCTATTACACGCTCGACGAAGACCGAAAAGCTTTAATCGTCAAAGGCAATGACAAAGCCACGTGTAAAAAACTCATCGAATTCGAACAGCAGGAAATTGAAGACGATCCTTACGACTTCGAAGAATCTGACTCGAACCCTGATGATGAATAAAACGCTATGAAATACAAAAAGAAGCTGCGGGTGCGGCTTCTTTTTGATTTAGATCCTTCGACTTCGCTCAGGATGACATTGCACAGTGACGGGCATGATCGCTCAAGATGACAAATGCGCGGGAAAGCCCGCGCATTTCAATTACTTCACGATTTCAGCATCCTTGACGTTCTTGCCCTTGAGCTTGGTAGAAGCTGCGGGCTTGTTGCCGTTAACCGGCGGGAACTTGCTGTAAATGTACTTGTACTGAGCAATGCTCCAGATGTTACCGATAATCCAGTAGAGCACGAGACCAGACGGCATCACGGCGCTGAACAAGAGCATCATGGCAGGCATCATCCACACCATCATCTTCTGCTGTGCAGGATCCATGCCAGCGTTGGAGCTCATCGTCACCTTGGTCTGGAAGTAAGTCGTTGCAACCATGAGCCACGGGAGGATGGCAAGGCCAGACGGCATGATGATAGGAATGCTGATACCGTTCCAGACAACGTCACTGCGGCTGAGGTCAGAAATCCAGAGGAATGCCGGAGCGCCACGGAGTTCGATTGCACGGCCAAGCACAAAGAAGAGACCCATGAAAATCGGCATCTGGATGAGCATAGGGAGGCAACCACCCGTGCAGCTTGCGAGCGGGTTGATGTTGTTTTTGCTGTAGAGTTCCATCATAGCGGCCTGCTTCTTCTGCGGGTCGGTACGGTACTTCACGTTGATTTCGTCGAGCTGCGGCTTGAGAGCAGCCATGCCACGCGTAGACTTGATCTGCTTCACGGTGAACGGAGTCGTGATACCGCGAACGATGAGCGTCACGAGGATAATAGCAATACCGTAGTTCGGAATGATGCTGTAGAAGAGGTTCAAGAGCTTGAGGAGCATCTTGCAAATCCAGACGAACCAGACGTCTGCACCGCACCAGCTCCAGCCACTCACGATAATCTTTTCGTAGTCCTTGTCGAGAGCGGAGAGTTCATCCCACTTGAGCGGGAGAATCATCAAGTCGTAGCTGAGGGACTGAGCGCCACGGAAATCGTCGGCAATCGTAAGCTTGTACGTACCCGGATCGACTTCGCTATCTTCGACCTTCATCGGCTTTGTCTTGAGCACTGCCGGAACAGCTTCGTCGAACTGGACCGTCATAGCCACGTACTTGCGACGCAGCCCTGCCCAAATGACCTTGCCTTCAGTAGCATTGAAAGACGTCTGTTCGCGCGGCATTTCACGTTCTACAGAATAGCGGTCGTTGAAGACGACTTCGCTGAAGTAGTAGGTGCCACCACCGCCGATGCCCATGATGCCCTTGGACTTCGGAATATCTTCAGTTTCCTTGAGACCGCCCTTCCATGCGAGTTCGTAGGCATTCGGCTGGAAGCCGATAAACTTGTTTTCTTGACGGACTGCCGGACCTTCCTTGGTGAAGCCGTAAGAGCGGATGACCTGGTTGCCGTTTGCGTCCTGGAATGCGAACTGGACTTTAGCGCTGTCGTTCACGACAATCTTTGCAGGCGTGTTACCGAGTTCAAACATCGCTTCGCTCAAGTCAGCGTCGTCGAGCTTCAAGTCAAAGGCGCCAAGCGTCGTATCCTGGATGAGTTCCGGGAACTTGCCGGTAGAATCCGGGAGAGCCTTCACGATGATGCTCTTGACCTTAGCACCCTTGTTGGTGAGGGTCATGATGAACTTGTCGGTTTCGACCGTCACGGAGCGTTCTGCAATTTCAGCCTTCGGAGCGACCGAAGCAGCGCTATCGTTTGCCACAGCCGTAGCGGCAGCGTTTTCTGTACCGCCCAAGACCGGTGCAGCCTTGATTTCAGGCGTCTTGCTCGGAATCACGAGCGACTTTGCAGAATCTGCAGCGACCTGCTTTTCGGTTTTAGCCTTAGCCTGTGCGGCACGGGCTGCAGCCTGCGCCTCGGCATTTGCATTATTGACAGCCATCCACCAAATCACGATGACCGCGATAAGGATGGAACCAATGAGTGTATTCTTGTTCATTTTTTATCCTTAGGGAGCGGAACGGGATCATATCCGCCCTTGCAGAAGGGGTTGCATCTTAAGACTCTAAAAACCGCAAGATAGAAACCTTTGATGGGCCCGTGGAGGCGTAAAGCTTCAATTGCGTAGTTTGAACACGTAGGCTGGAATCTACAGACCCCATGAAAAAAATAGGGGTGTACCAGTTGGTATAGACGGATGGGGGCAATCAAAGCCGCCACCAGAGCATTTTTAAGCTTCTGCCACATCCGGTTGCTTGTCCCATTCCATCTTGTGGAAAATTTTCTGGGCGGATTCACGGAAACGTTCAGAGGACATTTCCTTGGAATTGTCGCTCACGATAATCATTGCCCAGACGGGCTTTTTGATATTCGGGACAATACCATAAAACAGTGGACGTAGGATCCTACGGCACTTATTGCGATACACGGCATTTCCGTTCTTCTTCTTGGCTAAGAAGCAGAAACGACAAAAACCGTCCGGAGCTTCAATCCATCGCATGCTAAAAGCAGGTGCGCGGAGGAACTTTCCTTGGACGGCTACTTGCCGGTAAGCGGGCTGATTGGGCAGCCGATAAGAACGCAGAGTGGCTATAAGCCAGCCCCGACTTACTTCTTATAGATTTCGTCGCTGACGGTGAGGACCTTACGG
>Ga0310695_10006024_pt1 | contig 20478 bp, 13 predicted proteins | sample RumenRJG_04DNA_FD_203882 | JGI IMG/M metagenome (GOLD analysis project Ga0310695, IMG submission 203882) | Bovine rumen microbial communities from Lethbridge, Alberta, Canada - RJG_04 (v2) (version 2) | ecosystem: Host-associated > Mammals > Digestive system > Stomach > Rumen | place: Canada...
AATATGTGAATCTAATACGTCCTTCATTAAATGCACGTATAGCTTCTTCATGACTCATCCATGGATAATCATGTTCCAGAGAATATTCTATTGCTGTCAGTATGAGATTAATCGCATTCTGGAATTCCTGCTGATTATAATAAGCTCTTCTTAACTTACTTAACTTCTCAAGAATTAACTTCTCTTCCGCCGTAGCATAGATTTCTTCTTCACTAAGATTATATGTCAAAGTTGGATCTTTTCTGACGAATGATGTTTCCATTTCTTCTCTTAATTTATCTTTCTGATCCTGAGAGATTTCGATATACATAACATCATCACGATGAGCTTTCTTCGCTTGTTGTTTCATATGCTCTCTCATGATTTCTTGATGTTTCTGTTTGATGAAATCGTTATCATCATCTTCATCGTCGAAGATACCTAACTTCTCTGCAATCTCTTTTCTTCTCATTTCGATTTCAATGATCATTTGATCATTTAACATCGGTTCGATACCTTCATCCATTTCCTGTATCAACTTATCTAATACATCTACAGGATATAGATACTTGCTTTCTTCTTCCTTACTCATAACTTAATCATCCTTTCGTATATAATGTATTCTAATTGTTTATATGGAATATGTCTTTTATTAATCATTTCTCTATATTCCTACAATTAAAGAATATACATATATAAAAGAAAAAATAATTTTAGAATACAAAAAGAAACCCCAGGTGGGGGAACCTGAGGTTTCTCTTGATTGGGGGATTATATCTAAATATTAGGAAATATCATTCAGTTGTATCCTTCAGAATACGTTCGAGTGACGGCAGTATTTCATGTCCATTCATATCGATGATGTTGCTGATTCCTCTGCCGTTCTTGATCTTATCGCGAATGAGATTGAGTACTCTTCTTGATGCTGACATGTTGCCACTATATCCGTCACGCTCTTTTGTGAGCTCTTCCATATACCGATCTTTCATAGGTTCCTCTAAATCGCAATTCGCCATCTTTGTCATTCTTTCATCACAGTCTTTAATCTTTTCTTGCTGTCTCTTGATGTCTTCCTTGAGCATGCCAATCATACCGCAGAAAATGAGTGAATCCATCATTCGACCTTCTTTAGTAAGATTGTTAGCAAGATTGCTGTTTTCTGGCTGTTCCTGTATGTTCTTGTCATAGATTATCATAATTGATTCCTCCTATTATTTTTCTTCCTTGTCCGCATATTCCATATTGATGATTTTTCCGATGCAGCATGCTATCGCGAGCATAACAGTACACTTTATGCATGCAAGTCTGAAATCACCTGTGCTAACATATGTCCATGCGCTGAAAAACACAGATATTATTGGGGCTACTATTACCCAAATTTTAAGTTTCATCTTTTTCATATTATTCTTCCTCCATTCTTCTCTGCTGGTCTTCAAGAGCTATAGCTTCAACCATATCTTCGATGTCCCAACAGATTTTCTTTACTTTTTCTTTCATCCATTCTTCTGACGGGTATTCTAATTCATCTTTATCACCGCTCTCTGTGTTATATTCAAAGAAACGTTCGATGCCGAATGTTTCTATTGTGGCTTTATCACTCTTATACGCATTGAGCACTTCCCAGAGATATTCTGTTTTATACTCAAGAGCCTTCAGGTTGCATAGTAAATTTGCTTTTGCAGCGATGTCAAGAATACGCTGTTTCCACTGTACTGTTGGGGCTTCAGCGACTAACTGGTTTAACGCTTCCATGTTATTGTCTTTACAGAAATCGATGATGGCTTCAGCTGTTTTCCACTGCTTCATCCACCAGTCATAAGTCTTTTCCTTGTACCACTGTACAAGTTTCATTTCGATGAATACATTAATCTGCTTCTTATCGATCATTTCGTTCATATAAATACCTCCATAATGAATATGAATTATATCGTTTGATGGTGATAATTTCTATTATCATCGTATTAATAATATACATATGAAAATCAAAAATAATAGCCCATAGTATACACGGGGCGGGGCACATGCCCCACCCAATGTACTATGAAGGAAATAGGAAGAAAAATGCTATTGATAATATCAACAAACAATTTTCGGGAACAGTTTGATTTCAGGCTTTACACCCGGGAAATAAGGTATTAAGTTACGACGCTTTCTACCCCAGTTCTCGATAGAACGAGCCTGCTTAACATGGTCGCAGATATCAACGTACCATGTATCTTTACCGCGGTCTCTAAGTCTACCAACAATCTGTTCATTAATTATTGGTGAAGAATACTGGTCAAAGTTTACAACCGCCGCAAGATTTTGTACATCGACACCAGTACCCATACTCATTGATGTTGCGAATATAAGATCAGATTCCATCGCATCACGTCGTGCAGATAATGACATTGATCCATCCACGGTACCGATTGTAAACTTGCGGAAATATGGATCATTCTTGACATATTGCATTACTACATCGATAGTCTCAAGTAATGGTAATAATACAAGTGTCTTACCCTTATACGTCTTTAATGCATCAACACGCTTTATTAATGTTATGATGTTCGAAATGAAAGGTATACCGTTCTTATATTGCATCAACATGTTGTAATAAGTTGATCTAACAAGACCCTTAGAACCGAACTTAAATGTCTCATTACATAACTTCTGAGATGGATTATACCAAATATCTTGGAAGTATACATTAACGTATTCTCTTTGATATTCTTCGTATTCTTTATTACCAACGAATCTATCAGCATCCAATAATGCTCTATTGAGAATAGAATCTTCTGCTTCATCCGATCTACCAAGTGTAGCTGACATATACCAGTTATGTTTGATATTACAGATAGCATCAAACTTCAATACACCCTTTAGATGTAAATGGGCTTCGTCGATAATCTTGATACCGAAATTGGATTCTTTGAGAATATTTAATAATCCAAACCAGTTATCACGTAATTCATTCTCAATTGCAGAAATAGTTACGACACATATCTTTTTGGATGGTGCATCATGAATATTTCGTGCAATATCCTTATCATCGATACCTGCATCTACGAACTCTTCAATCCACTGCTTTTTCAATAATGTAGTTGGTGCGATTACTAATGTTTTGTAACCTAATTTAGCAATTGAATATGTTGCCATAAAAGTATTATGTGTAACGATATAATCCTCTGTAAGATACAGATGTTCATCATTATCAACCATAATACATCTGCATTCTTCATTATGTGAATATTCAATGTTCTTAATGAGTAGATCATCAAAGATATTTTGTTTTGTGTACTTCTTAGCTTCAACCGCTAAAACATACTTGTGACAACTCTCTGGAGAGAAGTAATCTCCTTTATCCTCATTCTTCATCTTAATGTGGATAGTGCCACAAAATCCGCTAGAATACTTGTCAATTCGTTTATCAACATTAATAAACCCAGTTGTCATACCTAAAGAATATACGAGTGTTTGAATAGTCTCTATCAAGCCTATTGATGTTGATGTATATGATACATTATATCTGCCATCATCAAAGCCAATATGACCATCTGTATCGAGTAATCCTTTAAGCAATGCTTTACGTGTTTCAATATCATTATATAGATAAGCATCAGGTATACGTTTATGATATGAATAATTAATCACTTCTGGATATTCTTTAAAGAATGCATCAGTACGTACCGCAACACCCGTATCTTTATAATAAAATGCATATGAGTAATCTTTAGGATCTTTAGGTCTGCATTTTTTAACTTTTAATCCAGTTATACGAGCAACTTTTAATGGTATATCACAAGTCGCGGATGAAAGTGTTAGATAAGTTGATGTACAACATCCATTTCCAATAAATACACCCATAACCCATGGATCTACAGATATAGATCGAGAAGGATAGTGCACTGGATCACACATTGGAATATAATACTTATAACGATATGGATTTTCTCTACCAATTGATGCTTTATATGAATCGAATGATTTAAAATCGTCCATCATATCTTGAAGCATTACAGTTTTCCATATACCATTTTTGTGAGTTTTAACAGTCCAAAGATGTTCTTTACCACATAATGCATATCGACCATCTTGGAATGTAACTTTGAAAACAGGTTTGTACCCTTGCTCAAATATCTTAAGTATTTTGGTGAGTTTACCATGCTTATCAAAGACAAAATCACCAACTTTAAGCTGTCCCATATAAGTCCATCCCTGCTTCGTAGGAGTAGGAATCTTAGTTGAATAAGGGGCTTGCTTTCCAGAACCCGGCCTGCACTCCACCGTTATCTTTGCAGAAGGTGATTTTGTTAACTTTTCAATACAATCACGCTGCAATTGTGAACGTGGAGTACGTTCTACATTAAGTTCAATTTTTGCAGGCATTGGTGGTTGTTTAACAACACCACGTGGCATTGATTGTATTACAGGATCTTTTATCTTCAGGAAACCGGATGTAATATAAATTACATCCTTTTCATCCCCGAATAAAGCTTTACCATTCGGATCATTTCCTGAGTAGATAAAATATTCACGAGTAGGTTTAAGTAATGAGAAATACTTAAGTACCGCTTTCTTGATGTCTGTCGTAGGTTTTCTGATTATGACACCAGTTGTAGTTTTCTCAACAGATACCATCTTTTATCATCTCCTCATATTATATTACATTTCCTCTTCTTCAGATTCAGATTCTTGTTTATCAGCTAAGATATTCTTTGAAGCGATAGCTTGAACCGATATCATCTTACCATTTGCTGCGGTTCTTGCGATATCTGCAAGTTCGGCAAATCTATCAACATTAATTGCAGGGAAGTGTTCCTTAAGTAATAACTTAGTATATTCACGTACTAATGTATTCTGGAATCCTTCTACTGCGATATCCGAATCAGGTTTCTGTTCTTCTGTAGTCAAGAATGTTTGTACTGCAAGATCACGTACTGCAATAAAGTTTGTGATCATTTCTGCAGTAACTGCCAACTCTTTTGCTGCATTCATCTTGAATGAGAACTTAAGAGTTGTCAATACATCTGGATCGATATCTGTTTCCCAACGTAAGATACGTCTATAGAGTAACGAAATCGATGGATTCATATCGATCTTATATCCAGATGCTGCCGAATTCATTCTGGTATTAGCGAGTTCAACTTCCTTTGCAAATTCCATTTCTGTCATTGCAGTTTGAATCATCGCAGTTGGTACTACAATTGAATGGATTACTTCATCCTTGAGTTTATCGAGTAATTCGGTTGAAATTGGTGCTTGTGCAGGGTCGATATTCTCAATTTCAATTGGACGTTTATCACCAGAACCCATGTACATTACCATTTCTGATCCACCTGAAACCTTTGTCATGGAAGATCGATAATTGAATATATCATTGGCTGTAACACGACGTGCAGAGAACTTTCTTATTGTTTCCTGTACGAATTTACGATAGTTCTGGTCTAATCCAGATGAACGAACATAATATACTCTGATTGCGGAGTTATTGATCTGATAAAGAAGTGAATATAACTTAAGGAACATGTACATACGTGCGGCAACCAATCCTGGTTCTAACATAGAATGTCCCTTTCCGGCGCCATCTTTGTTGATTGCTGTGAATACAACATATTCTGCCGGAATGTATACGAAACGCATCATTGCATTATTGAAGTTATGTGACTGAAGTATTGCAACGATCTGTTCATGAAGTGCGGTATTATCACGCATGAACTTAAGATCGAAGTTATTGATAATCTTAGTAGCTAACTTCTCACATAACATACGATCTGGTGCGAATGTGTCATATCCAATTGATGGTGAACGTAGTGTATATCCTGTTAATCCTGAATTCTTACGATCACCCGCTTGATCTGGACGTGTCATATCTGAATAATAATAGTATCCTACGATACAACGGTCGATACGAATTGGAATGAGCTTAGTTGCCGGAAGTGGTTTGAGGTAGATACCTTTGATACGTTCGAACTGTGGAAGTACCGCTTCATCATTCTTGATTGCAGCTTCCTGCATAACATTCTCAAAGAAGTTATCAACATTTGGAATGAATCCTTCATGAATGATTTGACCCTTATCATCAACTGTCATATGTGCTTCATGACGATACTTCTCTTCGTATACCGCTTTAAGATCGTGGGCGGATTCTTCAAGTACTGGAAGTGCGATATCACCATTTACGAATGTAATATTTGATGATAACATTTCTAAAATAGTATCTATTTCTGCATCTGCTTCTTCTTGATACTTTTGTAACTTTTCCTTCTCTTCTTTAGAAGCACCTTCTGGAACTTCTACTTCCTGATGATAGTGTGGATAAAGTTCAATGATTTCTTGTTCAGTAAACAAACATCCGGTTCCTGAGCCGGGAGCTCTACCATTTGTTTCACGTTTATAAGTACCATCATTGATTGGTTTTGCTTTATCATTCCTCTTCTTTTCTTCAACCATTTCTGCAATAATTGTATCTTTTAATGATACTTCTATTGCTTGTTCATGATATCCGTAACCTTGAAGAATTGCCGATGTATTGAACATGTTACCGGCCGGGAATTTACCCGCTTTACGATTGTTCGGTTGATCCTCCGACATTCGGTATTTCCACAGATCTTGGAATACCTTTGCATACGGGATACAATACATTGCATCTTCACCATATTCAATTGCACCCGTAACAAGATGATTCTTAATAAGCTGATGTAACTCTAAACGTTCTTCAACTTCTGCAATCTTACCCATAATATTATTATGGACATGATCATCAAATTCCGTTTCACGTTCATCAAATGTAATAGTTCGTGCCAATCTACCTGTGACAACATCAGTTTCACAGATAAAGTCACGCATTACTTGGATGGCTGTGTATAATTCCGGAATCTGTGATATAACAGTATCGATATCCTGTTTTAATGCAATATCCGCAATGGTATTAACTGGTAAGAATGAAGCATCCTTTAATTCTGCCGGAATGTCACCTAATGCTTCAATATCTCGTTTACCGGATTCATCATTACCGAAATTGATAGAAGCAATCTTTTCAACGAATGACAGATCCGTTGACAGATTGTAATCGTGGAGTATGTTCTGAATTGTATTCTGTAAGGTTTCCTTTTCGACGGGACCATCCTTACCAACGATATCAGATAGTAACCCCGAGATTACATCATCTCTTATATTGCTGCTGTCTGGCATTATTTCTCACTCCTTTATTTTAATAACTTGCATATGCAGCACGCTCACTTGTAAGCTGAACACGCTGATTAAATCCAAGATTGAGTAATTCATTCAAGTATTCATCATCTGCCATATTTGCAAATCTTAATACTGGAACCATTGTCATATCTTGATCATCACCTGTACGTGATAATGGATTCTTATATCCAGTTTGCATCAATACCATTGGTGTACCGGTAAACATACCTGCTGCACCAATGTAATTAACAATCGCATAGTTTGGATCTTTACCTTCAACGTTTGAATATCCTTCGCCATTCTCTTTCTTTAAGAATGAATTTGAGAATTCTGGTTTACCACCAATGGTTGGTCTACCTAATGAATCACATATGCCTGAATTGTAATTGAATTCAACCAATGATTTATTGACACATGGTAATTTATATTGATATCTGAATGTAACGTCAATCTTCATATTCTCATTTGTCAATGGACCATTATTCTCATAAGATACTGGTGAAGATAATGATACTGGATATATTCCATAATACTTACACCAATAAAGAATACGAGAATCCGATTCATTTGTAACAAAATCAAACATCGATGCACAATATTCCAATGCACGATCATATGGATGTAATTGGTCTCTCAATCCGGATTTCGCAATGTTTACTACTTGACGATTTGTCGGGAAGAATGTGTTCTCATACTGATATCCATTATACGGTGGATAGAAATATCCACGTGCACGTTTATGAATATACATCATCCATCCTCTGATAAAATCAGAAACTTCCAAATCTTTTGTTTCTTTGAAAGAAATGGAAATGGTTGATCCTGTACGTGATTCAACATGTAAACCCGGAATTACCGTATATCCTTCGGCTGTTTTTGCCATTGTTTCTTTTTGAGTTAATGTTTCTTCATTAACAGAAACACCTAAAACTCGATTGGATAATAAATAATTCCAATTGTCTTGGAATGATATACCGGTACCACCGACTGAACTGATACCATGTGTGCCTGTGACATATGATGGAGATAACAAGTTTACAATATGAGGAGCTCTCATATATAATGATAAGAAATCTTCATCATGTTCTGCCTGTTCACATAACATCGGTTTACCATTATTTGAATACATCAAATAACATTCCGGTCTACTGAAGAATGTATGACGGAATCCTTTACGGAATTCTGCATCTGCAACTGGTAGATGTGTTCTATTATATGTTTGGAACATCATCTGTTTTGTCTTAATTGGTATTGAACTTGGACCAGTATAAGATACATCTAAACGTGTAAATGGATGTAATGGAGATAATGGAACTTGTCTCGGAATATGATTCTGATAGTATGTATCACCTTGAGATTGATCTCTATATTGACTCCATTTATGACGGTTTGCTGCATGAACAAAACGACGTTCTGCCGCTTCCAAATCGAATGCTAATACATCTTCTTTGTAAGTATCCGTACCTGGGAATGGATTAACTGGTGTTGTACTACCTGAGAATACTGGGCGTTCATCACTACCATCCTGAGTGTATGTCAATGAACGTTCTTCGGCACTCTCATCAAACATCTTGTCATAAGTATATTCATTTGCATATTTACCTGCATATGGATTTTTACTACCATATGCTGGTCTTGAGAATACCTTATTATTGTTTGATGCTGGCCTTTCTTTACCCTTTAATGATGGATCATTATAATCACGAATAAAGTGATCCGCTTTATCAGTAACTAAATGCTGTCTATCATCTGCTTCTTTAGAAAAAGAAACATATTGGCTGTGAAAATTATCAGAAACTTGTTTTGTTTCTCCCGGTGGTAATTGGAAATCACTACGGAAATGCAATTCCGGAGTTACCGGTTGCTGTGGATATGTGATATAACCTGGATGTGATTCATCTGCAAAATCCTTTGGATAACCTCCTGGAAATAACGGATGACCTTGGAATCCATATGCGGAAGTTTTGCCAAGTTCACTTCCGCTTGCATCCAGATTATTCTTTCCACTTTTATCATTAATTGCCATATTATGTCACCACCTTAAATGTTACCGGCAGTATTCAATAATGTAATTGTCTTTCTGATTTGTGGAGCGAGTAACTTATTAAGACCTACTGTGGTGATGCCAGTTTTATATGCAACACTGGTTACTAATATGAATAAGTATGGAATACATTCCAATGCAAAACATAATGAAACACCACATACACGAATGAAGTATTGCATGTACATTTGATCAATATCTTCATATCTTACCGGGTTTAAACGCTTAATGCAATTATTTAAGAATCCTAAGAATGAATTATCTGGTAATGCACGAACTTCTGCTTCGATTTGTTGTACTATTCTATCATCGATCTTATCTGAAATGATCTTCTTATAACCTGGAATAATAGTAAATTCAGGACCATCGATAATTCTGTAGAAGAATGATATAATGTATAACATCGTCTTTGTTAAGTTTTCACCCTTGATGTATACTTTTTGTTCCAAAGGAGCAACAGCCATCAAAGTATACAGATTACACAAATTTAACATCAATGAACGGTTGTTAATGAATGCATCTGGATCCATCTGCATTGCTTTTGCTAAATATGCAGCCTCCATAACAGCCATCAATGTAGTATATTCTGATGCATTACGAACATTATTCATGAATACATTTGCAAATATAAATGCAACCGAATCTGATCCTTTTGAGTTAATAATAAATGGTAAAGTTGATGGAATTTCAGAAGTTTCCTTATTAAAGATTATTACTATTTTCCCTTCTTCATAATCTCTAATTGCTTTCTTCACAATAGAATCACCATTTAACTTCATTAATGATAATAATTCTGCTATATCTTCTTTTCTGACGATTTTATCTTTAGCATGAGATATTTCATTAACTACACATTTAGAAATATCGGAAGTTTCATTAAACTTTTGATATATGGCAGTCTGTGAAAGCTTCGGTAAATCTGATTCTTGAATTACTTGAATCATATATTTCACACCTTTCTTTTATAATAAGAATAAAAATTTATACGTCGGCATAAATTTAATTAGCTGTGTTTAAGGAGGTAAAACAAAATGAAAGATATATACGTCACAATGTACAAAACATCCGGATTAAATGTCTCTTTAGGAGATGATATGATAACAGTACCAGTATCCGATATTGTATCTGTAACATTCATACATAACTATGATACTGCAACATATCCAGTCATCCGTTTTAGAATATATTCTGATCTTGATAAGATACAAACCATATGCGAACACCCTGATACTTTGAATGTATCATGTGTTTTACAGGGTGGAATCTATAAGATGAACAATGATGATGAAAAGAATCCGGTATTATTACAAGGAACTGATGCAGTTAATATTGCGGGTTCTGGATATATCGAGAATAAGAATATCGTATCTTCATCATATGATAAATATGAACAAGGAGAATCGAAAACTTCTAATCTCAATGATAATATTAAATCACCATTGGAGATATTCTGTTATCCAAAAGATACTATACATAATATGCGTAAACGTGTTTCATCTATACATAAAGAATCATCAATTGGTACTGTTGTAGATAACTTACTTCGTGAAGTAAATATCCACAATACTAAGATCGATCCAATAGTAAACCCATTGAAATATGATCAAGTACTGTTACCGAATATGTCGGCAATTCAAGCTATTTCATACCTGGATGCACATTATGGATTATATACAAAAGGTGGATTATTGTATGCTGATAATGAGACATTATACTTATCCAATACTTCTGTAAATAATGGCACAACACCTATACCATTATATGTAGAATCATATAAGAATACATCTGATATGACTGGAATGCAACGTGTTGGTGATATGTATCGTTTATCAACATTATCACCTAATGTATCCATTACAACAGATACTGATATTGAAACTACATTACATGGTCCACGTCTGGCGGCAATCAACCTTATGGATATGAATGACGTTGAAATCGTTGAATTGACCAATCTGTTTGAGGATATTGATAAGTCAACAACATACAATCTGGAAGTGCCAAACTTACTCCACAAAACAAAAAATAAATTCGTGGCATCTTCATATGTTGCACGTTTGGATGAACATATTACAAAGGTTGATGTATCTGGTTCTGGATTCGATATCACCTTATTCAAACCTACATCACGTTTCAATCTGTTATTTGCATCTACATTGCGTGGTGTAAAAATGAATAAACTGTATCGTCCAACATTTGTAAATCATGTATTATCCAATACTGATTCGGGTTTATTAGTCCCACAAACTACAATGCATTTATGTACTAATTAAAACTGAACAAAAAATACAAATTGTACGGGGCGTAATGCCCCGTACTCAATGTATTTTTGTTTATTTATGCTTGATAGATAATGTCAATTATTATCGCATGTTAGTGATGCCCTTGAAAACAGTATTGCTATAACCTGCACCAAAGTTTGCTGCTGGATCTGCATTGATGTTTTCTCTCTTAACGAATTCGCAAAGTTCCTTATCGATCTTGATGATCTCTGGAAGCTGTTCCTTCATGTTGATAACTGCCTGGATTGGACCGGCATCTAATCCGTTAGCCATGCCGAATACGATGATCTTATTGAGTTCTGGAATGGCATCCATTAATTTCTTCCAGCCTGTATCATCGAATTCTTCTGCGATTTCTCTGCCGCATGCTGTACAAACGAGTTTACCCTCATCATTTCTACCGAGTGAGAGTACAAGTTCGTTTCCTTCATAAGTATAGTGAACGCAACGCTTCTTCCATGTCTTAACTTCTGGAGTCTCGTTCTTTTCACCATAAACAGGCATTGTCTTTTCTGCCCATTTAATTTCTGTCATTGTTCTTGCGATTGGGTCAATAAGATTCTTGACCTGTGGGTTTACCTTCAGCATTACTATTTCCTCCTATTACTTTATTAAGCTTCAAGCTGCTTTGCAACCTGGAGCAGATTTACATAACTAGTTCCACAATCCTTAATATATATTAATCTTGTGGAGAGATCTGTTGGCTTGATGCTGCCATATACTGATACCAGGAACTGATAACATGTCGATGTGTCTAAGAAGTTGAGTTTACCGTAAACCCATCTCTTGAGTGACTCAATGAATGCAGTCTGGTTATTACCGAGCTTCTGGAAATCATCTTTCTTAAGCTCGAGTGCTGCTGTAATGATCTTGTTCTGACCATCATTATCGAGCATGTCGAATACCTTTGCTGTAATTGCAATTTCAGCATTCATATCAACGAGCATCTTGATTGAGTGTGCATTAGCTGTGCATACTGCTGCTGCAACACCGATTGCCGCTGCATCTGAAAGTGTTGGATATTCTGACTGTACCCAGTTAGCTGTTGATCCAAGTAATGTCTGAACTGCCTCTGTGATGTACTTAACATCTTCTGGCTTATGAACGTATTCAGTTACTTCCTTATCGATCATTACTGTCTTTTCAACAGTTTCACCAGTTTCCTTATCCTTTTCTGTGATAGTCTGTGGAATCTGGATTGTCTTCTTTTCAGTTTCATTAACGAATGCATCCATACAAAGTGCAAGATATGCACCTACTGCCGCACGTGAACCAGGAGTCTGAGCTGGTTGTGCAAGGAACTGCATTAACATTGAAACGAATTCTGGATCAAGAATATGATTCTTGTACGCGTAGTCGAGAGCTATTGCCTGCTGATTAGTCTGCATATCAGCTTCAAGAATGTACTGCATAAGGATCGGTGCTGCAGGTACAATGTGAGCATAGAAAGGACGCTTTGCATTTTCCTTGATATACAGCTTTTCCTCTGGTGATGTTGGTGTCGGCATATTCTGAGACTTGATATATGACTCGACACTATTGAGTGTTGCCTTCGCTGCTGATTCAATCCATGAACCTGCAGGGATCTGAATTGTCTGCGGTGTCATTTGTATTTCCTCCTATTAATTAATTTGATATCCTATTGTAGGATATATCGAATTAATTATATATTTACCTACAATAGGAATTATAATTACTTCCAACGGAAGCTCTTCTTAGTAGTACCGTTATCTTCCTTAGTATCCGCAATAGTAGCTCTCTTCTTATTCATGAATGATGGACGAGCTGACTTATTCATACCAGTACCTAAGCTTGATACCTGATTGAATTCAGAATCAATAATCTTAATGTCACCACGTGGAAGACCTGCAACAATTACAGTAGCTGTCATTTCACCATTATTATCATCATTTACGATGTTTGAATACTGGTCGTAAGGTGCTTTTGTAATTCTTGCATTAATGTCCTTGAATACTTCATGGAAGTCATCATCTGCATATGCTGACTTGATTGAGTAAGCTGTGATAAGTGTAGACTTCTCAGAATCTTCAGTTGTCCAAGCTGGCTGATAACCATTCAGTACCTTTCTTGTGATTGCTTTTCTGAGATCATCTACATTGCTACCCTCTGCAGATACTGCAATGAATCTTCCTGGAAGTGAGAGGATAACATCGAGATCTGAATCATCGATACTATCTCTAACTGTTCTATCATATCTCTTACCAAGAATGATTTCGATAAGTCTTACGACATCATTGTTGATTGGAGTATAGTTTGCTGTGTTCTTAGGATTGCGGAATAAAGCATATGTTTCAACACCTGCTTCACTGAGTTCAATCATAAGATCGTTTGTGTTAAGGTGATAAGCATCTGGATCATCCATGTTCGGGCATATGATAATCGGAATTACCTGAATGCCTCTGTTGATTAATGCTTCACATACTGGTACACATGCACCTGAACCTGTACCACCTGCTGCTGATGTTACAACGAGTACCGGAGCTTTTGAGTTTTCAGCTTCCTTATACATATCATCAAAAGCACCATTTTCTTCATGATACTTATACATTGCAGCACCACGCTGTCTGTTACGTCCTGATCCATTCTTTTCATCCGACACAATCGGAATTACATTGATTCTGTTGATAAGATCCATATCGACATTTCCTGTCTGAGAATCAATTGCATAGATCGAGATGTCCTTTTCTGGTAAGAGTGGTGAATCTGCTACTGCTTTACCTATCTGAGTTCCGCAGTTACCGAGAGTAATGAGTAAGTTCTTCATATTAAATTTCTCCTTTAATTAAAATTAACGGACTGATATAAATCAGCCCGCTTAAAATCCAGTTTACTTCTTATTATCGTTCTTTATATTCTGCTTAATCGGTGCAAGTGGTGTAAGCAGAATCTTATCATCTGCCATTACATCGATTTCAAAGTAATTATAGAAGTTCACAGTTGTATGTGATTCACGTGCGATTTCTACAGCAACTGTATAAGCTGCTGAAAGTAATGGTAATATTGCTTCAGATACAGTTACTGAAAGACCATATTCACTAATTATTTCTGATGTGATCGCAGTTTCAAGTGTTGTCAGATGCTCAGTGAGGTTTACTGTTCTCCATTCAGTATACTTCTGCTTCTGCTCTGCCATAATATCTGAACCAACTGTTGCATTATGTTCTGTCTTCTGGAATATACCTGTCTTTCTGTGGAAGAGCTGTGGTACGATATTTGTGGACTTATCTGACTCTGAAATGTCTGTAACATATTCAAGAAGTACACCTGCAACTTCGATTGAGAATTCATCTACTTCCTGTTTCTGTACGAATTTAAGAATATGCTTCCAAGCTACATCCACTGTAATCGGTACAAGGAGTCTTGGTGATGGGAGATATATTCCGAACTGGTCATGGAATAAATCTGATACAATGTCCGGGATTCTCTGTGAGAGAATTGGGTCATTCTGGAATACCTCAACGGCATTGTTTCTCTTCTTGATAAAGAGCTCTCTTTTTTCATCGATGGTCTGTGACATAAATAAACATTCCTTTCTGTAATAGAAATAATATATAAAACCCACTACATTTTGGGGGTCTTACAAAGAAACTATATATGTATTCAAAATAAAAATATTTCCAAATATACATCATTTCCCTGAATACCCAAAATAATATAAATATATAGGAGGAAAATAAATGAAAATATTATATATTGAATTGGAGAATTTCATTGCTATTGAAGCTGCAATGAAGACTCGATCTGTTAAGTTTGAATTTGGTCATATCAATAAACCAATCATTCAGATATATGGACCTAATCACTGTGGTAAAACAGTATTAGCTCACTTATTACATCCATTCTCAGATATCAATTTCAATGGTGATGAACGTAATGATTTGTCATTAATCATACCTGGTGAAACTGGTATTAAGAAAATTGGTTATGATGTAAATGGTGATTTATACCAGATTACTCATACTTATAAACCAACCAAAACATCTCATACTATTACTTCATCAATACTGAAAAATGGAGAAGAACTTAATCCTAGTGGTGGAGTAAGTATATTTAATCAGATTATCGATAAAGAATTAAGTATAAATAAGTACATTTTTCAATTCATTATTAATGGAACCCAGTTGACAAACATCGGTACTATGGGTGATACACAACGTAAAAATGCTTTGTATAAAGCAATGGGTATTGACATTTACAATGCAATTCATAAGATGGCAACGGATGATTATCGTTACACATCTAAGATTATGACTGCATTAAATAACTCACGTGAATTCATTGTATCGACATACGGCACTTATGAAGCTATGTGTGCTAAACTGGAAATGAAACAAACACAGTATCAGTCTTTATCAAATGATTCTAAAACATATAAATCAAGAATGGATGAATTATCTGGTAAGATCAAAACATTGAAATCTCAGAATATCAATGAAGAATTAGTTACATTGACAAATCAGATCCAATTATATGAAGATGTTATAACCAAACTTGGTAATGTATCACCATCATTCGGTGATGAATTGGTTAATGTACAGATTGAATTATCTGAAAAGATCAATGATACTAAATCACGTAGATCGGGATATATCAAAGATCGAGATATCTTATTTACTAAACGAGATGATATTCAGAATACAATCCGTTTGAATCAGAAAGCATTTAATGATTATGAAGAATTAAAGAATATGAGAGAAGATATCTCAAATCAGATAAAGTCAATGAAGATATACTCTATTGAGACTGCTCCATCATATTTATCCAATATGCTTAATCTTGCATCAGTAATCAATTCTACATGTAAAGAGATTATGACATCATTGAATGATAAATTGTTATCAACTTTATGTGATATGCTGATAAATGGTATTGATATCAACGGATTCTTATTACGTGAAGGAGCTACATTAAAAGATTCAGAATCTGAGAAAGCCGCGGTACATAGATTACACAATATACTGAATGGGGTTCCAGGTGATATCGTAGAATGTGATATTACGAATTGTTTATATAAGAAATCATATGATATGATGAAATCATTCTTTAGCTCATACCAGAGTAATGATGCATCATCTATGACAGCTTATGATATTGAGCAATTGGAAATGGCTTATAAGGGTATATTAAGTATAAAGCGTGTTATCATGACACAGATTGCTGAAGAATGTAGAGACTTATTTACGATGGAATCTATTGCAAATAATATGAAACATCGTTTACCTGGAATTGATGTTAATATCATTAATGAACTTATTGAACAAGCAACATCTGAGGAAACTCGTATAAGATTAATAAAACAATTATCTGATCTTGATAAGACTATTAATAGTATGAGTAGTATGATGATTGCAAATGGTTCACAGAATGAACAAGATGTGGTAGAATCTATCAATAAAGAGATTGAGAATATCAATGGTATGATATCCGATTGTGATAAAGAGATTCAGTTCTATGAACAAGAAACTGAAAAGAATAAAGAATCCAGAATGCTGTATTCATCCATAAGAAATATCAATATTGGTGATGTTCGTGTTAGATTCTCGAAGTTATCTAAATTATCCATTGAATTGAATCAATGTGAAAATGAGTATAATGATATCTCAAATACATATTATCAGATCACTTCAGAATTACAAATACTTGAAAAGGATCTTAAGACAATTCAAGAAGCATATAACCAGTATAACTCGAATGTTGCTGAGATAGATGCTTGTACTGATAAGAATAAAAAGTATAAGATCATTGCAGAAGCAACTTCATCCACAAAGGGTAAACCAGTTCTCTCAATACGTGAAAAGGTTAATAATGCATTATCATTAACGAATAGATTGTTAGATGTAATGTATGATGGTGATATGGAAATGTTGAAACCTGTCATAGATGAAACAAACTTCCAGTTACCATTTAGAAGTGGAACAAACAAATTGAGTGATATCCGTTATGGTTCACAGTCAGAAAACACATTACTCTCATTAGCATTTAATTTATCAATAGCAACGGGATTGACACACTATAATATTCCGATTATAGATGAATTAGATGCATTCTTAGATGCTGAAGTATCAGATAGTTTCGTAATGATGTTGATTGATATCATGTCAACATTGCGTATGGAACAATTATTCGATATATCACATAAGTTACAACCTGGACAGTACGATCAGTACGTTCATATATTCGACATCACAAAAGAAGTTAAATAAAGGGAGGGGCGTAAAGCCCCTCTCTATTATTCATTTATTTTTCTTTTGTTTCCGTAATAATTATCCGGATTGATATTTGATTTATGGAGTATCGCACGATATGTTGATGCTGTTTTATGAACGATATTTGCAATTACTATAGTATCATTCGTTAAACCAGTAAATGGTGTACGTGTAATCTTAACACCATCATCATACCATACTTCGATACCCTTTGCAAGTAACGTAGCATAAGGCATTTTTAAACGGATTATTGCTTCATCACGTAAGAATCCGACATTATTGTCATCTACATGATGTGTATGAATTAAGTTACGTGAAGCATCGAACATTGCTAAAGAGTCAACTGGTCGATATGTCAATGTTTTATGATTGAATTCATCATATAATCTGAATGTGTTTGGATTACCACCATTATCCAGAATATTATCTATCATAATGATAAATTCGTCCTTGGTGAATTCAACCATGTATGATTTAAAGTATGAGATTACTTCCTTAAGAATTGAGATATAACGTTCTTGACCTAAAGCGCGGAATTCGAGAGCTCCTAAGTTAGATGATGTATAAGTATCCAATCCTTTAATCAATGATCTTAAGAATAATATCAATGTATCCTTATTACCATCATTGATTAATGATGTAACATACTTTGCCAACAGTGGATTCTTTTCATGTAATAATCCCATGAATGTTGACATACCTTCTTCAGAAGAAATCAAATCGAGTTCAACCTTAGTTTCGATGATTTGTCTATAGTATTGACGGATATTCAATGGTAATGTTGAATGTTCCAAACTATATGATTCAAATTCATTCATCGCATTATCAAATGCATTGACAAATTCTGGATCATTAAAATAGTATCCTCCTTCAGGTTGATTTAATGTCTTTGAAACGAATATCGATTTAACATCTTGATTCATTACATCGTATAACCATATTGGATATGAGTTACCTTTGTATGCTACATGGATATCTGCATCGGATGAAGTATCAGTTAACTGTCTTTCATCAAAGAATGAACATAATCCTTCATAATCGAATATTGAGATATTATATTCGCGACAAATTGTATCCGCAACAGATGATGCTGTACCCCATTCGCGAACTGGATCTACTAAGAAGAGTGCATTATAAGCATCTGCAACTTGACGATATTCCGCAATACATGTGGATTTCAGTAACTTATCCTTCAGATAATCATATATCAATTTGATATCAACCATTAATGTTTCACCAACATTTTTGGTTTTATTTTCTAATACAGAATCTACCATTGGTTTGAATCTCGAAGGTTCAAGATATGTTTGATTCTCAATTGTTGAATACCAATCTGGGTCGGTCATCTTTTTAACATCGAAATTGAATGATGCTATCTTGAATGTATTTCCATCGATTAATGGTTTTGGTGTTAAATCTTCATATAAACCATCGAACAGTTTATCGATATTAGAATAGTACATATCACCACGGAATCCCATTTGGTGATTCATTATGATTACTAAACATAATACAGCATCGAATACACTCAAATCAGTTGATCCATTAACATTGAAATTGATAGACATACGTTGTGAATCTGTTTGAAGTTTCTGATCCAGTAATCCACGTAATAAGATTACTGACTGCCACCATATATCAGCATATGATAAATGAGTTGATAACTGAATATATTTTGAATTTGATAAAGTATAATTCATATCACGTAAAGCATCATTAACTTCTTGAGATTCCCACCATCTTGGATCTCCCGAAGATACTTGTCTTTCATCAGAGTCATCTTCTACTGGAGGGAATCTACGTTCTAACAATTCATTTGTTTCCATCTTGAATCGGAAATAAGAATTTGCATCTGCTGTAGTGCCTATGCGACGGAATACGATGTTCTGACGTGGAACTGATTTACCATCCACCATGATATACATCGGATCACCGGTTTCTGCGAAGATTTGTTGTTTAACCATTATCAATGAATATATGTCGGTATACTCATATCCGATTAAGTCTTTAACACGATATACTGATCTTGTACCTTTATCCATTAATAATAATCTGAACTTCTTAAGGAAGTCAATCATTGATGATCCTTCCATAATTACAGATGGCAATCCATATAAATTAAACAGATTATCTGCAGTGATCTGATTCATGTGAATTAATGATGCAGACTCTTTCATGAATTCATTCATACAGTTACCTATCGTAAGATAAATTGTTAAGAAACGTATGAACTCATCATAGTTTGCATAGATCTGTTCAAAGTCACCTCGTAATGTATGGAATACATAATTATGTACTTCACCATACACCTGAGTGAACTTATGTATGATATCTGAAGTAACATTAACAACACCAAATGATGGATGATATGTGGATAATTTAGTTGTATTGATATTCATAATATGTCCATCTTTTGTTGGACGTGAAACTGTTAATGGAATACTATTACTTCCGATATGTCTTAAATAATCCAAACGAGGATATTGATCCAATGCTTGTTGATAGAATTCCGAGTTGATGTATATCTCTTGGAATTCCGGAGATAATTCATATACCGGTGTTCCTGGAGATAATTCTGGATAACTTGAATATCTGAGATAAAACTCATCCGGTATTCTGATGACTGGGTCGTTCTGTCCATCCCTACCTTCGAGATATGGTAATCCCATAAGGTTCAGATAATACCTATTATGTTCCTTATAGTTTTCGATAACTGCATCATGATGAGGTTTCATCAATTCTCGTTGAATATCGATTGATATTGTATGAGGAT
>Ga0310695_10006025_pt1 | contig 20475 bp, 14 predicted proteins | sample RumenRJG_04DNA_FD_203882 | JGI IMG/M metagenome (GOLD analysis project Ga0310695, IMG submission 203882) | Bovine rumen microbial communities from Lethbridge, Alberta, Canada - RJG_04 (v2) (version 2) | ecosystem: Host-associated > Mammals > Digestive system > Stomach > Rumen | place: Canada...
GCCGTCTTCACTCATGCCTGCACATGGGAACAACAAAGCATAATGGCCCAACTATAGCACGTTGAAAAAGTAGAGCGAAGGCGATACTTCAAGATTATCAAAAATTCCCGGATAATTTCCGACAATTTATGTTAAAAAAGTGGCACAAAATTATAAAAAAATTGATTCAAAAAATATCAAAAATAGACTACGAGAATTCGTGAGATTCGTTCAGTCGCTTGCGACTATTGAAAGAACTGTTCATGTGATTCGGTAGATTACCTCCCTTCGGTCAGTGGGTCTTCGACAAATCTCGTGTTCGTTAAATAAAGAAGTGAAATACTTGTCTTTTTTATTTGTTTGATTTGAAACGATTTGTGAGATTTCTGCGCGAAGCGCACTCCTTTTCTTTAGTCGCCTACGGCGAGAAATCGAACAAATCTGTTCAAATCTTTCAAATCTTTTTATCTTTTTTGATTTGTTTGACTTGGCGAACAGTGATTATTGCTTCTGCCCTTTGGGCAGAACTGATTTGTTTGATTTGGAATGATTTGTGAGATTTCTGCCCCGAAGGGGCACTCCATTTTTTTAGTCGCCTACGGCGAGAAATTATACAAATCTATTCAAAATCTTTCAAATCTTTTTGTCTCTTTTGATTTGCTTGACTTGGCGAACAGTGATTATTGCTTCTGCCCTTTGGGCAGAACTGATTTGTTTGATTTGGAATGATTTGTGAGATTTACTTTCCCTCGCTTCGCGAACAGTTTAGAGAGGTTGCGTATGCTACACATCCGCGACCGTTGGTTCTGCCCCGAAGGGGCACTCCCTTTTTAGTCTCACGTCTATACGAAAATGCCATGGCATTTCCCTACCTTTTTCCCTATTTTTGCGTTCAGAATCAGCAAAATGCCTATAATCAGCAAAAATGGAAAAAGGATACATTACCCTTCCCCGTAGTTTCTTCCACTCCGAAGAGTGGCTACACCCCCGTGTGTTCAGCAAGGCCGAGGCATGGCTCGACATCCTCGCCTCAGTAAGGTTCTCCTCACAGCCCACCACCATCACCATCGCCGGAAAGACCGTTGCCTGGCAGAAAGACTGCTGGCCCGTATCGCAGCGCACCCTTGCCCGCCGATGGCAGTGGACCACCAGAGGCGTGCGCTCCTTCCTCACGCTGCTGTCAGGAAGAGGAGCCATCAGCCTTCAGACAACAGAAGGCATCACCATCATCCAGGTCACCGACAAGGAGCAGGGACGCAATACCGTCGATGCCTCCGAAACGGGTAGCGTAACACCCCACGCCACACCCTGCGTAACACCTCACGCCACACCCTGCGAAACACCACTCTCCGCATCACCAGCCATATCCCCGCCCTCCGGTGCCACAGCGTTTGCAACACCCAGCTTATCACCCAGCGTACCACCCAGCGAATCACCCAGCGTAACAAAACAGAATAAAGAAAAAGAAGAAAGAATATACATCAACGACCCTACTGCACCTACGCGTGTGCGCGATGAAGTGTTTGATTTGTCATTGAACACCCCCTGGCGTGAGGCAGTGTGCATGCGCTATCACATCACTCAGCAACAACTCGACAAGTATCTCAACACCTTTCTCATCGACTGCATCGCCACTGGCCGCCTGTCGCATGACACCATCACCGATACCAAGTTCCATTTCGTCTACTGGCTGAAGAAACAACTCCAACCACAACCATCATCCACCAACCATTCCAACCTTACCGTCTATGCCAACCACACCAAACCTACCACTGCCGCCATCATCCAAGACGTACAGCAGTGGTGCATCGAAAAGTCAGAAGAAATACTCCAAAAGGCAGCACGCCGACATGGAGAAGTTCCACGCGCTCTTCCCTTCTGAGCACCATCTCCTGTCGTTCTTCGCACCGTGCAAGTGGGAGGGGGCTCTCGCCCATCCCGACAAATGCCTGCTCTACGACAGCATCACCCTCTACATGCTCGAAGACTATTATGCCACTGGCACGGCGAAGACGCTGGTGAGAAACAACATGGCAAGCCTTTTCACCCTCTTCCGTCCCAACGAGTTCATCAACCATCAGCAGTTGGAAGATGCGGTGAAACTCTTCATCGGGAAATACGGTCACGTGCTCTCACCTTTCGCCATGCTCTATTACTTCGCCAACTACACCACGGAGTACAAGAACTCTTACGGTCAGTTCGACTTCGTCGACGTACTGCGTCAGTGCAGCAAGGTGTTCGTTCCCTGGTGGACCGCCCGTTGTGGCCGGAGCCATCAGAACCAGCAGCACGAAGAAGAAAAAGTCATTGAAGAGACGGGCTTCCCCGCCCTCTGTTCCTATCTCCGCCGGGAGTATGTGTCGAAGGGTCTCGACATCCGCACCTCTGCCATTTACCAGTGGGTAGACCTCACCCCCGACGAGATCCGTTTCATTGAGAGCGGACAGGAAGTCCCGTTCTGAGATGGAGTTGGTGGCCTGAGGCATCCAAAGAAAAATACTTCGTGTTTTGCTTGGTGTTACCCGTTGATTTGCCTATATTTGCAGAATAGTATATTCATCAGCCATACCATTTCCTCCTGAATGTGTGATACAGTGACAATGGTACATATATGACAAAAGCGTTCATAATTATAGAAAGTAATTGAATGCTTTTTGAAAACTATCGAACTATGATCAATATAAGAAAACTCGAAGCAGAATTGTGGGAGTCGGCAGACTTGCTCCGTCAGGGAAGTAAATTGACCAGCAACCAATATTGCATGCCCGTGCTGGCCTTGTTGTTCCTTCGCTATGCCTATAGCAGATATAAAATGGTGGAGGCAGAGATTCTCCAGAGCCGTCCCACGCGTGGTGGTAGGGTCATGCCCGTTGAGCCCAGCGACTTTGCTGCCAAGAGTGCGCTCTATCTTCCCAAGGAAGCACAGTTTGATTATCTGGTGAATCTGCCCGACAATATCGTGTCGGCAGGGCTGAAAAGCAAAGACGGACACGACATCAATTCTTTGGGCGAGGCTGTCAACAATGCGATGCAGTTGGTGGAAGACCAGAGCGAACAGTTGACGGGTGTGTTGCCCAAGACCTATACCAGTTTTGCCGATGACCTTTTGCGCGAACTGCTGCGAATATTCAACAACAAGACCATCGACGAGGTGGGTGGCGATGTCATCGGTCGCATCTACGAGTATTTTCTCTCCAAGTTTGCCAAGGCTGTGGCCAGCGACGATGGGGTGTTCTTCACGCCCAAGTCGTTGGTAAAGATGTTGGTCAATGTGTTGGAGCCCAAACAAGGCGTAATGCTCGACCCTGCCTGTGGCAGTGGGGGCATGTTTGTGCAGACGGGTGATTTCGTGAATGCAGCCGGAATGAATGCCAACACCAGCATGACGTTCTATGGACAGGAGAAAGTGGAATACAACGCCCAACTCTGTCTGATGAACATGGCGGTGCATGGATTGAACGGCCGTATCGTTTCCGGTGATGAAGCCAACTCCTTCTATCACGATGCCCACAACCTGGCTGGCAAGTGCGACTATGTGATGGCCAATCCGCCGTTCAATGTCGATAAGGTGAAGGCCGAGTCAGCTTCTGCTGCTGGTCGTCTGCCCTTCGGTCTGCCCGGCGTGAACGCCAAGACCAAAGAGATAGGCAATGCCAACTATCTTTGGATCAGCTATTTCTATGCCTACCTGAACGACCACGGGCGTGCAGGCTTCGTGATGGCCAGTTCGGCAACAGACAGCGCCAATAAGGACCGCGATATCCGTGAAAAGCTGGTACGCACGGGCGATGTGGATGTGATGGTCAGCGTGGGCAACAACTTCTTCTATACGCTTTCCTTGCCCTGCTCGCTGTGGTTCTTCGACCGCAACAAGCATGCCGACATTCGCGACAAAGTGCTGTTCATCGATGCCCGCAACTACTATACGGTTGTTGACCGCACCTTGAACGAATGGACCGAGTGGCAGCTTCGTAACCTGCAGGCCATCGTGCATCTCTATCGTGGCGAAAGGGAAAAGTATCAGCAATTGCTTGCCGACTATCAATCTGTCTTAGGCGATACTACCGTTGCATCTGCTCAGGAAGCACTCGACAAGCAGAAGGCCGCAGCCAAGGAGGCTATAGCCAATGCCCAGCGCAAAGACAAGAAGCGCATCGAAGCCGAGCAGAATGCTCTGATTGCTGATTTGGAAGATATCCTCGAAACGGCCCGTCAGCACGAATGGCTCACCTCGAAGTTTGGCGAAGGCGAATACAAGGACGTGCTGGGTCTCTGCAAGATAGCCACCATTCAGGAGATTGAGGAAAAGAACTACTCGCTCACTCCAGGAGCCTACGTCGGTGTGGCCGAGCAGGAAGACGACGGCGTGGATTTCCATGAGCGCATGAACGAGATTCATGCCGAACTGGCACAGCTGAACAAGGAAGCCAACACCTTAATGGACGAGATACAAAAAGCATGGGAGGAACTGAGATGAGTAAGAAGGAAGAAATAATGGAACCGACATTCGTAGCACGTGACGGGATGCTGGCCGACAAAGAATATGTAACGTGGCTGTCAGAGCTAAAGCAGCGTTTCCAAAGCAGTCAGACAAAAGCTGCTGTACGTGTAAATACGGCTATGCTCGAATATTATTGGAGCCTTGGACGCGACATCGTCAAGAAAAAAGCCGATAGTAAATGGGGAAGCGGATTCTTTAACCAACTGAGTGATGACATGCGCTCCATGTTCCCCAATGAAACAGGATTCTCTGTTACCAACTTGAAATACATGAAAAGATGGTACTCGTTTTATAATGAGCAAGTTGTAATTCGTCAGCAGGCTGCTGATGAATTAGAAAAGCCAATTAACCAACGACCCATTGACGGAAAAGAACTGTTGTTAGAAATTCGTCAGCAACCTGCTGACGAAATGGATATGCCCAAAATATTCGGTCAAATACCTTGGTTCCATCATGTAGAAATATTCACAAAAAGCCAATCTCTGGATGAAGCCCTGTTCTATATAAACAAGGTGATAGAAGAGGGATGGAGCCGAAGTTGGCTGGAAGACCAAATAGCAGCAAAGTTATTCAAGAAGCAGGGGGCCGCTGTTACCAACTTTGACAAGACATTGCCGATGCCACAAAGAGAGTTGGCAAAGGAATTACTGAAAGACGAGTACAACTTTGAGTTCCTCACAATGAAAGCAAAATACGATGAGCATGATTTGGAGGAAGCGCTTGTCGCCAATATCACCCGTTTTTTATTGGAATTGGGCAAAGGCTTTGCTTTCGTAGGGCGTCAGATTGAACTCCGTATGGATGAAGAAACATCCTTCTTCCCTGATTTGGTATTTTATCATATCCCTCAAAAGCGATATGTTATCATTGAGTTGAAAACCGTGAAGTACATACCGGAGTTTGCCGGTAAGCTCAATTTCTACGTTACGGCTGCTGATAAGCTCCTCCGAGGTGCGGGTGACAATCCCTCCGTTGGCCTGGTTATCTGCAAGACTGCCAAGAAAACTGTTGTTGAGTGGTCATTACAGGATATTCAAAAACCTTTGGGCGTAGCCACCTATCAGCTGCAAGAGGTGGTTGACCGCACGGTAGCTGAATTGGAACTGAGGAAGAAACAAAAGGAGGATGAGGCATGAGTGAGTGGAAGAAAGTGAAGTTAGGGGAACTCTATGAAGTTCACAATGGGTTATCCAAAGGACGACAATTCTTTGGAAGTGGATATCCATTCCTGGCTTTTTCTACAGTATTCAATAACTGGTTTCTTCCTAAAGAACTGGATTCTTTGGTGCAGTCCTCAGAGAAGGAACGTGAAGCTTGTTCTATCAAGAAGGGGGATGTTTTTATAACTCGAACCAGTGAAACCATGGATGAACTTGGCATGAGTTCTGTCGCGCTTCGTGATTATCCCAATGCCACATACAACGGGTTTACCAAGCGATTACGCCCTATAACTGATGACGTAATACCTGAATACATTGGATATTACTTGCGTTCTCCAAAGTTTAGAGGAAAGTTTATGGCATTCTCAACAATGACAACACGTGCCAGTCTTGCCAATGGTGATTTGTTGGGAATGGAAGTTGAGTTGCCCAACAAAAATGAACAGCATCGCATCTCCTCCATCCTTTCTCGCTACGACTCTTTGATAGAGAACTATCAGAAGCAGATAAAACTATTGGAAGAAGCAGCGCAGCGACTCTATAAGGAATGGTTCGTTGACCTCCACTTCCCCGAACACGAAAACACCAAGATTGTCGATGGGGTGCCTGAAGGGTGGAAGAAGAAGAAACTTGTTGATATGGTCGATGTGCAATATGGATATGCTTTCGATGGCAAATTGTTCAATAGCAATGGTGAAGGTATGCCCATTTTGCGAATAAGGAATATTCCTGATGGCATAACATCTGATTATACAACAGAAGAAGCGCAGGATTGCTATATCGTACATAATGGAGACATTGTAGTTGGTATGGATGGAATATTCCATATTAATAGCTGGAGTGGTGGTGATGCATACCTTGTGCAACGAGCCTGTTCTTTTAGACCAAAAGAAGAGAATATGAAAGGCTTTATCTTCCAGGCTATTCAAGAGCCAATTAAGTTCTTTGAGAAAACACTCGTGGGAGCTACCGTAGCTCATCTTGGGAAAAAGCATATTGATTCTATCGAATTATGCGTTCCTAATAGTATGGAGTTATTTGGTCCTTTCTCTAAGCAATATGAACAGAGACAGAAATTACTCTCTCAAATCCGCCTCCTTACTGAGGCTCTCGACCGCCTGCTTCCTAAGCTGATGAGTGGAGAGATTAATATGAATTGTTAAATACTTATGTGATTATTTATGGATAATATTTTTACATTGATTGAGAATTTCTTGTTAAAGAATGTGTGGGGTGTTATTATCGCAGGGATAATAGCATCTATGTTAGGTACATTGTCATGCTATTTGTTTAAGAAAATAGTTGATTATCTAAGAAGGAAATTTCAAGTAAGAAAGAAAAAACAAACAGTGGTAAAATATGCTTTAGGTTTTTATAGGGGAGCAGCTGCAGAATATTCCAAACACTCATCATATCGTCAAATATTATTAGTGGGTGATATCATTATGGACGCTCTTTCTCTAGGATTAAAGATTGTCGTATATTTATTGATTGCCATTATTTTTATTAATATGCTGAACGATGTTTTTTTGGATTTGGCAATAATCGCTATAGTCTCATTTATGATATATCCACAAATATCTAAATTAAAGGATATAAGAAAGGCTTACGAACTGACTTATAACCACATTTTTGGGGAAGATTTTACAAAAAAATGCATTGATGGAGCCTTTGAATCTTTGGAGAAAGAACAAAAAGAAAAAGACGATGCATTGAATAAAAAAGCGGTGAAATAGGTAATGTGACAAAGGTATATAGTACGAAAGCTTGCATACAAAACTGATGATCAATTATTATATATGAATAATAGATTAAATAAAAACAGATACAATGTATAAAGACAGAACTATAGATAGAAAAATCCGCACGGATTTTCAGAGTAACCCTAATTTTAACTATTTGCAAAGTATCGAAGTTAGTGGTGGCGGTATTAGAGGTTTACATCCATCAAAAGTGGAATTCAAGTATCCCATTACTGCTATTGCTGGTGTTAATGGTTCTGGTAAATCGACATTATTAGCATTGGTAAGCTGTGCATTCCATAATACCAGCTCTTTTGTTCCGTTCAATAAAAAAAGTAATTATTATACATATAGTGATTTCTTTGTCTTTGCTCCAGAAGAAAAGGGACTTGTGTCTCAGATAGAAATTAAATCTACATATTTAACAGATTTCGTCCCCACCCCTCCCAAAATAAAAGGAGAGGATATAAGGAAAAAGAAGCCAAGCGGAAAGTGGAACGATTATAACACGAGACCAGAAAGAGTTGTTTCTTTTCTTGGGGTTAACAGAATTCTTCCACCATCAGAGGATAGTAAATATCGTGGGTATAGAAGTAGTTTTAAAGAAACAAAAATAGATGAAAAAATAAAAAGTTTTCTGTCGAGTTCATTGACTAGTATTTTTGGTCAGGGGTACACGGATATTAAATTAAAAGAATACAAGAATTGTAAACTATTCTATGTAACCAATATAAATCAATATACTGGATATAACATGGGAGCAGGCGAAAACGCTGTTCTCACATTGCTCTATGAAATTCTAACTGCTGGCGAAGGTGCCTTGATAGTTGTAGACGAGATAGAGTTAGGTATTCATGTCAGTGCACAGAAGAAATTAATCGATGTATTGAAGGAACTATGTAAGAAAAATCATTGCCAGATTGTTTGTTCAACCCATTCACAGTATATTTTGGATTCTCTTCCATTAGACGGAAGAGTCTTAATTCAATCATCTGGGCTTAGAACTACTATAACGCAAGAAATATCTTCTGAATTTGCTTTGTCTACCTTATCAGGTCAAAATCAGCCAGAGATGTCCGTATTTGTTGAGGATGAAGTTGCTCAGTCTTTTTTGCAGAATGTGCTATGTGAAGAAATTCGTAAGAGAATTGATGTTAAGGTTATAGGTTCTGCAGACAATTCTATCCCATCCCAAATGGAAGCGCATTTCAGAGAAGGAAGTGATAACTTCTGCGTCATTATGGATGGAGATAAGAGTACGAAGAGAAAGGACATGATAAAAAGAATCATTAATAAACTAGATGATCGTCAGGAGTCTGAATCTGAAAAGAATGATTATTTTGATAGTAGAATTACATATCTTCCAGGTGATTGTAATCCTGAAAAATATTTACTGCAATCAATAATAAAAGCATCTAATAAACAATATCTTGAACAAACATGGTCAAAAGAAACTGATGAGATTACAAACATCTGTAGTAAAGGCATTGCGGCAGGTACCCATAGCGAGTTCTGGGAAGTTCATAACTTACTGGCTCTTCCAATAAATACTGTTATTGGCGATATCTTACGTTTCTACAAGAATACTTATGGAAATGAGATAAGGACAATAGAAGGATTTATTAAACAGCGTTTAACTACATAATATATTGAATTCATAATATTTGTTTACTAATGGATAGATTTGATTTTATAGAAACAAGAGACGATGTGATTCGTAACATCAAAACACTCTATCATTATTTAAGTGATGAAAATGACGATGATACGTATCAATGGGCATCAAGTATATTCAAAAATGGGAGAATATACGTGATTGAAATTATTGACTCTCACATCTGTTTTTCTCCAAGCCGTTTTGTTGGATATAAAGATAACACCAAGGACAAACATCAAGAGAATCATGGAGATGGAAATCAAACCAATGATATCCTAAAGAACTACTACCAAAAAGTGCAGGATGATAGACTGGATATTGTTTTTCAAAAAGAACTGTCCAGATATCATTTATCATCAGGTGAAAAGAAATACTGGATTCCTAATGACTTCACAGTCGAAGATATTCTGAAATACGATAATAATACAAAGATGTCTATGAATAGTAAGCATGACAAGTATTGGCACATACAAATGCACCTACCAGAAGGAAAGGGAGGTGTGGAAATTGACTCAAAGGCAATGCTTCTTGAAAAAGAGCCTGTAATTGGTACAGGAGAATGGGAAGACAAGCAATGTGTTGATTTTAAAACAATAGCCAAAGGCAATATTGTCTTAGTTAGGAAAGGCAGTGAAGCTATAGCTTTATGTGAAATTATTGGTGATAATTTTACAGATGAAAAATTGACAGAGAAGTATTATAACGTCAATTTCAGAAAGGTCCGTATCCTTGGGTGGGCTGAACATTATAAACAGCCAAGACCATCACTTTTCTCACAAGGTTCGTTCAAATCTTGTAGCTCGACTACAGAGCAATACAAGTTTATTGACGAATGGCTGAAGTACTTACAGAGTCATTCATTTATTGGCAATTGCGCTAAACTGCTGAAAGAAAAGAAAAACATCATCTTACAAGGCGCACCTGGCACTGGTAAAACATATAATACTGCAGCTATAGCTTTGACCGCATTAGGTGTACCCAATGTAGACTTAAGCAATCACAAGGAAGTAATGGAACGTTATGAGTCTTTGCAAGAAAGTCAGATATTCTTTACCACGTTCCATCAGTCGCTTGACTACGAAGATTTTGTAGAGGGATTAAAGCCACGTATCCAAACTGATGCCGTAGGGAATAGTATAGGGGTGACCTATGAACCAGAGGATGGTATCTTTAAACGTGCATGTCAGGCTGTTCAAAACGATGAATCAAAGGACATTGTTGAATGTATTGATAATTACTTGGAAAAGATAAAGGGGTTTGAAAATAGAAGGGAAATTCCAACAATTACAGGTAAGTCTTCTCTATATGTCTGGTGGAAAGAAGGAAATACAACTATAAGTACACGTAGTAAGAATTCTGCAAGCCAAAAGGGAGAAGACTACACACCTTCACCTCTTAACATCGAAAAAATTAAATTGCAGGCACAAGGTCGAGGAGTTGAAAATAACTGGCAGCAATATGCTCAAGCCTTCATTGAAGCTGTTAAACGGGAATATGGAACTCAAAAGGACAAGCCTGTTGTGCTCATTATTGACGAGATTAATCGTGGTAACGTTTCAAAGGTGTTTGGCGAACTAATAACGCTATTGGAATCGGATAAACGTGATAAGGGAGAGCATCCTATAAAAGTTGTGCTTCCATATTCGAAAACACTATTTGGAGTTCCGTCGGATCTCTATATTATCGGAACCATGAATACGACAGACCGTAGTACAGGCACATTAGATTATGCCCTACGCAGACGTTTTGCTTTTGTAACACTCAAGTCTGATGTAACAGTTGTTGCCAAGTATTACGAGGAGTTAGGGGATGATGCCCTAAAAAATATAGCAATACCACTCTTCGAAGATATTTATACCTTTATCAAAGACCCAAAGCATATCTGTGGTGATTATGCTATAGATGACCTGATGGTAGGTCACAGCTATTTCATGGCAAAATCAGAAGAAGAACTTTCCAATCGGATTCAGTATGAAGTAATTCCATTGATCAATGAATATATCAACGATGGAATATTAAACGTCAAATCAAGCGAAAAAGAAGCAGCTTTTGCTTCATGGTCGGATTTATGTGTCAGACCAATAGCTCAAGATGATTCAGAAGACGACATTGAAGATTTAGAAGAAGACGAGTAAAAATGATACAACTCCAAGAACACGACATTATATCTGGCGTTAACGCTCAAACAGAGAAATTTGAGAATTTGTCGCTCGTTTCATGGGATAAACCTATGAATGGTTATTCTTGGGGGTACTATGCTTCTTATAGAATAGGAGCTGAATGGATAGATGAAAACGAAGCATTAGTCGTGACGACTAAAAGGGGGATGGAGAACATTGATTTCCTTAGTATGTTCATGACTTGTTTCTCTTCAAATCTTGCAATAGAGTCTTTTTCAGATATATATTCTATACATGCAGAACAACCTCCTATCGAAGTCCCTTCTTTGAGAGGTGTTATCAGTCCGCTCATTGTTCTACATTTTATTGGTGTTGTTAATAAAATTAAGGCTCTGAAAAAAGGGTATGTTCATCGTAGCGAGAACCTGAAAAAAGTTAAGGGCAGAATAAATATTCTTAAAAACGAAAGAACAAATATCTCCCTAAAACGATACGACCGCATCTATTGTAATTATGATGATTATTCTGTTGACATCCCAGAAAACAGACTGATTAAAAAGGCTCTTTTGTTCTCACAACGTATGGTTCAAAGAATGGGAGAACATCATCATTCTTACAATAGTGTCAGACATATGTTGGCAAGAAGCCTGTCGATGTTTGAGAATGTGAGCAACGAAGTGGATATTAAATCCATTCGTCAGATAAAGGGACATAAGTTATTTAAGGAATACGCTGAAGCAATACGATTGGCAAAGTTGGTTCTTAGTCATTTTGACTATAGCATTAACAAGGTTAGCGAAAATGATAATAAGATTGTGCCCTTTGTCTTAGATATGTCACTTTTGTATGAACATTATGTTTATGGATTGCTTTACGAAGCATATAAAAACAAAATCATTTACCAGTATAATGGGAAAACTGGATATCCAGACTTTTTGTATTGTTCCAATGGTTTTAAGGCTATATTAGATACGAAATACATCCCCAAATATGAAAATGGAAACATTGATACATATGTTATCCGCCAGCTAAGTGGCTATGGAAGGGATCTGCTTATATTAAAGCGTCTTGGCTTTGTTGATGTTACAGAGGATTCCCCTTCCCCATCCGTGCCTTGCATTATAATATATCCAGAAGAGTCAACATATGAAGGGAATCCGTTTAAGGGTAAACGCTTAAGCAAACTCTGTACACATCATATACGTAGAATATCTCAGTTCTACAAAATATCGATTCCTATACCTATAACAAAATAGCATTATAATAATATGGCAAAGGACTATAGCGAAGACCAATTGATACAGCGGAGTGCAGCCGAGTTGCTGGAAAAGGAACTGGGCTGGACAAGTGTGTATGCCTTTGACAAGGAGGTGCTCGGGGATTGCAAATCCCCTCAAGCTGGAACGCTGGGGCGCACATCCTATCATGAGGTGCTGCTCACGGAGCGTTTCCGTAAGGCGCTGAAGACGCTGAACCCCTGGCTGACGGATAAGCAGCTGCAGGAGTGCGTGGAGCGCATGACGGAACACATGAGCTCGCAGACGCTGATGCAGATTAACGAGCAGAAGTATCAGTACATCAAGGACGGTGTGCCCGTGACCCGCGTAAAGCCGAGCGGCGAGACGGAAGAGGTGCGCGCCAAGGTCATCGACTTCGCATCGCCCGAGAAGAACGACTTCCTTTGTGTCCGCGAAATGTGGGTGTATGGCGCCTTGTATCATCGCCGGGCCGACATCGTGGGTTTTGTGAATGGGCTGCCTTTGCTGTTTATGGAACTGAAGAACCACGACGTGGAAGTGGTAGATGCCTTCAACAAGAACTATCGCGACTATCTCGATACCATTCCGCAAATGTTCTATCATAACGCCTTCATCATGTTCAGCAACGGAATGGAGGCACGTGTGGGCACCATCGACTCGAAATGGGAGTTCTTCCACGAATGGAAACGACTCAAAGAGGAAGATGCCGGCAACATAGAACTGCCGACGATGCTCAGAGGCATCTGCCGGAAGGAGAACTTCCTGGACCTGCTGGAAAACTTCATCCTCTATGACCATAGCGGAGGACGAACGGCAAAGATTCTGGCCCGCAACCACCAATATTTAGGCGTGAACCAAGCCGTGGAGATGTATCGCAACCGCCAATACCTGAACGGAAAGTTGGGCGTATTCTGGCATACTCAAGGCTCGGGCAAGAGCTATTCCATGCTGTTCCTCTCGCAGAAGATTCGCCGTAAGTTTGAGGGCTCGCCCACATTTCTGGTATTGACCGACCGCGATGAACTGAACAAGCAAATCAGCGATACCTTCGAGAACTGCGGCCTGCTGGGTAATGTGAAGGCCAAGAAGTTCATCGCCAGCAGCGGGGAGGACCTAGAATCGAAGTTGAAAGGCAATCCGTCGTTCATCTTCTCATTGATTCAGAAGTTCAACGACGCGAAGGCTGAACCCATCTATCCCGACCACGACATCATCGTGATGAGCGACGAGGCTCACCGCACGCAGAATGGCGTCTTTGCCGACAACCTGATGCACCTATTGCCAACGGCTCATCGCATCGGATTTACAGGTACGCCGCTGCTTTCCAACGATAACATCACGGCACGTACATTCGGTGGCTACGTGAGTATCTACGACTTCAAACGGGCTGTGGAGGATAAGGCCACCGTACCTCTTTACTATGAGAACCGCGGCGAGAAACTGCAGGACCTGAAGAACCCCGAAATCAACGATGAGATAGCAGCCGCCCTGGAACAGGCTGGCGAACTGGATGCCTCGCAGCTAGCCAAGCTGGAACGCGAGTTTGCCAAGGAGGTGCATCTGCTGACAGCTGCCAAGCGTCTGCGCCTGATTGCCAAAGACTTCGTGCATCACTACAGCGACCTGTGGACTTCGGGCAAGGCCATGTTCGTATGCTATAACAAGGTGACGTGCGTCCGTATGTTCAACTATGTGCAGGAGTACTGGCAGAAAGAAATCAAGGCACTGGAAGAATCCATCGCCAAATGCACCTCGCAACAGGAGGCACAGGAGATGCAGCGCAAACTGGAATGGATGCGCGAGACAGATATGGCCGTGGTGGTTTCGCAAGAGCAGAACGAGATGCAGACGTTCCAGAAGTGGGGACTCGACATCAGGCAGCATCGTGAGCGGATGGAGAAGGAGGAACTGGACAAGCAGTTCAAGGCCGACGACTCACGGTTGCGCGTGGTCTTCGTCTGTGCCATGTGGCTGACAGGCTTCGATGTAAAGACGCTCTCGTGCCTCTATATCGACAAGCCCATGAAGGCGCACACGCTGATGCAGACCATTGCCCGTGCCAACCGAGTGTCGGAAGGAAAGACCAACGGCCTGATTATCGACTACATCGGCATCGTGAAAGCCCTGCGCCAGGCATTGGCCGATTATACCGCCAACCCGGAAGGTGGCACAGGCGGCAACGACCCGACCATCGACAAGAAGGAACTCATCAAGCATGTGCTGGAGACGATTGCTGCCGCTACGGCTTTCCTGAAAGAGCATGACTTTGACTTGGACGACTTGATAAAGGCTGAGAGTTTCGAAAAACTATCCTTGTTGAAGGAGGCTGCCAATGCCATGTGTGAAACGGCTGAAATCCATAAGACTTACAGCACTTATGCCACCACACTGCTGAAATTGTGGAAATATCTTGACCGTGAGGATGTCACACCTGAGATGAAGCAACAGCAAGATGCCATCGAGGCCATCTACAAGGAATTGCAGAAAAAGCGCAAGCATGCGGATATCACCGACCTGAGTGTGGCCATCAACAAGATAGTGAACGAGCATTTGGAGGTAGAAAGCAATCAGACGATGGTGGCAGAATCACGGCGCTTTGACATCAGCGGTATCAACTTCGACCTGCTTCGCCGTGAGTTCGCCAAGAGCCGTGAGAAGAATTTGGTGCTGAAAGATATTCAGGAACTGTTGCAAGAACGCATCGCTCAGATGATGGCACAGAATCCTTCACGCATCAACTTCTATGAGCGGTATCAGGAGATAATCCATGAATACAATCAGGAGCAAAACAGGGCTACCATCGAAAAGACCTTTGAGGACTTGATGAAACTGTCGAAGGAGTTGACCGAAGAAGAAAAGCGTTATGTCCGCGAAGGTTTTGAGAACGACGAACAGTTGTCGATGTATGATGTCCTGATGAAGGATAATTTGTCTAAAGACGAAATCAAGAAGTTGAAGGCTGTTGCCAAGGAACTGTTGGAGAAGATCAAGGCGCAACTTGCGACAATGGACCATCCGTTTGACAAACAGGAGACAAGGGCCTCCATCATCATCACCATTCGTGACATCCTATGGAGCGAGTTGCCTGAAAGTTATTCCGATGAAAGCATCATTTATTATCGTGATGCCGTGTATGGTTATATAAGCAGGCGCTATGGTGGTGTGGGATAAACGAATCAAAAACTCCATCCTCGCAATCTATAAATCTTTGTCTCCCATCATATGGATCCTGGAGAACTCGTTCTTGAAAGGAGCAACATCATCTTCAGACAAGACTCCTTGGTTGTATCTGTGTTTGATTTTACCAACGAAGTCCATATACATTTCATCGTGCTTCATTGAAGAGACAATCTTCGGAATGGCTTTGTGCGCTTCCGAAGAGAAGTCTTCATTCCATCTGCCGTGCCGCAAACAGTCTGACACGATTCTTTGGGCGCTTTTGATTTGCCCGGTTTCATACAATTCCGATGCTCTGAGGATATAGGCATTCCAGTCAGTTACGGCAAACATCGAAAGGTTGTTGATGATGTAATCAATGATATCAGTTGCCTTGGAAGAACGGGCTATGATTCTGTTATTCGGATCAACCAAAACGATGTCTGGGTATAATGTAACCCCCAGTTCCCGCTCAATCCCAGCCTGGCCTTTCATCTTTGATACAATCATTAAAGCACGGCCATAGTCGGGATTGAAATTATTGAAATAAGGCTTCAGCGAATCGGAAAACGTTAATGCGAAATACTCTGGATTCGCATCCAGACCAGACTGCCCATCAACAGGCTCGTTATTATATCCAAAATACAGAATTGTGTACAAGACATCGTCATTGGACAAACGGGAGAGTTTTCTCTGCCCGCTGACTGGATATCTGATGTCCGGGACCCTCTCACCAAAGGGCACCTGTGCATTACCTGCAATCGGGAGAAGGAACAATAACAACGATAGAATCAAACACTTTCGCATACAAATTCCGTTTTATTTGTCTATTTGTGTTTACAAAAGTAGATAAAAATCTCAACTCATACGAGTCTTTGGGGATAAATAAAGTTAATGCTTGCTCTAATTGGGGAATAAAAGTCGGACTTCTGCTAAGATAAAACGCGCAAATCATTGATTTGACGTACTTTACGAAAGATGGGCATCGTAAGAAGGCGATTATGCTATGAAAGAGGGTGTGTCTTGAAGTCTCCCCGCGATCTACAAAAACGAACACGAGATTTGTCGAAGACCCACTGACCGAAGGGAGGTAATTGACCGAATGAACCGAATAGTTTAACCCACCTAAAGGTGGAACGAATAACACGAATTGGAGAATCTGAATCAAAAACTCCGTCCCCGCGATCTATTTTCAGTCGCCTGCGGCGAGAAATCTTTCAAATCTGTTCAAATCTTTCAAATCTTTTTTTGCTGAAGTTTCCTTCCTCCACAAAAACGAACACTAATTGACCGAATGAACCGAATAGATATACTTGTGATTCGTGTGATTCGGTAGATTCGTGTTCGTTATTCAACATAAGAAGATGGGAAACTTCAGTATTTTTTATTTGTTTGAATTGGTCAGATTTACATGAATGCCCATAAATTGCCCAGGAATTTACCATGAATGATAATCCAACACGGCAGCGTCGGCAAATTTCTGATAATTCCCGGATAATTTCCGACAATTCATGTTATAAATCAAAAACTCCGTCCCCGCGATTTTTTTTTCGGATTACAAATCCTGATACTCACTGCGTCGGGATTGCAAATCCCGACGAACATTAGCCCGAATGCCCATTCGCTGAATGGTTACGTCGATGTCACGAATAACACGAATTGGAGAATCTGAATCAAAAACTCCTCCCCGTGATCTAGATTTACATGAATGCCCATAAATTGCCCAGGAATTTACCATGAATGATAATCCGACGCGGCAGCGTCGGCAAATTTCTGATAATTCCCGGATAATTTCCGACAATTCATGTTATGAATCAAAAACTCCGTCTCCGTGATCTATTTTTTCGGATTACAATTCCTGATACTCACTGCGTCGGGATTGCAAATCCCGACGAACATTAGCCCGAATGCCCATTTGCTGAATGGTTACGTCGATGGCACGAATAACACGAATTGGAGAATCTGAATCAAAAACTCCTCCCCGTGATCTAGATTTACATGAATGCCCATAAATTGCCCAGGAATTTACCATGAATGATAATCCGACGCGGCAGCGTCGGCAAATTTCTGATAATTCCCGGATAATTTCCGACAATTCATGTTATAAATCAAAAACTCCGTCTCCGTAATCTATTTTTTCGGATTACAAATCCTGATACTCACTGCGTCGGGATTGCAAATCCCGACGAACAATAGCCCGAATGCCCATTCGCTGAATGGTTACGTCGATGGTACGAATAACACGAATTGTAGAATCTAACATTTGACAGACTGTCAACCAAAATCAGTACAGGGCAATGGACACTCTATTTTTCAGTCGCCTGCGGCGAGAAATCTTTCAAATCTGTTCAAATCTTTCAAATCTTTTTTTATTCTTCTGATTTGTTTGATTTGGAATGATTTGTGAGATTTCTGCGCGAAGCGCACTCCTTTTTTTTAGTCGCCTGCGGCGAGAAATCTTTCAAATCTGTTCAAATCTTTCAAATCTTTTTATTATTCTGATTTGTTTGATTTGGAATGATTTGTGAGATTTCTGCCCCGAGGGGCACTCCTAGGTATATTCATTTTGAGGGTGCTGAGTAATTACAACATTAGCCATAACAAAAAAGGCCCGGGGAGCATTGCTCCCCGGGCTGCACTTTGTGGCAGTGGCGTTAGTCGTCAAAGCCTGAGAACTGTCCTTTCCTGTTGAACCTCAGGTCTACTTTGTTGGATAGCGACACCTCATAACCGTAGCGGTTCTTTTCGATTTTCACTATCGCGGATTCTGGGAAGTTCACCTTCACATAGCCGGCAATGCTTGAAGGAACGGCAGCCTTGGGCACTGACTTGATTTTGCAGTCCACCTTGTCCCATACGCCTTTGCTGTCGAACTCCACCTTCGTTCCGTCGTTGAGTCGTACTGCGTATGTTGTCTTCATGAACTCAACATCTTCTTCCACGTAAACGATACTCTTTCCAGAGAAATTCTTTTGGATGAACGCCTTTGCTGCGGCGGGGAGTTTCTGCTGTGGAACCTGCCTGTCGAAAGCGAAAGTTGTGGTTGCCACCATCATGCACATCAGTGCTACCATGTAGAATCTTATTGTCTTCATATTCTTTGTTTTTTTTGTTATCTGTTATGGGTTCTTGTCTTTTGACATTGCAAAGATATGAAGCGAAACAGCCTTGTTCCAAACTTTTTTCACGAAAACGACAAAGGCATATCAGACCGATAAACGATAGTCGGACAAGTAGCGAAAAAGGGTGGATTTGCTGTCCGAAACAGCGGCTTTTTAGTGTTGCAACCGATGTTCCTTTACATTCCGGTTGGCAATGAACACACCCATGAGGATGAGGGCGCTTCCGGTATAGGCCATCAGTGTCATGGGCTCCTGAAGAAACATCGCGCTTGCCACCATGGTGGTGATGGGGTTCAGGTAGACGTAATTGCTGGTGGAGATGGCACCTATTTTCTTCACTGCCACGTTCCACCACAGGAAACACAGGAATGACGCCACTATAGAAAGGAACAGGAGGTTCATCCAAACGGCTGGCTGAAAGAGGTGAGTCATGGGGAAACGCCAGGGCTTGAAGGCAAACAGCGGGAGAACGGTGAGGATGCCATAGAAGAACACCTTGCGGGTGATGAAGGTGGCATCGTAGCGTGACGACACGTTCTTGATGAGCAGACTGTAAATCGCCCAACTGAAGGCTGCCACCAGACAGAGCATGTCGCCCAGGGGATTCAGGCGGAGCACGAAATGACCGTTGTAGATGACCACTCCCACTCCCACCAGGGCAACGACGGAGCCCAGGATGAGCGCTGCCGTGGCTTTCACGCTCTTCATGAAGAGGATGGCGAGGAGCGTGGTGATGAGCGGGGCGGTGCATACGATGAACGACACATTGTTGACATAGGTGATGCCGATGGCGGTGTTCTCTGCCACGAAATACACCGTGCCGCCCAGTGCCCCCAAGAGAAGAAACAGTGCCTCGTCTTTCCACGACAGCGACCTGACTTTCTTGGGGGAGATGGTCCAGATACAGAGGTATGCCACGATGAAACGAAGAAGGAAAATCTCCATCGGCTGCAACCCATGCTGCAACAGCACCTTGGTGTTGACAAACGTCACTCCCCAGATGGCGATGGTGAAGACAGCCAACAGGTGATATCCTATATCTTTCATCTTTTGTTTTTTTTCTTGGCGTAGAGGGTAGGGTGGTTTATCTCGTGCGTGCCATCTTGATCATGATGGCGAAGACAATGGCCACCACGACGTTCATCGCCGTGAGCGAAATCAGAAGATATTTGGGCACGGGCGACTCGGGATAGCACATCATGAAGATGACGCTCATGAACAGCAACCCCATCAAGAGCGCGATGATGCGCACCATGCGGCTGGCGAGGACATACTGCCTGAAGTTCTCCAACTTGCTCGGGGGGTTCACCACATAGGTGGGCACATAGGCGCATGCCATCAGCAGCGCCGTCAGGATGGTGGAGACCCCTGCCATGATGAGGATGACCAACCGGCTGCCCTCGTTGTTGGGGTTGCCTTGCAGGTCGAAATGGGTGGGGATGCTCTCCGGGGCGTGGCGGTACATCCATATCGCCAGTATCCATGTGGCGATGATGATGGCGAGTGCCACCACCTCGAAGACGGTGCTCTCGACGGTGCGTCCCAAGCGGATATGCTCCACTTTGTCGCAGTCGGACTTGAAAAACCTGAAAATTCTGATAAACCGCATCATTGTTCTTCCTCCTTTTCCTGATTGTCTGACTTCCCGGCCTTTTTTCTGGGCAGACGTCCTGCCTTGCGCAGGGCCTCGGTGATAATCCACTGCAACTGTCCGTTGGTAGAGCGGAATTCATCGGCGGCCCACGCTTCTATGGCATTCATCGTGTCGCTGTCGACACG